>ERZ791872.462-NODE-462-length-40361-cov-4.092741_pt1 | contig 40361 bp, 32 predicted proteins | sample MGYA00510279_ERZ791872 | MGnify/ENA primary metagenome ERZ791872 (study PRJEB30046, sample SAMN00792103) | human gut metagenome | study: EMG produced TPA metagenomics assembly of the A metagenome-wide association study of gut microbiota in type 2... | reverse complement strand
AATATCAGCATTGACCTTATATACGGACTGCCGGGTGAAACAAAAGAACGTTGGGAGAACGATCTCCGACAGGCTATCGCGCTGGATGTGGAACACATCTCTGCCTATCATTTGATTTACGAAGAAGATACACCTATATATAAGATGCTTAAACAGCATCAGATATCCGAAGTGGATGAAGATTCAAGCCTGGAGTTCTTTACGTTACTGATAGAGCATTTGCAGAAAGCAGGGTTCGAACATTATGAAATTTCTAATTTCTGCCGCCCCGGTAAATACTCCCGCCACAACACTTCGTATTGGCAGGGTATCTCTTACCTGGGCTGTGGCCCATCGGCACATTCTTTCAACGGAATGACACGGGAATGGAATGTTTCCTCCATCGACCTATATATAAAAGGTATAGAGGAAAACCAACGTGCTTTTGAAATCGAGCACTTGGATCTGGTTACCCGTTATAATGAATTTATCATCACTACGATACGTACCGTATGGGGCACTCCCATAGAAAAGTTGCAACAGACATTCGGCCATGAGCTATGGGAATACTGCCGGAAGATGGCTGCACCTTATCTGGAAAATGGAAAACTGGAAGTGCACGATGGCGCCTTGCGCCTGACCCGCGAAGGTATTTTCATTTCTGACAGTATAATGAGTGATTTGCTTTGGGTAGATTAATAAAACAAACGGCAAGCCATGGCCATTTATATCCAGTATCATAAACTTAAAAGATAACCCTGCTCCACCAATCCCCGCTTATCGGTAAGTTCCATCAGTGCACCATCCCGAATCAGAGTGAGCCGGGTTACTACTTCCAACACTTTTTCATAGTTATGGTCAGTAATCGCAATACCTTTGTCTGCGGAATGTATTTTGATTTGTTCTATCAACTTATCCGCCAAATGGAAAGAGAGGTAATCGAACGGTTCGTCCAGTAATACAAACTTTGCATTACCAAATAGCAGTAACTTAGCTTCCAAATAGCGACGTTCTCCGCCGGAGAGTTGTGATACGCGCCGTTCCATACACGATTGTGCCACTTCATCGTCTTTGTAGAAGTCATCAGCTTCCTTTTCGTTCAGGTAGTAGCTTACCAATTGCCTTATCTTCTGATGCCTGGGAAGATAACCACACTGTGGCAGAAAAACAATCACCCCGGGAGATTGATAGGGAACCGGAAGAATTTTACTTTCATCCAAGCGGATAAATTTACGGTCGGCTTTCATTGTTCCGAAAATTATTTGCATAAGCACAGACTTTCCTGTACCATTCCTGCCGAACAGTCCAACGATGTCACCCGTATTTATCTTCAGGTAAACATCTGTCAACAACTGCCTGGTGCCGAAGTTTTTGATAACACTATCTATCTCAAGCTGATGACGCATAATCTTATAATCCAAAGGATGAACCAATAAACAATAAATGTAAAGACGATCAAATTCCTTTTCGGAATGCCGGAATTATAATAAAAGTAATAGGCTTCTTTCTCCATGACTTCTTTATAAAGCAGGCTTGTTATAACTCCTACCCCGCCCAACATATACGGAAGGGCGTCAAAATAAATAATCCAGTCGCCTTTTGATATGAGCAGACAGGCCAACAAGGACAGCGGAACGTTTATTTTTAACGTACTGAGGAAAAACAAATGGTATAGTTTTAATCTCCGCATCAAACAAAATATTAATTGCCGCAATAAATATATTAATAAATCCGGTTATTTCCAACCAAACGGTTCTTTAATACTTATTTTACTCCAAAGAAGGATGAGAACATACATTTTCAATTATCTTTGCAATCAAAAACAGATACGAACTATGTTTATTATCATCGGAATCATGCTGACGGGTATGCTCATTGGTTACCTTCTACGCAGCAAACGGTTGACATGGATACACAAAATCATTACTTTCCTGATATGGACGCTGCTATTCCTGCTCGGAATTGATGTAGGCGGAAACGAAACGATCATCAAAGGACTGCCTACACTCGGACTGGAAGCTGTCATCATTACTTTGGCCGCCGTCACAGGAAGTACCCTATGTGCATGGGGGCTATGGTACCTATTATATATAAGGAATAGAGGAAAGGAGACAGAAGCATGAAAGGTAGCCTGATTATTGTCTCTTTCTTCATTATCGGTACTCTCTGCGGAGTGTATCATCTCATTCCGTATGATTTCACCAATAGTAAACTCAGTTATTATGCCCTCTGCGGACTAATGTTCTGCGTAGGTATCAGTATCGGTAACGACCCGAACACGTTGAAAAGTTTCCGTTCACTAAATCCACGCCTTATGTTTCTTCCTATCATGACAATACTCGGTACATTAGCGGGATGCGCGGTAGCAGGAGTTTTTATGAGCCAGCGGGGTGCTTTGGACTGTATGGCTGTAGGAGCAGGGTTTGGTTATTATTCGCTCTCCAGTATTTTTATCACCGAATACAAAGGCCCGGAACTGGGAACTATCGCATTGCTTTCCAATATCATGCGTGAAATCATAGCTTTACTGTGCGCCCCGCTGCTGGTGAAATATTTCGGAAAACTCGCCCCCATCTCCGTTGGTGGAGCTACGACTATGGATACAACTCTTCCTATCATTACACAATACTCGGGAAAGGAGTTTATAATCATTTCCATCTTTCATGGTTTTGTTGTCGATTTCAGTGTTCCTTTCCTGGTTACGTTTCTTTGTTCAATATCATTTTAACAGCAACAAATCCTAAAATAGAGCAATATGCTATTATCGTTTCCGCACACGTATTACAAAAACGTTTCATAAAGAAGCGTTTTTGTATCAAAAAGAATACCTACTCTTGATTTACATCAAGAAATCAACCTAAATAGAATCTTTTCCTTTTCTTTATTTTTGTGCTATAAAACATATTACTACATTTGCATAGGTAAAAAGAAAAAACTAAGCGCTTAGACAGTATTTTCAATAGGTATTAGATTTGTTTTTAGGAATAGTTTTTAGGTATAACAATTAAAAAAGTAGGTATTATGAAACGTTTAGGATTAACATTAGTGGCAGCGCTCTGCCTTGCTGCTACAACATTCGCAGCTGGAAATCAGCCTACGACTGCAAAATGGGAAGGTAACATCAATGTAAGTAAACTAGGTAAATATTTAAATCTGAACTCTGCTCAAAGCGAAGAAGTAGCAAACATTTGCGATTACTTCTCCACACAGATGTCAAAAGCCACAACAGCAAAGAAGGATAAAGAAGCAAAATTGCGCAATGCTGTTTATGGTAACTTGAAACTGATGAGACAGACACTTAGTGCTGAACAATATGCCAAGTATGCTGCTTTGATGAACATTACCTTGATGAACAAAGGCATTGAATTGAACAAGTAAAAAACGATTAATACACAAAAGTGAAAGGGTGGAAGTCGGTTATCGACTTCCACCCTTCTATTTTATCCGAAAAAGCGGCATGTAACCAACAAGTGTTATTTTATAGTCACCATCGTAGCCCCGAATCCATATTCCTGGAAAGAAGCATCCTGATAGCGGCAACTACTGTATTTTCGTTTTAATTCATCAACTATGGCTTTGCGGAGCACTCCATCACCCTTGCCATGAATAAACACAATCTTCTGTTCGCGTTTATTCTTATAGTTCTCCATTACTTCGCGAAACTTATCCAATTGATAATTTAGTATTTCGGTATTACCCATACCTTGCGTATCATCCAACAAAGAATCAATATGAAGGTCTATTTCAACAATCCCATTCTTTCCACCATGAGCATGGTTAGGTTTAACGATAGGTTGCGACTTCGGTTTATCTGTCGATTTCTTCTGCAACAAAGCGACTTGAATTTCTTCTGCCGAAACATAGACTTGCTTGGCCGGCATATCATCTTTCACAATGTCATAAATCAATGCAGGTTCTTCAAAGAAATCGGAATTGCTGAATGTATGTAGTTTATAGAACTTCACTATATCAATCCGTATCTCTACGCTGGCAGCCGGCTTGATAGCCGCAGGCTTACCGTCTTTGAAAGCTATCAGTTGTACAGCCACCCGTTCCATTTCATTCAACATATCTTTCGTAAACTCTTCCAACAACAATTTAGTATTGGGTTCTACCAAACCATGCGAACGGTTTTTCCAAGCTTTCCCTTCCGCACTCAAATAGGTATAATACAGATAATAATTACTATCATTTACCAGATAAGTTTCAAAAGGAGTGGTCATCATAGCCTTTGCATCTTCGGGCACATAAGCAAGAAACACATTCAACGTATCTCCCCCACGCACTTCCGGCTGACGCTGAATGACAGGCATTTCCGGTTTAGACGGCTTAGCGGGTTCTTCCGGTTTCGGAGTTGACGAACCCGGTTTACGTCTCATATTATAGTCATCTGTTTCAATCACTACACACTCACGTATCGGCATAGGAATATCGAATCCATCCGCATCTTCAACCAAAACAAAATCCTTACCTTTGAATCCTGTTACAATTCCACCGCCTACCTCACTGAGGAAGCGTACTTTATCTCCTATTTTCATCGTTGTACATTCAATTAAAGTTCAAACTAAAAAAACGAGTAACAAAGATAGAGATTTCTATGAAATATTTCAGTAACTTTGCTTTTAAGAATATGGATACACTAAAAATGGAGACTGAAAAACACATAGAAAGATTACGGTATGGCTCTTATAATGATTTTAAAATCATATATAATAGATATGCCGGTAATCTATACGGATTCGTATTTGGTTTAACCCGTTCTCATGAATTATCCAAAGATATTGTGCAAGATACATTTATCAAAGTATGGACTAACCGTGAGAATATTGACCCTAACCAATCTTTTAAATCCTATCTATTTAAAATTTCACACCACCTAATTATTGATGAATTCCGCAAACGCCTCAATAATCCTATATTTGAAAACTACCTGGATTATTCTGACAATTTACAGATAAGCAATCCATCTTCCGTTGAACAAAAGCTTGATTTTGATTTATTTATTGAACGTTTAAATAAAGCAAAAGAAAAACTGACGAACCGTCAAAAAGAAATTTTCGAATTGAGCAAAGAGATGGGAATGACAACTCCACAAATATCCAACAAGCTAAACATCAGTGAACAAACTATTTACAACCAACTTTCAACGGCAATCCGTATTCTAAAAAAAGAAATGGGAGGCACTCTTATTCTTCTTTTCTCCATCTTTTTCGAATAAGACCGAAAAAAAATCATTTTCCCATAGTAGACTTTTTAGTTGCTCTCGTATTAACTTATAGAACAACAAAGTTATTACATGGAAAAACATATAAATAGTCTATTAAATAAATTCGTCAATGAGAGTATCACTCCAGATGAACGAACAATGCTAAAAAAGTCTGTTTCGGAATTATCAGACCAAGAATTAAAACAGGCAATGTCCGATGTATGGGAACAATATGAAACAAAAGCTACTTCACCTGTAACTTTTGAACAAATAGCAAGAAAACTTTCCATCAAGTCTCAATCACCCATACGACGTACCTTATTATTTATAGCAAAAGTGGCGGCAGTCATTACAATACCATTACTTATAGGTATACAGATTCACTTATATATAACCAACGATGAACTGAATAAATTTATCGGTCAGCAACTAGCTATTCAAGTGGAAAGTGGAGAAAAAGCATCAATCACTCTCCCAGATGGTACAAAGGTGTATCTGAATGCGGCCACTTCCCTCTCCTATCCCAGTGATTTCGGATTAAACCAAAGAGACATATACCTGACAGGAGAAGCCTATCTCGAAGTAGCCAAAGATGCAGAAAAGCCTTTCCATGTACATACTGATGAAGTAGAGATTGAAGTTTTGGGCACAAAGTTCAATGTCAGCTCATATCCGGATCAGAGCGAAGTAGAAACAACGCTAATAGAGGGTTCAGTCAAACTGACTACCAAGAACAACAACCAGCATTCTGTCATTATGAAACCTAACCAAAAAGTAATTTACTCAAAAAAGAATCACCAACTATCCTCTTTACAAACCACAGGACACTTTGAAACAGCTTGGACACGGGGAGAATTAGTTTTCCGTTCCGCCAAATTCTCTGATATCATAGAAAAGTTGAAGAAACGCTACGGAATCGATATTCAGATATCCGGTGACAAATATAACACCGACCTTTTTACCGGTAGTTTTAAAGAAGAATATATCCACGGAGTACTAAGACTCTTACAGATGCACTATCAATTTACCTACACTGAGAGAAATGGTAAAATCCTGATAAAAATGAAGTAATCACCCTAAAAACAACAGATATGAAAGAAAGAGCACCCTAACAAAATTGGAACCGAAAAGTTGGCAGACTCCCCGGTTCCATAGTCAATACAAACTTGCAAATAGTTTTTAGTATCAACCTTAATATTTAATATGATGGATAATTTTTATCTTAAGAAAAGTTATCGCTACAAATGTAGCAATAATTATCTAATCTTGTTTAGTTTTCTTCTCATTTTAGTCATTCATCCGACGAATCTGCATGCTCAAAACAAAGAGATTACTCTATCGGTCAAGAATGTAAGTCTTCAAGAGGTATTAGATCAAATAGAAAACAAGACAATCTACCGCTTTACGTATCGGGACGTAAACCTGACAAAAGAAAAAAAAGTGACTATTACGGCCAGTCAAATGCCCGTGGAAACTTTTCTGAATAAGGTATTGTCCCCGATGTCCCTAACTTTCAAACGAAGTGGAAATACCTTTGCTATCATCCCCATAAGGCAGGAAAAAGATAAAAAGTTGACGGGAATAGTAGTAGACGAGAATAATGAACCTCTCATCGGGGTATCAATACAGGTTAAGGGAGTATCTAAAGGTACGACTACGGATATTGACGGTAAGTTCACCATCGACGTAAATCCTAGTTCTGCACTAGTATTCTCATATCTTGGGTATCTCACTCAAGAACAGAAAATAAAAGACCAGCAAAATCTGAAAGTCAGCATGGTTCCTGATACTCAAACACTCGATGAAGTAGTAGTCATCGGATACGGAGCTCAAAGAAAAAGAGACCTAACAGGTTCCATCTCTTCCATCAAAGGAGAAGAAATGCCTCAAATCGGTTCTACCACTTTAGGACAGGCGCTAAAAGGACAGGTAGCAGGTATGTCTTTCACACAAACCAGCAGTCAGCCAGGTGCCGCCGTTTGGATGCAAATCCGTGGTGCAGCAGCCGGCGCTTCACCGTTGATTGTTGTGGACGGTGTACCAGTCAGCACCATGTGGGAACCTGATCCGGGACTTAACTTCGGGAAAGGTGACAAGGAAAGCGTACTCGATAATATTAACCCTGACGATATTTTGGATATCCAAGTCTTGAAAGATGCCAGTGCCACTTCAATCTATGGTTCCCGTGCAGCCGGAGGCGTCATTCTAATTACCACCAAACGCGGGTCGACGGACGAGAAAGTGAATGTTTCCTTCAAAGCGTCCTATACAGGCCAGTGGATTGCGGAAAAACCGGAAGTTATGAATCCCAAGGAATATATGGTCGCTTCCAACGACTCTCAACTTGAACGATGGATGCAATCCAACGGATATTACCCATGGGGAAATCTTCCGCCTTCAGAAGATATTAACGAAATGCGCCGCCGATATGAGGCTGCCGGAAAAACATGGAATTATAGCTGGGATGAGATTCAGAATTTCACAGGAGGAACCGATTGGTATGACGCTGTGACAAGAAACGGGCAAATACAGGATTACAATCTTTCAGTCAGTGGCAGTGGCAAGAAATCCAACTACCTCATCTCATTAGGATATATGGGCAATGACGGGATTGTTAAGAACAACGATTACAGCCGGACATCAGGGCGTATCAACCTTGACCAGACATTCAGCAAATATTTCAAAGGAGGGATAACGGTCTCTTATTCACATATAAAATCGAATGATGTACCCATATCGGGAAAGTCAGGTTCAACAACTCTTTTCATGGCAGCCCGCAAATATGACCCCACGATTCCAATACGAGACGAAAATGGGAATTATGCTCTCGGAAGAATCTACGGCCTGGCTCAAAATCCCGCATCCATACTGGATGCTACCATGCTAACCAAGAAAGATAATCTTCTGACTTCCGCTTTTCTGGATATTATGCCAGTTAAAGGTTTGGTAGTGAAAACAACCGTAGGTTATGACCGGAAATTTGCCAGTACCGGGGCATATTTTCCTATGACTACTCAAGAAGGTATCAATGCCAATGGAGGAATCGCCAAAATCAATGAGAACAATTTGTCAAACTACTACATCAATACAACCGCCACTTACAACAAGACATTTACCAATGACCATGCTTTGACATTGATGGCAGGTTGGGAGTATCAGAAAGTGGTATCGGAAAGCCTGAGTGGTGAAAACCGCGGATTTCCATATGATGGAGTTAAATGGCATAACCTCGATCTTGGTACATACGAAAAACCGATTGCATCCTCTTCAAAGACCACAGACCAAAACGCATCTTTCATCGCACGTCTGAATTACACATATAAAGACCGTTACTTGCTGACCGCCAATTTCCGTAGGGATGGTTCGTCCAATTTTGCCGCCAATAAACAATGGGGTAATTTTGGTGGCGTATCTGTTGCCTGGCGTATGAATGAAGAATCGTTTATGAAACCGATTGAATGGCTATCAAATTTAAAACTTCGATTGGGGGCAGGTATCACCGGATATGCCGGAAGTCTGACTGGTACCCGCACTTATTATACTCCGGGAAAAGATTACTATTTCAATAACAAATTGACAAGTGGTGTAGCACTCTCTGTACTCGGAAACCCTGATTTATCATGGGAATCACAGCAAGACATCAATATCGGTTTGGATTTCGGATTCTTCAATAATAAGTTCGGTGGTACTATTGACATCTATGAGCGGAAAATCAGGGATCGCATCGGTACAAAAAGCCTGATGTCATATCATGAAATCAACACATTAAATTATAACACCCAACGAATAGACAACACACGAGGAGTTGACCTTTCACTTTATGGAACCGTAGCCACCAAATCCGGATTCAACTGGCGCAGTCAGTTTACACTGACTTATTATCGCGACTTTACCTCAAAACGGGATCCTTCTGAAGTGCTCGACATTAACACTCCCGCCCGTAATGTTGATTGGAACGATGTCTGGAGTTATCTTTCAGACGGGTTAATCATGCCAGGTGAAACTGTTCCTCATATGCCTGGCGCCCTTCCCGGTGCCATTAAGATCAAAGATATTAACGGCTATTTATACGATGCAGACGGCAGCATAATGAGAGATGCCGACGGGCGTCCGATGTATTTGGGTGAACCGGACGGAAAAATCGACAATGCCGACCTCGTCGTTATTCACAACAAGACACCGATACCAGTCAGTTGGACGAACACGTTCTCATACAAGAATTTCGACTTGAGCATTCATATGTATGGTAAGTTCAATCATTATAAAAACACTGACTATCTGGTGAACATCGCTTATGGTCCTTATGAAGGCACCAATACATCACCTTATTTCAACGATCGATTCACTTTTAACAATACCACATCTGCCATTCCGGCTTTCACCCAAAACACGTCATCGAGTTTAGGGTATGCCGACTACTTTATGGAAAAGGCATGGTTTATCCGGTTGGACAATATTACGTTAGGCTACACGCTTCCTAAAAGTATCACAAAAAAAGTCTTGCAGTCTGTACGTTTCTACGCATCTATGAAAAACATTCTGACATTAACCCCTTACAAAGGTTACGATCCTGAATACGATGTGTACACGTATCCGAGTACCAGTTCCTTCACTGTCGGTGTGGATATTAAATTTTAATCCTTATCATCATGAAAACAAAAATACAATTCATAATAGCAATTGCTTCGATAATCCTTTCAATGGAAGCATGTACGCTCGAAAGGGAATCATACAATGAAATCTATCCTGAGAACTTTTTCCGCAACGAAGACGATGTGAATAAAGCGCTTGCAGGATTGTACTACGGACCATTCCGGATGGGATACGGCAGTTTCTACGGAGTCGACCAATACAGTTATCAAGTAGCATCGGACTTCACTTCAGGTACATTAGCCAGCCGCTGGACTACCGCTACAGGCTATCCACAATATCAAGAACATCGCTGGGAAGAGAATGCACCCGCAGGATATGCCAAGGATTTCGCCGAACGGATGTACTCACAATATAACAAACTTACTTCTGTATTGGAGACTATCAAACGCATAGAAAACGCTCCTATCACCGACAAGCTTAAAACGAAAGCCGTCGCTGAAGCAAAATGTATTTACGCATGGATTGGCTTCATTCTTTATGACCTATTCGGTCCTGTGCCATTGGTTACAGAAGAAGCATTAGCTAATCCGAATGAAAAAATACTTATTCCCCGTTTGAGTGATGCTGAATACACGGCTATTATGCACAGATATTTGGATGATGCCATCACTGAACTCCCCATCAGACAAGACAACGATTGGGGGCGGGTATCCAAGGGACTGGCATTGATGCTAAAACTTAAATTCCACATGATAGACAAAAATTATACAGAAGCCGAAAAAATAGCAAGAGAACTGTACAGCTATCGCGGAACCACGTATGATTTGATGGAAAAAGGCAAATACAGAGACATCTTCAACAAATACAATGTCAAAAACAAAGAGATCATACATGCCATTCCATGCGGACTTGCGGATGGAATGCAAAACCGAAGTATCATTCAATTTTGGCCGGTACGCTATCGCGAGGACAGACAGTGCTGGTTTACCTTTGGTATGAACTGGGATTTCTACGATACTTTTGAAAGTGGTGATGACCGTTTGAACTCCATTGTTACTGCCTACACCAGCATCACAAATGAGGCAAACGACCGTACGCACGGATTCCTTGCCAACGCTGCAGGTATCATTAAAGTGGATGACCACACCTATACCGGAGGTGAATTTGCGTCAGTCGATTTGATTGTTTACCGCTTTGCCGACGTCATGCTGTCGTTAGCAGAATGTATCAATATGAACAACAATGGTCCGACACAGGAAGCTGTCGACCTCGTCGATGAGATTCGCAATCGTGTAAACCTGCCCAAACTGACTGATACACAAACATCGGACAAGGAAGCTTTCAATAAAGCCATCCTTTACGAACGGTTACACGAATTCATGGCAGAAGGTCTGTCTCGTCAAGATAAAATACGCCATGGAGTATTTGTTTCCGATTCCAAGGCCATGTTCCCCAATAGCCAGTCGGCAAATCATAAAGTACGTTTTGCCATACCTTCCAAATACATTCTCGAATCAGAAGGGGTGGTCAAGCAAAATCCGGGATATACAAATTAATGTTTTACCATAATCAAGTTAATAATATGAAGAAAAGATATATATGGCTATATGCGTTCATCTGCTCTTGCTACAGTTGTGAAGGGAACAATGATCCGATTGATAACAAACCCAATCAATCAATAGAGGTGACTTATGACAAGATAATTACTCCGCCCTCAATTTCCACTATTGACGAAAGCGATTACACCATTTACTATGTAGATGCCAATACAGGTAATGATACAAATAACGGAATGAGTGAAGAAACTCCTTTCAGAACATTATCTAAGGTTACATACATGACCAAGACTCCCAAAATGAAAGTCTTACTGAAAAGCGGTTCTGTTTTTGCAGAGAATCTGGTTCTGAAAAATCTGAATGGTAGCGCTGACAAGCCGTTTATTATGGACATTTATGGAGGCACAGAACGCCCTACCATCAGCGGAACTGGAGATCAAGCCGTATTAATTCAAGATGACAATATGCGTTTTCGCAATATTCGTGTAACAAATAAGACCGGAACACGTGGTATCCGTATACAAACCCAATTCAAAGGTGCCGGTGCTTTCCTCAACATAGAAATAACAGGCTGTCTCATCGAAGAAGTGAACTGGGCTGGGGACACCCCCTTTGAAAATGTAGATCCGGAAACGATCGACGTAGAAAAAATAGCACCAGGCAACCGTTTTTCCAATAAAGAGTTCGGTGGTATCATCATCGAAAACGCCACTACCAAAGAACAGGGTGCCAGCTGGTACGAGAACCTCTTTATCACCAACAACGTAATTCGCCAAGTATGCCGTACAGGGATCCTGATTCAAGGAAAATGGGGACAACGTGACAAACCGGGTAATGGTAACAATGAATACATAAGTGACGAACAAAACTGGTATCCATCAAAAAATGTGGTAATACAAGGTAATGATTTCAGTTACTGTGGCGGTGATGGTCTGATTCTGATGGGGTCAACCGAGTCCTATATTGATCATAACCGTTGTTTCCATGCCAACTTTCTTGGACGGAACGGACAGGCAAGTGCCGGACTTTGGCCTTATAGCTGCACCAATATCGTCATGCAATATAATGAAGCAGCTTATACTTGGCTGGCCCATGGCAGTGCCGACGGTCAAGGACTTGATGTGGATATTGCCTGTAAAAACACATTAGTACAATACAATTACGTCCATCATAATAAAGGAGGCGGTATTCTTCTGTGTAATATAAAGGAAGGAGACCATAGCGGAACGGTTATCCGCAATAACGTTTTCTACAAAAATGACGGAAGCTACCGCGGCAGTCTGATGACAGTTTCGAGTAACGTGGGAATGACAGACATTTATAATAATACAATCGTATTAGATAATGGAACCACTCCAGTAATCATTTTTACCGACGACTGGGCCAATGGTGGAAAGTCTCATGACATTTCATATCGAAATAATATATTTGTGTCAATGACTCCCTGTACAGGAAAAATAGACCTGCACAACATGGAGAAGTATTCATTCGAAAACAATCTGTTTTTCCATGTGGGCAGTTCCTTTATGGTAGATTCATCCCCACTCCGTTATGATCCGAAAATTAATGCACCTGTTTCAGCCAATGGTTTCAACCAAGCCCTGAAATTCCGGGCAACCGAGCCCAAAGCATTCACGGATGGAGTATTGTTTGACGGAATGGCCGATACCGATTTTGAAGGAAATCCGGTTCAAGGAATCGGCTATTTGGGAGCATTTGCAAAATAAAATATATAACCTTATTTATATCTGCATCATGAAACAGTTTTTGAAAATATCAATGATAGTCACATTCGCACTAATCATATTTAGTTGCGATGAAGACAATGAACTATCCGGAAAAATATTCCAAGTGGATAGTGCACAAAACCTGACTGTAAAAAAAAGTGGTGACGAAATATTCATACCCGTAATTTCCACTGACAATTATGTACCTATGTCTTCCGAGTCATGGTGTACCATCGGAGAAAAGACAGAAGATGGTTTCTTCTTTTCAGTCCATACAAATACATTGGCAACAACAAGAAATGCCGACATTGTTGTGGCTGCCGTAGGGTATCCTTTCTACATTATCAAAGTCACGCAAGAACAAGGCGATCCTAACTTTTCAATAGCGGATGAGGAGCTGAATAAAACATTTGCACAAGCCGGCGGCGAACTATATGTGACTCTTACCACAAATATAGATTATACAGTAGATCCGCCAATTGACACTTGGTGTAGTATAAGTGATATTACCCCCAACGGCTTCAAACTGACAGCTTCTCCTAATGATGTCACCCAACGAAGAACTTCAATAACGATACATCCCAGTGGAGATTTTCCCAGCGTAACAATCATCGTGAAACAAAGTGGCGATGCAATATTACAAAACGGTTCTTTCCTCAATAACAGCATGGAGCATTGGACAACAAGCGGTACAACCGGCCTATTTGGACTGGCTACTGACACATACATTGCAGCAGGATCACCCGTAGGAGCTTATTATCTTAAAAACAACCTCTCCGCAACAAGCGGATTTGAAGGCAGGGTTACCCAAAAACTCACAAATCTGTCCGATGGAGTATACATATTATCTTGTCAGGCAGCCGGTTATCCGGGAAATTCAGCAGCCACTGACGGAGTTTATTTCATTGCGATTGATAAGAATGGAAACGAAACACAACAAAAAATGACATTACCTGGCGGTGGCTGGAAAGAGAATTCCATGCAAGTCAACGTAACAGGAGGAGAATGTACAGTTGGAATCTATGCTAAAGCTGCCGGCGGTAGCTCATCTACCATGTCTTTCAAAGTAATGAACTTTGATTTCAAATAAACAACCAGTAAAAAACTAAATGTGAAATATGAAGAATAAAATAATATTACTATCAATTATATTGATAACCTTAGTCGCCTGCCGTCCACAATCGGCCAAAGAAGTAGATATTTGTATTTACGGCGGCACATCGGCAGGTGTAATCGCAGCCTATACGGCGCAACAATCTGGAAAAAGCGTCTTACTCATCGAACCGGGCCGCCATTTGGGCGGCATGAGTTCGGGAGGATTAGGTTTTACTGACATTGGAAACAAGTATGTGGTACAAGGACTAGCACTGGATTTCTATCGCCGGTTGGGCACACACTATGGCAAATTGGAACAATGGATATTTGAGCCGAGTGTGGCCGAAACCATTTTCAATGACTACATAAACCGCGCAGGTGTTGAGGTCTGGTATGAAAACCGATTGGCCGATGTAGAAAAGCAAGATAACGCTATCACCTCCATTACCTTGGAGAATAGTAAACATCCGGACAATGCCACCAATCGGAAAGTACGGGCAAAGATATTTATTGACTGTTCTTACGAAGGAGACTTGATGGCAAGAAGTGGCGTTTCTTATATAGTGGGACGGGAAGCGAATAAGCAATATGGAGAAACATATAACGGAGTGGAGTTAATGGATCGTCATCAATTCCCAGATGGCATAGATCCCTATAGGATAAAAGGTGATTCAACCAGTGGATTGATTTATGGCATCAATTCCGCTCCGGTCAATCCCAATGGAACCGGTGACAAGAAAGTACAGGCATACAATTTCAGGATAACATTAACAAACCGCCCGGAAAATCGGATTCCGATCACCAAACCGGACAATTACGATCCGTCACGCTATGAATTATTGCTACGGCTCAAGGAGTCACGCCCATGGAACAAGCACACAGATGTTTTCATTTGGAGTGATATGCCTAACGGAAAGACAGATATTAATAATTTCGGAGGTTTTTCTACAGATGTAATAGGCGAGAACTGGAACTATCCGGATGCTGACTACGAAGAACGGGCACGAATTTGGAAATTTCATGAAGATTACACCAAAGGACTGCTATATTTCGTGGGACATGACGAACGGATTCCCGAATCAATCCGCAATCAAATGTTGGAGTGGGGTTATCCAAAAGATGAATATGTAGACAACGGACACTGGACACATCAACTATATGTGCGTGAAGCTCGTCGAATGATTGGAGAACTAGTCATGACACAACATCACTGCCAAGGTAGGGAAACTGTAACCGATGGTATAGGCTGGGCAGCTTATACCATGGATTCACATAACTGTGACCGCCATGTTGTTAATGGGATGGTGAAGAATGAAGGAAATGTAGAAATCGGCGGCTTCGGTCCCTATCCTATTTCATATCGAGCCATCACTCCCAAACAAAATGAGGTGCAAAATCTGCTGGTTCCTGTTTGCTTGTCAACGTCACACATCGCATACGGCTCAATCCGCATGGAACCGGTATTCATGGTATTGGCACAATCAGCAGCTATTGCCGCCGGTCAAGCCATTGACAGACATAATAACTGCGTACAAAAAGTAGATGCCCAAGCTGTCCTGAAAGAATTCAGGGACAACCCGTTGGCGGACAAAAGCCAACCGGAAATTCTAATAGACAACCATGACACTCTCCATGTTCAACGTACCGGAGAATGGAAAACTGAAATATGGAAAGCTTATGGCCCCGATTTCTTTTCTGACGATTCCAAAGGAACAAGCCCTAAAGACATACGATATACTCCGACCATACCAGTAGACAACATGTATGAAATATATGCTTATTTCCCCAAAGTGCAAAATGCCACAACACAAACGCACATAGACATTTATGATGGAAATGAGTTACATAAGAAAATCATCCAATCTTCGGATATTATTGTAGAAGGACAGACTTCCGGTGAATGGATTTCTGTCGGACAATACAAACTCTCAAAGGGAATGGATAACTATGTGAGAATTTCGAATGAAGAAGCAGACGGAGTAGTTGTAGCAGATGCAGTACTCTTTATCCCTGCAACAGACAATTAATTGATAAAACGTATAAAAATGGATAGATTTAAAAGATATTATACTTTCTTTTTAATCACATTTTGTCTACTCATCTCTCAAAGCGTCCGGGCAGAAATCAAGTTGCCCGGATACTTCACCGACAACATGATGTTGCAACGTGACGCCCCCGTAAAGCTTTGGGGATGGGGGAGCAAAAATGAAACTGTGACAGTCAGTATTCATAATCAGAAAGTGAAAACAAAATGTAAAAAAGACGGCACTTGGGAAATAATTTTATCTTCCTTACCCCATGGTGGTCCTTACTCTCTAACGGTTCAAGGAAAAGAAAACTGTATCAAAATAGAAAATATATTAAGTGGAGACATCTGGCTATGTAGCGGACAGTCTAATATGGAATGGACTGTTGAACAATCAGCCAATTCAAAGCAAGAGATTCAGAATGCCAATTATCCGGAAATCAGGTCATTAAGAGTTCCTAAAGACATCAAAAACAACCCACAGGACAATTTTAGTGCCAAATGGGAGATATGTCTTCCTACCACTGTCGGAACTTTTTCGGGAGTAGCCTATTATTATGCCAGAGCTCTGTATAAAGAAATGCAAATTCCTATTGGAATTATCAACGCTTCCTGGGGAGGAACAGATATTGAGACTTGGATCAGCAACGAAGCTTTCAGGACGCTTCCCGCCGATGTCCAAAAGCAATATAACATGGAAGTCGCCAATAATCTGGAAGAATATATTCGCCAGAACAAGGGACAGAAACAGACTTTTCTGGATGCCATGGAAAACGATCCGGGAATCAACAAACAATGGTTTATTCCCGAATTCAAAACTGTGACATGGAAAGAAATGAGAGTGCCCGGTGAATGGGGAACAACTCCTTTATCATTAATAGACGGACATGTATGGTTCAAATATAATCTGAATTTAACTGCCGCAGAAGCAGGCAGACCCGCCACTCTTTCTCTTGGAACGATTGACGACGCAGATATTACATGGGTGAATGGAACAAAAGTTGGCAATGCCAATGGATGGGATACTCCACGAATCTATTCCATACCTCCCGGTATATTAAAAGAAGGTAATAACAATATCACAGTAAGAGTAACTGACAATGGCGGAAGCGGTGGCATGTGGGGACAAGAAGCGGACATCTATCTGGAAATTGACAAGACCCGTCACTCTTTGGCAGGCAACTGGAAATATCAAACGTCAGTTGCCAATGCGGATTACCATGTATTGGATATAACACCCAATATGGTACATTCTTCACTATATAACACTATGATTCATCCGCTCACTCCTTTCCGAATAAAAGGAGTCATCTGGTACCAGGGAGAGAATAATGTAGGAGCTGGATACAATTACCGGACACTATTTCAAACACAGATAAAAGATTGGCGAACCCGATGGGGATATGAGCTACCCTTCTATTGGGTACAATTGGCCAATCTGTATCCGGAAGATACAAACCCTGTCGAGAGTTCATGGGCAGAACTTCGGGAATCTCAAACTATGGCACTGGAACTGCCACATACAGGGCAAGCCACTATATACGACATCGGGGACGCCCATAATATACACCCTACCAACAAACAGGAAGTAGGCAGACGGTTATCTTTAATTGCCCTACACAAAGATTATGGCAAGGACTCACTTGTTTATAGTGGTCCTACTTTCCAAAATGTTAGTTTTAAAGGGAATAAGGCTGTCATTGAGATGAATACATATGATTCTCCACTAACTGTCCACAACAAGTATGGCTATCTGGAAGGATTCAGCATTGCCGGAAAAGACCGAAAATTTGCATGGGCAAAAGCATTTATTGATGCAGATGGAAAAATCATTATATACAATGATAATATAGCAGAGCCCGTCGCTGTCCGTTATGCGTGGAGTAACAATCCCGCTGCCAATCTATTTAATACCCATGGTCTTCCAGCAGTTCCATTCCGTACGGATAATTGGAAAGGTATAACAGAAAAATAAAAAAATAATATGAAACATATCACCATATTCCTTGTAGGAATAATCATCTCCTCTTCAATCTTTGCCCAACAAAGTTATGAAGTCAAAGCAGACTCTATCATCGGTTTAATGACACTGGATGAGAAAATAGGACAACTCAATCAAATAACCGGTTTCCAGATGGCAACCGGTCCCATTACTAATTCCGGGGATAAACGGAAACTGATCAAAGAAGGGAAAATAGGATCTATGCTGAATGTATGTGGTGAGAAAGCAACTCGTTCCATGCAAGAACTTGCCATGCAATCGCGGTTGCGTATTCCACTTCTTTTCGGATTAGACGTCATTCATGGCTATCGGACCGTATTCCCTATTCCTTTGGCTATGGCCGCCAGTTTTGACACGGAAGCCATACGAAAATCATGCCGTGTGGCAGCACGTGAGTCAATAGTTTCCGGTATTCATTGGACTTTTTCACCAATGTTGGACGTAGCCCGTGATCCCCGTTGGGGAAGAGTGATGGAAGGACCGGGAGAAGATACATACTGGGCCTGCGAAATGGGAAAAGCTATGATTAACGGTTATCAGCAACCCTTCGACGACGGACTCCAGCTAATAGCTTGCGCCAAACATTTCGCAGCCTATGGAGCAGCTATCGGAGGTAGAGATTATAACACTGTGGATATTTCCATGCAAACATTGCATAATGTCTACCTTCCCCCCTTCAAAGTTGCAGCTGAGAACGGAGTAGCCAGTTTTATGTGTTCTTTTAATGAGATTAATGGCGTACCCTCTTCTGGCAATGCATACTTATACGACCTACTTTATAAACAATGGGGATATAAGGGTCTCGTAGTCTCCGACTGGGCTTCCATTTGGGAAATGGTAGTGCACGGTTACAGCAAAGACAGAGAGATGGCAGCAATGCAAGCCATTCAGGCAGGAGTTACTATTGATATGGAAAGTAACATCTATTCCAGTCAATTGAAGAAATTAATAGAAACCGGAAAAGTTCCGGAAGCCACCTTAAATGATGCAGTTCGCAAAGTCTTGGTACAAAAATATCAATTAGGACTTTTTGACAATCCGTATCGATACTGCAACAGCCAAAAAGAAGCGAATGAAATTCTAACGGATTCACACCGGAAAGTAGCATATGAAATGGCTTGCAAGTCTATCATCTTACTCAAAAACGACAGTCTGCTCCCTATTAAGATTCCCCAAAGAGTAGCTGTCATCGGACCGCTAGCCAACTTTCAACGGGCTATGGACGGCAACTGGACAGTAGCTGCCGAAACCAATGTAGCCGTCACTCTACTGGAAGCACTCAAAAATAAGTTTCCACAAGCTGAAATCAGTTTTACAGAGGGGTGTTCCATCTCCGATAACGATAAATCAGGTTTCCCGGCTGCCATCAAGTCAGCCCAAGAAGCCGATTTAGTCATATTGGCTTTGGGAGAAAACTGGGGAATGAGTGGAGAAGCACGTTCAAGAGGTGATCTGCATATTCCCGGAGTACAAGAAGAACTTGCCTGCGAAATCTATAAAGTCAATCAAAACAGTATTACCTTACTAATGGGGGGAAGACCGCTCATCTTTAACCAGATAGCAGAGAAGGCACCTGCCATTCTTTATACTTGGTTTCTTGGGACAGAAGCCGGCAATGCCATGACAGATATCATAACAGGAAAATATAATCCGTCAGCAAGAGTACCTATGTCCTTTCCCAAACATATGGGGCAAATCCCTGTATACTATAATTACAAAAATACTGGTCGTCCGGCAGTAGACAAGGAAGGGAACTACTCAAGTCGTTATATTGATATTGACTACAAACCACAATATCCGTTCGGCTACGGTCTTTCCTATACAACTTTCGAGTACGGCCAACCCGATATCATCATTGATAAAGATTCTATTTCTATCAATATACCCATTCATAATAGCGGTTTAATGGATGGACACGAGCTAATCCAAATATATACCCGGAAATGGTGGGGAGAGTCAACCCGTCCGGTAAAAGAGCTCAAAGCTGTTGATAATGTATTTCTCAAAAAGGGAGAGAAACGGTTGGTTCAACTAAAAATACCTTTTGAACGATTAGCATATTACGGTCAGTCCGGCTGGGAAAAAGCAAATGGAGATTATACCATTATGCTTGGGAGAAATGCAGAGGATATTATTTTCAAAAAAGATATCAAAGTCAACTTATAAGTGATATATTGTTTTTTTCTTCTACCTTTGCTCCACAAGATACCCAAGTATCTTCCATATTATGAATTAACGATGAAACCGATGAAAGAACAACCTATTAAAGTCATCGCCTTTGATGCTGATGATACCTTGTGGAGCAACGAACCTTTTTTTCAGAAAATTGAAAAGCAATATACCAACTTATTACAGCCTTATGGTACTTCCGAAGATATTTCAGCCGCCTTATTTCAGACAGAAATGAACAATCTGAAACATCTCGGATACGGTGCCAAAGCTTTTACCATTTCCATGGTTGAGACTGCTTTGCTAATTAGCGGACAGAAGATTTCGGGCACAGATATTCAGCACATTATTGATTTAGGGAAATCATTATTAAAAATGCCTATCGAGTTATTACCCGGAGTACAAGAAACGCTGAAAACACTGAAAGAAAGAGGACAATACAAGTTAGTCGTTGCGACAAAAGGGGATTTGCTTGACCAGGAGAACAAACTGGAACGTTCCGGACTATCCCACTATTTCGACCACATTGAAGTAATGTCCGACAAAACAGAGAAAGAATATATCCGAATGTTGAATATCCTGCAAATCAGTCCTTCAGAACTCGCCATGGTCGGCAATTCTCTGAAATCTGATATTCAACCTGTATTATCATTAGGTGGATATGGAGTGCATATTCCTTTCGAAGTAATGTGGAAACATGAAGTGGTAGATACATTCACACATGCTCATCTGAAGCAGGTGAAAAGATTCGAAGAGTTGCTCACTTTATTTGAATGATACCCTTAATTCCAATAAATCTTCAGCAAAATGAATAAAAGCCCTATCAAATAAATGTTCTATTTTTAAGCTCACCATACAAATAAGCAAATATTAGTTTTACCTGATAGAAGTTTTTTCGCACAAACAATTGCAAGAATATACAGTTTTCAAAGGTACTTTTACATAAAAACAAGTAGAATATACACTTTTCACTGGTTATAAGAAATAGTTTCCCCGGTGTGAAACAAGTTGTTTCTCACCGAGGAACACTTTGTTTCATTACTTGGAACACTCTGTTTCAAAGCGTGAAACACATAAAGCCATATTTCAAGCACTGTTTCAGTTCTAGTTGGCATTAAAAACAAGTCAATACGAATATCACAAATTAAAACAGCATATAGCAATATCAAGCACATTCATCCATTGTTCGTTCCATCTTCCTGTTAATATGTTTACCATTCACCTGTTTTAGTATAATAGAGACATTTACCAAATAGGATTCGCTTCCCTTTTTCAGTTTCACCACAACATTGCCTGCATATTTAAGATTATGCAACGATAAAATATGCGTTTTTTAAGATTATCCTAAAAACCGTATGTATCTGTCCTTTTCTTTATCCAATACAGATTCATCCACACAATCACTCTTCCGGAAACTGGAATGTTCTATTATCACACTTCCCTTTTTAATAGATTTACTCCAATTTCCTATGACGTGCCCTTCGTGCAGGACTACCGGATAAAATAACCCATTATTGGTGAACGCTTTCGAATAATGTTCCAAAGGCAAAACATCCGTCCGGTCTTTATACCCAAGCAGATATTCATCATAGGAAGGCAGAAGATGCAGACAACCGGACACTTTCCCACGAGTCCGCGAAGAACTATGAATGTACCATGTCTGACCATTCCACTGTTCAGCGGTCAGTTCCGATTCTATCAGCCAGACCGCCTGTCTGGCTTCCGTTACCGGCAATCCCGACCACCAAATGAAATCCTGCAAAGCGGCGGGAGCATGACTACGGAAATAGCTGCGCGCCAAACGGGCCAATGCCTCATCTTTCGTTAGTTCGGGCATTGGCGGCACGCGTTCTTCCAAAAGTGCATATGTACATTTTCCTCCCTTATCCTCTCCACTACAAACGATACCTACTTGTTCCGCACGTGTCATAAAGCGGGTCATACGATGATTATCCGCTACAATCCCCGAACGGTTAAAATGTTCGGCAATCTCCTGTCGCGTCAGACTTTTCTTCCCACAAAGGATCTTCTCCAACAGATCATGGCTCTTCGTATAGAGTTCCTCGGAAATCTCCAGGTCATGTCCTTTTGCATAAAACTCATTGGCTGCTATAATGCGCCCCGCCGAAAGCTTCAGCATCCAACGGATATCCTCGGCTGTCACCAGATGCCATGTCGGCCGCATCACGTGAGTCCGCAGAATCTCACCTTCCTTCAAGGCCTTTTCCACGGTCTGAAACGTTGCCGATTTCAAACGCATTCCTACTGCCCACTTCACCATGGGATAATTCTGTGCCTGCATAGCTCCCATCCAGGACACAAGTTCCTTCGGTTGGCAGAAAAGAGGATTCAATAATTGCTGGTTCCGCAAACGGATATCCGGTATTTTCATTAGCTTCCTTTTTAAATATGATTGTAATTCGTCACGAATATAGCATTTATTTCAAATACGATTGTAATTTCCCTATTCCAAATTTTCTATTCTTTTTCTGACCATATAGCTGCATATATAGCAATTTATGCCTATTTTTGTCATCGCAAACCAAAGAAGATAGAAATGATGCTCTATAAACTCATCCCTCCTCCAGTGGTAAAAGCAACTATCCAGTTGCCGGCTTCTAAAAGTATCAGCAATCGTGCGTTAATAATTAACGCGTTGGCTAAAAGTAGTTATCCACCGGAGAACCTGTCTGATTGTGACGACACACGGGTGATGATAAAAGCCCTTACCGAAGGAAAGGCAACCATTGATATTATGGCTGCCGGAACCGCCATGCGCTTTCTGACCGCCTATCTGAGTGTAACTCAGGGAGAACGGACCATCACCGGTACGGCACGTATGCAACAGCGTCCGATACAGATACTGGTCGACGCGCTTCGTGAACTGGGAGCTGATATAGAGTATGTCTCCAATGAAGGATACCCGCCTTTATGTATCAAAGGGGCAGAACTGAAAGGAAATGAAATTACGCTGAAAGGAAATGTCAGTTCCCAATATATATCTGCCCTGTTGATGGTAGGTCCGGTACTCAAAGACGGATTGACTTTACATTTGAACGGAGAGATCATTTCCCGCCCTTATATTAATCTTACCTTGCAACTGATGCAGGATTTCGGAGCCAGAGCGGCATGGACTTCCCCGAATAGTATCTCCGTTGCTCCTCAACCCTATCAGAGCGTTCCTTTCAAAGTAGAAAGTGACTGGAGTGCGGCTTCTTACTGGTATCAGATTGCAGCATTATCTTCAAAAGCGGAAATTGAGTTATTGGGATTATTCCGTAACAGTTATCAGGGAGACAGCCGGGGAGCAGAAGTTTTCTCACGACTGGGAATAACAACCGAATTTACCTCACAAGGCGTCAAACTAAAAAAGACAGGCAAAGCACCGGAAAGACTGGAAGAAGACTTTATTGACATACCTGATCTGGCACAGACGTTTGTCGTCACTTGTGCCATGATGAACATTCCTTTCCGCTTCACTGGACTACAAAGCTTGAAAATAAAAGAAACCGACCGTATTGCCGCCCTGCGAGCCGAGCTTAAAAAGCTGGGATACGTTATCGAAGAAGAGAATGACAGCGTATTGATGTGGAACGGTGAGCGATGTGAACCGGAAGAAATTCCGATTATTGCCACCTATGAAGACCATCGGATGGCAATGGCATTCGCTCCGGCAATTATCTGCCACCCTACCATGCAAATCGCCGACCCGCAAGTCGTTACCAAATCATATCCGGGATATTGGGAAGACTTGAAGCAAGCCGGATTTCAGGTTATAAACGAAGACTAACACCGCCCCGTTACAGCGGAGATCTCAATAAAGATACAAGAACTATAAAAAACATGAAGAAAATAATCATTATAGGCGCAACTTCCGGCATTGGCCGCGGGCTGGCGGAAGCGTATGTTCAAGAAGATTGCCTCATAGGAATTACCGGTCGCAGAGAAAACCTGCTACAAGAGATATGTGTCCGGAATAAAGATAAACTATTCTATCAAGTATGCAACATCACCGAAACGCATACCACTATCCAATGCCTGGAAACACTCGTACAAAAAATGGGTGGAATGGATATACTGATAATCTGTGCCGGCACAGGAGAGCTCAATCCCGAGCTTTCTTACCAACTGGAAGAACCGACTTTATTGACCAACGTAATAGGATTCACCAACATAGCCGATTGGGGATTCCGCTATTTTGAACAGCAGAAGAGCGGGCATTTAATCACTATCTCTTCCGTAGGCGGTACGCGTGGCAGCGGTGTCGCACCTGCCTACAATGCATCGAAAGCCTATCAAATCAACTACATGGAAGGGTTAAGGCAGAAAGCAACCAAATCCCCCTACCCCATCCATACAACAGATATCCGTCCGGGATTTGTAGATACAGCGATGGCTAAAGGAGAAGGATTGTTCTGGATTACTCCGGTAGACAAAGCCGTGAAACAGATAAAAAGAGCTATTCACAAAAAAAGAAAGGTAGCTTTCATTTCCAAAAGATGGAAATATATAGCTATATTATTCCGTCATTTACCGGCTGCCATTTATTGCCGGATGTAGCGACTGATAATAGTTTATACGGATATCGGTATCTACCGGATTTCAGCCATGTCTGTAATCCTTCCCAAACATATTGCCCCAATAATGACGACTGACTCATAACCAAACAAGATTAATGCAGTAAGAGAGGATTTTAAGAATAAGTAATTAATGATGGAAGAATAAGTTCTTTCAGAACTAGGGTGATTTATAAATTAGAATTAACAATACAAATATATAATATATTTTAATATATCACGCTCATTTATAGAAAATATATCAAATTCGGGTGCATTATTTCTTATTTAAAGCACAATAATACGTATTTCATATTCAATTCTGCTATAAACACATCTCTCATTTCCTTGAATATTATTATTCTATCAAGTAAAAACAGCCGGTTGGCAAATATCAAAAAAGGTAGATAACAAGTAGAAAATACAGCGTTGTAAAGGAGCGGATTCCGGAGTTTAAAGTTTTAGAACCGTTATTATATATCAGGATAAGTTCTGAAAGGACTTATTAAGAAGTTACTCCGGACACTAGGAAAAAACTTTAAATTCAATGCTATGTTAAAACAACTAAAGTCAGTTAGCATGTTGTTGTTTCTACTGACAATGTCAGCAGGAACCGTTTATTCGGAGACTGGTAGAAGCATTTTGAATGTTTCCGCTGTACAGCAGGGTACTACTTGCAAAGGTGTAGTAAAAGACGCAGTAGGTGAAACCATTATCGGCGCATCCGTTGTAGTCAAAGGTACAACGAACGGTACAATCACCGGACTTGACGGTGATTTCTCTTTAAGCAATGTAAAGGCAGGAGACATTATCGTCATCTCTTTCGTAGGGTATCAAACCCAGGAAGTCAAATTCACAGGACAATCATTGAATATCATCTTGAAAGATGATACCCAAAAGTTGGATGAAGTCGTTGTCGTCGCCTTCGGTACACAAAAGAAAGTGAATGTGACAGGAGCCGTATCCACTGTGGGAGCGAAAGAAATTGCAGCACGTCCCGTCAATTCCACTATCGAAGCCTTACAAGGTGTAGTTCCGGGCATGAACATCTCTACCGGTGACGGTGGCGGTTCCTTAGGTTCGGATAAAAAATTCAACATTCGTGGCGTCGGAACGATTGGTGCCGGCTCGAAGGTAGAACCATTGGTACTCATTGACGGCATGGAAGGGGACATGAACGCGATCAATCCACAGGACATTGAGAATATTTCCGTACTGAAAGATGCGGCTGCTTCTTCCATTTATGGTTCCCGTGCACCGGGTGGAGTTATCCTGATTACGACAAAGAAAGGTAAATCGGGAAAGACGGTAGTCAACTATAACAACAACTTCCGTTTCGTATCTCCATTGAATATGCCGGAAATGGCTGATTCCTATAACTTTGCACTGGCTATCAACGACCAGTTGACCAATGGCGGGCAAACTCCTATGTACAGTGCCACAAAACTTCAACAAATTCTGGATTTCCAGGCAGGAAAAGGTACACAGTATATGTGGCCTACCGATGCAGGAAGATGGAACTCATTCGATGATCCCCAACGCAAGGACGTGATGCCTGCCGGCAACACCGACTGGCTGAAAACATTGTTCGGCAACAGTTTCACTCACGAACATTCATTGAGCGTGAACGGTGGTACGGATAAGATACAATATTATCTTTCAGCCAACTATCTCGACCAAGGCGGTCTGTTGAAATTTGGTGATGACAACAAGCAACGATACGCTTTTACAGCAAAAATCAATGCCGACCTTACTAAATGGTTAAAGATAAGTTATAGTATGCGTTTCAACCGCACAGACTATGAAGCTCCTTCATTTGCCGGCGGAGATATCAAGAGTAATGTATTCTATTTCGACGTATGCCGCTATTGGCCTGTCATCCCGGTAGTAGACCCGAACGGGTTTTACACTGTTGAATCCAAGATTTACCAATTAACAGAAGGTGGACGCTACAAATCGCAAAAAGACGTAATGGCACATCAGCTCGCTTTCATCATGGAACCTATCAAAGACTGGAAAATCAATGTAGAGCTAAACTACCGCTCCAACTATGATTTCAATCACACCGATTATCAAACCGTTTATGGATATGATGTAAACAAAGACCCTTATATAATAGCCAACCAAACTTCCAGTGTTACGGAATATGCTTATAAGAGCAATTTCTTCAATCCGAATATATTTACCGAATATAACAAATCGCTGGAAAGCGGACACAACTTTAAAGTGATGCTGGGTTTCCAAAGCGAGTTGTTCAAACAACGGGACATTACTGCTTCACAAGATGGTATCATGTCGGGAGTTGCCACATTAAACACTACCCAGACAAATGCACAGAACAGGGGTGGATATAGCGAATGGGCAACTGCCGGATTTTTCGGACGTCTCAACTACGATTATAAAGGACGTTATCTAGCAGAAGTCAATATGCGTTATGACGGAACATCACGTTTCCTTCGGGACAACCGCTGGAATCTGTTCCCGTCCTTCTCTCTTGGATGGAACATTGCCCGTGAAGCATTTTTCGAGGATTTTACCGACTTAATCAGTACATTCAAAATACGAGGCTCGTGGGGTGAACTAGGTAACCAGAATACAGACAACTGGTATCCGTTCTATCGCACCATCGACATTAACAAAGACCAATGGGGCAATTACGCATTGGGCGGCTGGCTGGTAAACGGTGCAAAACCGAACATTTCCAAGGAATCCGCCCTGGTATCTTCCTTGCTGACTTGGGAAAAGACACAAACACTGGATCTGGGTTTCGACCTGTCGATGCTCAACAACCGCCTGAATGTAACATTCGACTACTTCCAACGGAAATCCAAAGATATGGTAGGCCCTGCGCCCGAACTCCCCAACCTACTGGGTATTGATGTCCCCAAAGTAAATAACCTCGACATGACTTCCAAAGGTTGGGAAATACAGGTGAACTGGCGCGACCAAATCCGTGATTTCAAATATGGAGTTACCTTATCCTTGTCGGACAATCAGGTAGTCATCGACAGATATCCCAACCCGTCAAACACAATTCTCGATAAGGACAATAATAATACATATTACGCAGGTGCTCATGTAGGCGACATATGGGGATTCCAGACAGTCGGCATCGCAAAAACCGATCAGGAAATGAAAGATCATCTTGCCAGTATGCCTAATGGTGCACAAGACGTACTGGGTTCAGGTTGGGGAGCCGGTGATGTCATGTATGCCGACTTGAATGGCGACGGTCAGATAAGCAGAGGAAACAAGACCCTTGCAGACCATGGCGATTTGAAAAAGATCGGTAACAGTACACCACGCTATAACTTTGGCTTGAATCTGGATGCCGCATGGAAAGGCTTCGATCTGAAGCTGTTCTTCCAGGGAACTATGAAACGTGACTATATGCCGGGAAGTGGCTCTACCATGTTCTGGGGAGCAGTAGGTTACTGGCAGACTAACTTCTTCAAGCAACATCTGGACTATTTCCGTGGAGCAGATACGACCAATCCGTTAGGCCCCAATCTGGGCGGTTATTATCCTCGTCCTCTTGAGAACGACAGAAACCGCAATCCGCAGACCCGCTACTTGCAGAATGCAGCTTATTGCCGACTGAAGAACGTGACTTTAGGCTATACATTACCCAAATCACTGACAGAAAAGTTCTGTGTGAACAACCTTCGCTTCTTTGTTTCGGCAGAAAACTTATTCACCATTACCAATCTGGCTGACACATTCGATCCCGAAACTGTCGGTATCGGCAACTGGGACGGATGTACCTATCCATTATCCAAGACTGTATCATTCGGTTTAAGTGCAACTTTTTAAATGACAGACGATTATGAAAAAACATATCAAACTTTTGACAATAGGAACATTGCTGTTGGGCGGACTGACCGGTTGCAATGATTTTCTGGACAGGGAACCTCTGGACAAAGTTATTCCCGAAAAATATTTCGCATCCGAAAGTGATTTGGCTGCTTACACTATCAATGCTTATCCGTTCGAAACCGTGACGGACGCGTATGGCATTAACTTCTTCGGCAAAGATAACGATACTGATAACCAAGCCAGCGGTGACTCCCCGGCATTCTGGATACCCGGTCAGAAGAAAGTTCCGTCGGGCGAAGGCGACTGGGACTGGAAGAAGATACGTGCCTGCAACTATTTCTTCGACAACACTTTACCTAAATTCGAAGCGGGTACCATCACCGGCAATCAGGATAATGTAAAACATTATATCGGAGAGATGTATGTGATACGTGCATATAATTACTATAAATTGCTGGTTTCTTTAGGAGATTTGCCCATCATCACCACAGCATTGCCCGACGTAGAAGAGACTTTGGTGGAATCCAGCAAACGTCAACCACGTAATAAGGTGGCACGTTTCATTTTGGATGATTTGCAGAAAGCGACAGAATTATTGCTTGATAATAGCCCCGGCAAAAAGAACCGTATCAGCAGAAATGTAGCACATTTGCTACGCGCGCGTGTCGCCCTCTTCGAAGCAACCTGGGAAAAGTACCATAAAGGGACGGCATTCGTACCCGGTGGAAAAGGATGGCCGGGCAATCCCGCAGACGTGAGCGATTTCAACATTGACACAGAAATAGCCTGGTTCCTTGACGAAGCCATGAAATCGTCCAAAGTAGTGGGAGACTATATTGTCGGAAAACTGGCAGAGAACACCGATACTCCCGAGGGAATGAATGCCAGTCTGGCTTCCATCAACCCTTATTACACTATGTTCTGTGATGAGAATATGGAAGGATACGATGAAATTCTGATGTGGAAACAATTCAAGGAGGGGTTGGTGACAAGTAACCTGCAAATGGAACTGGAACGCAACGGCGGCGGTTCCGGATGGACTCGCGGCATGGTCAACTCTTTCCTGATGCGCAACGGGCTTCCGATCTATGCGGACGGTTCGGGTTATGACCGCAATTGGGAAAAGAAAGGAGTCAACTCCACCTTGCAAAACAGGGATTCACGTATTGTTATCTTTACCAAAAAGCCGGGTGATGCGAATACGGAAGATGAGGGTGATGTGAATTATTACGGCAATGACGGTACTCCCAGCTATTGCTCTATCCGCTTCATTTATGGAGACAAGGGAAGTCTGGCGACAACAGGTTTCATCATCAAGAAAGGCAAACATTATTCCAGTCATATGGCCAATGACCACAGTGCAGGAACATCAGGCGGTATTGTTTTCCGTGCCGCGGAAGCCATGTTGATCTACATGGAAGCTTCCTACGAAAAGAACGGCAAAATTGACGCGACAGCCGACGGATATTGGAAAGCTTTACGCCGGCGTGCCAAAGTGGATGAAGACTATAACAAGACAATTACCGCGACACAAATGAGCGAAGAAGCCAAAGGTGATTTCGGTGCTTATTCTCACGGGCAACTGATAGATGCGACATTATATAATATTCGCCGTGAACGCCGCAACGAACTTTGTGCAGAAGCTTTGCGTTGGGAAGACCTGAAGCGCTGGCGTGCATGCGACCAGCTAATATCCAAACCTTACCGTGTGGAAGGTATGTTATACTGGGGGAGTGACTATGAAGAGCAACTGCAAGACTTATGTAAAGTAGACCCGGCAGAAGGCAATATGTCCTCATCCGATTTAAGTAAATATATCCTTCCGTATGAGAAGATTACGAAGAATAATCTGATTGCAGGGCAGAAAGGTTTCCTCTTCACACCGGCTCACTATTTGAATCCGATAGGTATGGCAGTATTCCGCCAGACAGCTTCGGATAAAAATGACTTTACCAGTTCAGTCGTTTATCAGAACCCTGGATGGAAGATTGAAGGAGATACCGGTGCACAACCAGTAGAATAACCCAAAAATGATTAAAGCCCGACCTTCGGGGTTATGTTATACAAATAAATCGACCTTAATATTATAAATATATCACCTGATTATCTGTCATTTTGAACGCAGTGAAGAATCCCCCACTCCTGATAAATAAAGGAGAACTCTTCTACCGCGTTCAGGATGACAGATAATTTTAAAATGACTTCTCGTTCGCCATCTTCCACATATTAAGGAAAGACGCTTTCGTGATTTCTACAATCTTATCCCAGTTCAACCGGTCGGCATGATCGGACGGCTGATGATAATCGGGATGCCCGTCCGTATGATACCAAATGATAGGAATGCCAACTTTGGCAAATGTTCCGTTATCACTTCCGCCTATCGGGTTGTCCCATGCACGGTAGTCCGGTTCCAAGCGCAAGCCGTATTTCTTAATATCTTCTTTCAGCCAATCACCAAAATCCGGATGGGCAGCCGTATAGAAATAGACCACATGGCGGGGTTGCTGAGGTTTGTTATTACGGCCAATCATATCGAAATTCAGGTAGCCTTTGATTTGAGAGACAAAAGGACAGGTCTGCACAAAATACTTTGAACCGAGCAATCCTTTTTCTTCTCCATCCCAAAAAGCGAAAATTACATTTCTTTCCGGCTGCTGTCCACTGGCTACAAACGCTCTTGCAATTTGTAATACAGCCGATACACCAGATGCATTATCATCCGCGCCATTATAAATTTGGTCGCCATCGAGTGCAGGGTCTATCCCCAGATGGTCGAAATGAGCACCTACTATCACATACTCCTTAGTATTTTTGCCGGGAATCATTCCTAATACATTCCTCATGGAAAGCTTTTGGTGAACTTCCTTTTTTAGTTTGGCAATTGAGTCGGGATGAACTTCCAGACGCCCTCTCTTCTGGCGTTCTTTCCGATAGGCTTCGAAAGGCTGGAAATAGCTGTCGTTCAAAGGCTGTACGCCCATCCATTGTAATAAAGAAGCTATGTATTCCGAAGATACATACGAGCCATGAAATCCCGCTTCGCGTCCTTGAAGTTCGTCTGCCGCTAGAAAGCCGATAGTGGATTCGGCCGAAGAGCGGTTGATGGTGTTCAAGGCTTTTTCTAAAGGAGCTTGTGCAAAAGTTATGACTCTTGTAAACAACAGTCCAAACAATATCAGAATTAACTTCATCATATCCTGTTTTTTTAGCGTTATCCATGTTAATTGGCAGAAGGAGCCTTACTGATAGCCCATCCTTTAATCAGTTCTTTATTACAAAGATTTTCTCCCGGATTTTTATAATAAGAAATAAAATATAACTTTCCGTATCCGGGATTATCCGCAGGAATTTTAATCAATTTATCAAATATCGAATTCAAGGCATTTTCATCCAAATTACAAGAATTACATTCCAAACCTCGTAATTGATTATTCTCAGGAATCAAGACACTCTCTAATTGTCTGTTATTACTACAATCTAAAGTATACAGTAATGGCTGTTGCGACAAATCCAATTCGGTTAATTGATTAGAGCCGCAACTCAACTCTGTCAATAAGGGCAATTGAGATAAAAAATCTAATGACCGGAAGGCACACCCACTGATACGTAATGTCGACAGTGCCAATCCGTCATCAAATTCCAACGTGGACAATTGCGGATTATCATAGCAAAAGATATAATTCAGAGATGGCAATCCTTTCAATGAAAGAGATTGTAAGCTGCACCCGGTACAAGACAAGCCTTCCAAAACGGGATGTTCTCCCAACTTTAGTGAACTCAATTTTGGGAGCGTATAAAATTGTAGACCTTTCAAATTCGGACACTTGTCAATGTCGAGAAGTTCCAAGTCGGGACAATTACCAATGCTAACCACCTCTACATTAGGACAAGAGGAACTCAAATCAATCTTCGAAGTATTCATTAAACTGCTGAGCAATAAGGTTTTCATCTTAGGGAAATAACCTAAACGAAAATTACTTGTAGGAATCAAAAGAGCTTCGACATTACAGATATCTATTTCTTCCGCCCATATCCTCACTTGATAAACTCTGGAATTTCCATATTTATACATAATAGGGTTATCTCCCGGATTTGCTATCTTCTGCAACCGTCCGTCTCCCCATTCAATAGCCATTTTTCCACCGCCGGCAACTATCTGTAACTGCTTCCATTCACCGGTAGCATCCACCGTAAACTGAATCGTATTATTATCCGTTAATTCCGGAATTTCGAAGTCGTCTCCAAACACGCTTCTATCTTCATCAGAACAAGAAATCAAGCCTACCAACAAACATAAGCCCAACAAACCAAACAGCAGTTCCTTTTGTTTCATAGTACAAGTACCTTTAATTGTAATGTACAAAAGTAAGAAAAGAAATAGATATCATACACCTATAGAATGCAAATTTATAAGTAACTTTGCAGAAATTTGATTTAGTACGATTATGTGGATACTCATTATAGGTCTGGTATTGCTGGGTGTTATCGCACTGATAGCCGGAATCATCCGCAACAAGAGACTGCAAAAGAAAATAGAGAGAGGCGAACTGGATCGCATGCCGGAAGTGAAGGAAGTGGATACCGAATGCTGCGGACAACATGAAGTGTGCGAAAAAGACAGCCTGTTGGCTGCTGTCAGCAAGAAGATAGAATATTATGATGATGAAGAACTGGATCAGTTCATGGGCCGCGAAGGGAATGCGTACACGGAAGAAGAAACAGAACTGTTTCGGGATGTACTGTATACCACCAGAGATGATGAAGTGGCCGGATGGGTGCGCAGCCTACAACTTCGTGGCATCGAATTGCCGGACGAGCTTAAAGATGAAGTGTTCCTGATCATCGGAGAAAGAAGAATCGTAGAGAAGAAAGAAGACTGACAAACACAGACCTTGTTTATCAGATTCGTAATTCAGAACTTATAATTAGTAAATTAAATCAGTGGATCTACTACAATATACATTCTTTCAACATGCCCTGTTAGGGAGTCTGCTGGCAAGCATTGCCTGCGGGATTATAGGTACATACATCGTCACCCGCCGCCTGGTATTTATCAGTGGCGGAATTACCCATGCTTCTTTTGGGGGGATAGGATTAGGGTTGTTTGCGGGAATTTCCCCGATACTTTCCGCTGCTGTCTTTTCCGTGTTATCCGCTTTTGGCGTTGAATGGCTTAGCAGGCGGAAAGATATGCGCGAAGATTCCGCTATTGCCGTATTCTGGACGTTGGGGATGGCATTAGGAATCATGTTCAGCTTTCTGTCGCCGGGATTCGCTCCCGACCTCTCCGCCTATCTTTTCGGGAATATCCTGACTATCAATCAGGCTGACTTATGGATGCTCGGCATACTGGCACTAATACTGACAGGATTCTTTTACCTGTTTATCCGGCCTATTGTATATATCGCTTTCGACCGTGAGTTTGCGCGTTCACAGAAGATTCCGGTAGAGATATTTGAATATGTGCTGATGATGTTTATCGCGCTGACGATTGTAGCCTGTCTGCGTATGGTAGGTATCGTGCTGGCCATCTCCCTTCTCACCATTCCGCAGATGACTGCCAACTTATTTACGTATAGTTTCAAAAAAATAATCTGGCTGTCCATCGGTATCGGCTTCTTGGGATGCCTGGGCGGACTGTTCATTTCTTATCATTGGAAAGTCCCTTCGGGAGCTTCCATTATATTTTTCTCAATCCTGATTTATGCTGTTTGCAAAATAGGAAAGAGTTGTTGCAGGAAATAGTCATTATAATAGATTAGTATATGGAAATCAAAATTCAATCACTGGAAAGTATCCATGAAGCAGCCCGCGAATTCATCGCTGCTATGGGCGACAACACTGTATTTGCTTTATACGGAAAGATGGGTGCCGGCAAAACGACATTTGTCAAAGCACTCTGCGAAGAATTGGGCGTGGAAGACGTTATCAGCTCACCCACCTTTGCCATCGTCAATGAATATCGTTCGGACGAGACAGGGGAATTGATTTATCACTTCGACTTTTACCGTATCAAGAAACTAAGCGAAGTGTACGACATGGGATACGAAGATTATTTCTACAGCGGCGCTCTTTGCTTCATCGAATGGCCGGAGCTCGTAGAAGAACTGCTGCCGGGTGACGCTGTGAAAGTGACGATTGAAGAATTGGAAGACGGAAGCAGAGTTATCAGACTATGACCGGACAATATATCGTACAAGGAATCTTTGCGCTGGCAGGAACTGTCTCCCTGCTGGCGTCGTTGCTCGACTGGGACTGGTTCTTCACAACACGCAATGCACAGACCATTATCCGGAACGTAGGACGAAACCGTGCACGACTCTTTTATGGCATATTGGGAATTATCATCATTGGCATGGCTGTTTTCTTTTTTATAGAGACTCGAAAAGCCATCACTCTTTGACACTACTTTTTTTCAGACAAAAGAACAAAAGCGCAAAAGATTACAAAAATATGCTCTTTTGTTCTTATGTCTAAAGCAACTGCCGTGCTTTCATCTCCAAATACTTATTAATCACATCAATCGAAAGATTCTCCGGTGTAGTCAATAAGGAATAGATACCATTCTGCTTCAAGGTAGAGACAACCAGCCGTTTTTCGTAAGCGAACTTTTCTGCAATCACATGGCGGTAATAGCCTTCCGTATCTTTGGCAGGAGTGGCAATGTATTCCTTCAATTCGGCATCTTCGAAAAAGACAACAAGCAGACGATGTTGGCGGTTCAGTTGTTTCAAATAAGCCAACTGTCTGTTCATACTGGATATACCGGAAAAATTCGTATATAACACCAACAGGCTTCGCTTACTGACATGCTTGTTCATACGAACACAAAGAGCCGAGAAATCCGTTTCCCCGAAAGTTGTCTTCTGGCTGTAAAGCTTTTCAAGCAATGTCTGCATATGCCCCGGTTGCCTGGAAGCAGGAACAAACGTATCGAAATGCCCGTCAAAAGTCACCAATCCCGCTTTATCCTCTTTCCGCATTGCCACATACGAAAGTACCAACGAAGCGTTTATCGCATAATCCAGTAAAGTCATTCCACGAAAAGCCTGCTGCATCACTCTACCCTTGTCTATCACATTATAAATCTGCTGTGAACGTTCATCCTGATAAACATTCACCATAAGTTCATGCCGGCGGGCACTCGCTTTCCAGTTTATCGTACGGTAATCATCGCCTTTCACATATTCCTTTATCTGCTCGAACTCGGTATGATGACCTATCCGGCGAATACGCTTTATTCCCAGTTCGGTAAGATTATCACTGATAGCCAGCAATTCATACTGATGAAGCATCAGATAAGATGGATATACTTTTATATCCATCGGTTCGCCGCAAGTGTACCGACGGGAAACCAAACCTATCCGTCCGGTTACAAAAACCCGGATATGCCCGAAAGGATAAACACCCCGGCGAGTAGGCCGAAGCCGGTAACTGACTGTCTTTCCTTCGTTTGCCCGGAGTCCTACACGGAAGTCAATATCTCGTTTTTGAAATATAAAAGGTATTTCATCAATGATTTCCAAAAAAACAGGACGCGGATAACTGCTCTCCACCCGAATGCTCACTTCGTTCTCGTCTCCATTGGAGAAACGGTCGGCACAATGGCGGAATGCATGAATCCCACGAATAGAATAAAGCAGATAACCATCCGCCAACACAGTCAGGAAAAAGGCAAAAAGCACCCATTGCCCGATGACAAAAAGCGGGGCAAAGGCGTATCCACTACCCAACAAGAGGATAATTACGACGAGGGCAATATAGAAACGACGGGTTAAATACATCTACTTGGGAACCTCTACCTTATCAATCAATCGCTGCGTCACTTTCACAGGAGAATAACCTTCCATTTCCGCTTCCGCAGTCAGGATAAGACGGTGCTGAAGCACGTAAGGAGCTACAAACTTAATATCTTCCGGCGTTACGAAGTCCCGTCCCTGCAAGAGAGCGTATGCTTTCGAAGATTGCAGCATGGCTACGGATGCACGTGGAGAAGCTCCCAAGTATACCGCTTTGCTGGTACGCGTCTGTTGCACAATCAAGGCGATGTATTGAAGCAGCGTACGGTCTACGAATACCTGATTCATAAAAGCACGGAGCGACAGAAGTTCTTCTTTTGTGATGGAAGGCGTGATGTTGTCCAGTTTCACCAATGCAGCATTGGTATGATGACGCTCAAGGATATTCACTTCCTCTTCAAGGGAAGGATAATCCATCGTAATCTTCATCAGGAAACGGTCGAGTTGCGCCTCGGGAAGTTTGTACGTTCCTTCCTGCTCCACAGGATTCTGTGTGGCAAGAATCGTATATAGTTCGCCCATCTGGTGCGTAGTTCCGTCGATACTGATCTGACGTTCTTCCATTACTTCAAACAGAGCCGACTGCGTCTTGGCAGGGGCACGGTTGATTTCGTCAACCAATACGATATCCGCAAAAATCGGCCCCTGATGGAAATCAAAGCCGTTGGTTTTCATGTTGAATACCGTTGTACCCAATACATCACTCGGCATCAAGTCCGGCGTAAACTGGATACGGCTGAAGTCAGCATCAATCAGGCGGGCAGTCAAACGTGCCAACAGTGTCTTTGCAACTCCCGGCACTCCTTCTATCAGTACATGACCGTTAGCAAGAATTGCCGTCAGCACCAAATCCACCGTCTGCTCCTGCCCGACAATAACGGAAGCAATCCGGTCTTTCAACTCCTGTATCTTCTCGGAAAAGAGAGTTAAATCCACTCGCTGTTCTGTATTCTCTTCCATAAATTTCTTCTTTAGATATGATTGATTATTTCATTCATTTTATCAATAAACACTTTCATCTGCTCCGAATCAATGGCACGTCCACCGTAAAGCACCGGCCTGACTCCATGGATAAATTTCGCAATTTCTCCGGCATCCATCCCCGTCTTCCGGGCAATCCGTTCGAAAGAACGTTTGTCATCCGCCACTTCCTCTATATCCACCTGAATTTCCCTCCGCAACTCTTCTGTCAAGTAAGCAAACTTCTTGCGAACCAAGTCAACATGGTCTTTCTTCTGAAAATAAAGAGTACCTATCAATTCTGTAAATTCAAGCGATTTGTTGGCCGGTTCACGGACAACAGGAATAGCCCGCTGCCGTCTCTTCGCGGTGAATATCATAAAGAGCAGGATGGTAATCATCGTCAGATACAAAGCCCAGCGAAGCGGCTGGTGCGCAAGCAGATAGCGCAAAGGTGACTGTTGCACCTGTGCCGTCGCCTTCATATATCCTTCACTACGGACAATAGGAAGTTCTCCCATCTGCGATAGCAGGCGGAATATATAATTCGCATTATTTTCGTCCAATACTCCATAGTTCGTAAACAACAACGGAGTAGATACAAGTATAATTTCTCCCTCACCCCACGGACGTGCCATAGCCAGCAACGGATAATAATTACTGTACACTTTTACCGAATCAGAATCAGCCAACGCATCACTGATAGCATCCGTCATATCTTTTTCTGCCAACTTCCGTATCACCTTCGAGTCATAACGCCTGAAACTGGAATTACAAAATTGCGGATAACAACGGTATAGCTGACGGGAATAAACAGAATCGGCAACCCAATAAATACTGTCTTTCCTGAAAATGGAAGAAGCGTATTTCCTGAAAGCAGCCGCATTAAAATGGGAATATGTACAATAAAATCCCAACGTATCTTCCAGTAATTTAGGATAGTTATTACTTACCAGCATTATCTTATTCCCCCGTTCCGCCATTTTCAATAAAGCATTTACATCCGCTTTCACCATAGACAAGGTATTGGCAATCACCAGTATTCCCATCTTGTCTACCGTATCTTCTTCCATCTGATAGAAGGTTTCCTTGGACAGGGAATAGCCATGCGGCAAAGAAGAAGACAGCAGACTGTCGAACAACGCACAACCGAGAGGTTGCTCGTCATAGTGGTTGAAAGTAGGTGTCCACACAAACTTCTTCGGCAGATTATACTCTATCGCAAACATTATCAGCAGGAAAGCTACAATAAAGACGATAAACCAGCGACTCGCTTTCATAAGACGCCTCCTTTCCTTATTTCTTCCTGCAAGGTCTGCATGGTGCGGAAAAGTTCTTCCGTTGCCTCAAAATTTCCGTAACGCACCCTTAAGAAATGATTGGTAAGCTGACGGAAAGCCGGCAACCGGACTTCAGTAAGATATTGTGTAGGCGTTTTGTAAGGTTGCCAGTCGATGCGTTCCGCATCACTTAGCTGTTTCAATGTCTGCAAGTAAAGTAAACGCACCGCTTCGCGGTAGTCCTGACGGGAAAGCGCATCGGTAATCCCTCCCGGAAAATCTACGCCATAAATCGTATCTTCCCCTACTGTATAAGGCAATGCGTTCTTACGTGAACGCATGAACAGTTCGGGACGTTTTCTATAGACGAACCAAATAATCAGGAGCAGGATAATAATAGCAATACATATCAGGATAAGCCCTGAATATTCTTCAGCAAAACGGCTGCCGAATATTTTACGCATAAATTCCCCGAACTGTTTACTGATCCACTCGAACAAGTTAAGTTCGGGAGTAATCAGCTCACGGTTATAGTTGTATGCCGGATCAGACTGCCAAAGGGCAATCTGCGCCGTATCACAGACCAATGTATCAGTCGGGGAAGTGATATTCATCTATTCGGGAGTTGTTTCAGAGTTTGTCGAAATTGTCAATATCGCTTTCTACCGTAATGCTGTCTACTACTTCGGATGCATGGCCATACTGATAAACCAAGCCGACAATGCTGAATATGGCTGATAGATAAGAACCATACAACATCAGAATAGAGAACAGATATTGCGCAAAGTTCAGTCCGACGGATGAAGCAACTTCACCACCGTCACTCATGGCAAAAATCATTTTCACAATATAGATAACGTACCACGGAATAGAAACAATTCCTTGCAGCACGCTGGCAATGATTCCCATCACAATCAAAACCAAAAAGACTCCCCCCCAAGTGGCAAATCCCAACCGGAATGTTTTCTTGAATGCCTCGCCCAATGAAATATCCTCAAACAAATAGATAGGGGCCATCAGAGCTAAAGGTATCATGAATGCAAACAACAACGGGAAAGTGAGCAGTAGCGTAAAAGGAGTCAACACAGCCAACAGCACCATGACAACAATGACAAACAGGAATAAGAAACTGATAACTACCCCCATGATAAACAATCTCTTGACATTGTGAAGCAACAACGGCTTTATGTCACTGAATGCAATGCCGTTCAATCGTTCTTCACGCTCATTATACAATCGAAGCATTGCATAAATCAAGGAGGTCAACAATAAAGCACCCAAACATGAAAAGAAGATTACTCCCGCATAATTCAATGCAAATGCAGGTCCCAGCATAGCGAAAGGATTGTCGCCCACTCTTCCTACTGACTGCATGGCGCTCATATCTATCATACTTCCCATCAACCCGCTGAAATTGGCAGCTTGAATCAAGCAGATAGGGAGCATCAGATACGTTGAATACTTGAACAACTGTTTCCAATTCTCTTTTATAAAGTCAAAAGAAGCGTTCAACTTTTCGCCAAAGGGGCGTTTTACGTACATTGCAATCTTAGGTTTCTGTGATTCCATGTTTTTTTCTATTTGGTAAATAAATATA
>ERZ791872.449-NODE-449-length-41315-cov-8.919171_pt1 | contig 41315 bp, 50 predicted proteins | sample MGYA00510279_ERZ791872 | MGnify/ENA primary metagenome ERZ791872 (study PRJEB30046, sample SAMN00792103) | human gut metagenome | study: EMG produced TPA metagenomics assembly of the A metagenome-wide association study of gut microbiota in type 2... | reverse complement strand
AGGGATTAAGCGATTATTCAAAATGTAATACTGCGATCGGAAAGGTTACACATACAGAAGATAGTTGTGGGGACAGATGGGATGATTTGGAATTTAATTTCTGTCACAATTTAATAACAAACTTATACAGCACTTTACAGACCTTTACAGACTGTATAACACCAATATTCATGAGAAGATAGCGATGATGAAAAAGGAAAAACTACAGGAAAAAGTAATTGAGAGGAGTGGAGAATCTTGATATAATTAAACATAGTGATTTAAAAAAGTTTATAATTTCTCGCTAAAATGGTAAAAATGACATTGTGACACCACTGGTGACACAATTCGAAAGGTGGAATATTTGTATGGGTAATGATTTGATGTCGGCAGCTGGATTAATCCATATAATTGAGGAATCTAGACAAAATGCATTAAAAAAAGTAAATGAGGAGCTTATCAAAATGTATTGGAAAGTAGGTGAGTTCTTAAGTAAGGAAACGGAACACGCTTCGTATGGCGATGCATATATAGATGAGATTTCAAGAGAAATACAGGAGACATTTCCTGGTATTAAGGGATTTAACCGAAGAGGTCTTTATAGAATGAAAAAATTTTATGAGACTTACAAGGATAATGAAATTGTGACACCACTGGTGACACAAATTAGCTGGACGAATCACTTGCTGATAATGTCGGGATGCAAGACAGATGAGGAAAGAGAGTTCTATATCCGTCTATGCATCAAGGAAAATTATTCTAAAAGACAGTTGGAGAGACAGTTAGACAGTGGATATTATGAAAGATATATGTTATCAAAGGAAACTTTGTTACCAGAATCAGTTAAAAAGTTGGGAGAAAACCCATTTTTAGATTCATATGTTATGGAATTTTTGGATTTGCCAAATGAGTTTCATGAGAATGATTTACGAAAAGCTTTAATCAGAAACATGAAGGATTTTATTTTGGAATTAGGAAAAGATTTCACGTTTATTGATGAAGAATATAAGGTACAGGTTGGTGGTGATGATTTTCGAATTGATTTATTGTTTTACCATAGAGGATTACAGTGCCTTGTAGCAATAGAACTTAAAATAGGCAAGTTCAAGCCTGAATATATATCTAAGTTGGATTTTTATCTTGAAGCATTGGATAGACAGGTGAAAAAAGAGAATGAAAATCCTAGTGTAGGGTTGCTTTTGTGTGCAGCTAAGAATGATGAGGTGGTAGAGTATGCTATGAGCAGAACTATGTCACCGATGTTGGTATCACAGTATCAGCTACAGTTACCAGATAAGGCAGTTCTTGAAAAGAAATTGCAACAACTGGTTAATCTTCCACAGATTGAGGATTAAGAGAAATTTATAAAATAATAAGTTAAGAAGCCGTTAGGGTTAAATACTTTAGCGGCTGTTTTTTTACCCGTTTCGTGGGCGTTGGCGATAACCTCATCCTTGGTGACAAGAAGCTTGTTTGCGCCGAAAGGAAAGCATTCTGGATGTCTTCATCCGTTAGGTGCGGCGTGGTGCAATGTTCGTCATTATCGAATTTGTAATTGCACTGCCAGACGGTCTTGCGGTATCTGCTGTTGGAATGCCAGACTTTTGAGCCATACCAGCAAATGTGGAACTGGGTGAAATACAGGAAATTGATTATTCCTGGGGAGAGATAGATTTTGTAACAAAGCCAATGAATGAAATGAGATTAATGGAGTGTACGGAATATGAAATGAGTGCACAGTCGGCATATGATATAGATATTGAAGCAGGCGATATAGATGTTACTGATACAGTTACTGTAGTCTGGGAAATATCTTAATTCTGAAAAAATCTATGGTATTGTGTTTGTTGAATAGGGGTAAATGGTGGTATAATCCTATTATTGATAGATAGCAATAATAGGTGATTTTTTGGAACGAGTGGTGAAGTTTTAATGACTAAGGATGAATGGTACAGGCAGTTATTTGAGCGGCTGGGTAATTCCAGGTTCCGAAGCAGTTTCCATCTGAAGCAGAAAGATATTGATTACATAAATGAAAAAGGGTTGGACACAATCAGACAACATGCAAAGGATTTTATTGCAAAGAGAGAAGCTCCGGCATATATAGCAAATGATGGCAAGCAGACACCAATGAAAGGTCATCCGGTATTTATCGCTCAGCATGCAACAGCTACATGCTGCAGGGAGTGCATCCGAAAGTGGCATAAAATGCAGCCGGGCAAGGAACTAAGTCAGGTGCAGCAGGATTATCTTGTAGATGTAATTATGACATGGATTCAAAAAGAAATCGAGGGGCAGGAACATAAAATATGAGTTTTGTCAATACATGCTGGATAATGACATTAATAATTGGATACATCATTATGCTTATAAGTTTGCTGTTGGGAGTAGTATTACTGTAATAGTGTTCATATAGAGGTGTGTATTATGGGAAACGAATCAGGTGAATGGATTATGCATAATGAGGTACCACAATGCCATTTAAGATTGTTCGCAACGATATAACAAAGGTAAAAGCAGATGCAATCGTAAATACTGCTAATCCATATCCGATATGTGTAAGTGGCACTGACTTAGCAATATATGAGGCAGCAGGAAAAGAAAATCTTCTCGCAGAAAGGGCGAATATCGGCAAAATTGCAAGAGGTGATATTGCTGTCACTGGTGCATATAATCTAAAGGCAAAATATATTATTCATACAGTAGGTCCGGTATGGGCGGATGGATTGCACCATGAATTTGAAATTCTGGAGAATTGTTATCGTAAATCATTGCAAAAAGCATTGGAACTTAAGTGTGAGAGTATTGCCAGAGGAAGCGTTCTATGAGGAGATGCTTCCAAGAGAGGCAGAAGATAACTATCCACTGGAGGAAGATACAGGGTTAGCAGAGCCTTGTATGCTGTCAGCAGACATTTCTTTGGAAGACCAGCTTTCAAATATTGGTGTTTCATTTCATGATAAATTATTTGAGCTGATCGACGAATCGCATCTTGATAATAAGGATGTGTGGAAACGGGCAAACCTTGATAGAAAACATTTTTCAAAAATTCAATGTGACCAGAATTATCATCCAAAGAAGAAGACTGTGATGGCACTCTGCATTGCACTGAAGCTTGATCTGGAACAGTCGAAAGACTTACTTGCGAGAGCAGACTGGGCATTTAGCCCAAGCAGTAAGGTGGATCTGATCGTGCAGAAGGCTATTATAGATAAGCAGTATGATATTATGCAGCTGAATGTGACATTATTTAAGTATACGAATGAAATTCTTGGAGTATAGGAGCAAGATTGATATGTGGGATGACATATATAAACCGAATTCTATTGGCAGTGAGGGTGGCACGATTATTGCAGATGAGGAATATAAAGAATCGTGTAGGATAACCTTGGAAAGATGTGAAAGATATGATGCAATTACATGTGGAGTATATGGATGTATGATGCATACAGCTTTTTGTAATAAAAGTCATAGTCAGGAAGTATTTGATAATATGAAAAAAGACTTGCAGGAATTCATAGATAAGGATACAACAGCGGATGAAGAAATTATTTTCTATGAAGAGTTTACAAGTAAATATTGATTAGTAAATGTTACGTCGGTACTCACATAGTATCGGCGTTTGTTTTTATCTTAAAAGTGTCGCCCGAACAGCGACCATATAAAGATGTCATTCAATTATACTCATATTGTAACAGAGAAAGAGAGGTGCCGGAGTAATCCGGGGATTGGAGGCATATATGTACGGAGCGATTTTAGGAGATATTATTGGAAGCCCGTTTGAGTTTGACAGAGGTGATAAAACAAAGAAGTTTGATTTGTTTAGTGAAGGCTGTGGCTTTACAGATGATTCTGTTATGACAATAGCAGTTGGAGAAGCTCTCCTGGCAGTCGGACCGGAAGCTGCAGTAAAGGAAATTGAAGATGCGGTAGCATCCAATATGCAGGATTGGGGGAAAAGATATCCACATGCAGGTTATGGTGGAAGCTTCAGACATTGGCTTAAAGAAAAAAATCCGAAGCCATACGGAAGCTATGGAAATGGTTCAGCCATGAGAGTGTCAGCGGCAGGCTGGCTTTATGATTCAATTGAAAGAACAAGAGAGGTAGCAAGAGCGACAGCAAATGTGACACATAATCATCCGGAAGGTATAAAGGGTGCAGAAGCAACAGCAAGTGCAATATACATGGCAAGGAATGGCTCTTCAAAAGAAGAAATCAAAGAGTATATAGAGAGGGAATTTCATTATGATCTGAGTAGAACATTGGATAATATCCGACCTTACTACCATCATGTTGAAAGCTGTCAGGAAACGGTGCCAGAAGCAATCATCGCATTTCTGGAATCCAAAGATTTTGAGGATGCAGTGCGTAATGCAGTATCACTTGGTGGAGATACGGATACACTTGGAGCTATTACAGGAAGTATTGCAGAAGCATTTTATGGAATCCCTGCTGTGCTGATTGCAGAGTGTAAAAGTCGGATTGATAAGGGACTGATGACGGATGTTCTTGATGAATTTTATCATGTACTTGGCAGGAGCATGGATACTTATTCAGATGAAATGGATGAGACACAGGCAAATCAGATGATTGAGGCAGCAATCGATCAGTATTATATTCAGCAGGATAAAAATGGAATGTTGTTATTTATGGAAGTTATGGTAACAAGAATGCAGCAGGCAGGAGAAGTTGTTGTTCCATATATTACGGAAAATCCTTTTATGTCGGAAGAACAGATAAGTAAAGTAAAGGCTGGCGACACGATTTCACTTGACCATGATGTAAGACTTAAAATAGAAACTGTAAAAGATGCTGATGAAAAAGAATGGATTGGAGTATTTACATCTTCTGAAGAGATGCATAAGGGTTCTGCTGGAAATGTGCAGATGAATCAGTCTATTGAATCAATACTTCGTCTGGCTCTTAATTGGGAACAGGTAAATGGAATTGTGATTAATCCTTTTGGTAAGTATATTCAGATGACAAAGAAGATGATAGAGCTTTTAATCTATGGGTATGAACATTATGAGAATGAAAGGAAGAGCAAAGATGATGAGAACAATTAAAGTTACGGGAAAAGGAAAAATAGCAGTAGTCTGGGAAATATCTTAAGTCTGAGAAAATCTATGGCATTGTGTTTGTTGAAGAGGGGTAAATGGTGGTATAATCCTATTATTGATAGATAGTAATAACAGGTGATTTTTATGAAACAAGAGAAAATATCTACCAACAAAATATTGGCTTCGACATCACTTGTGTTTGGTATACTCTCGTTATTTTCATTTGAAAAAACAGTTGATACACAGAGAAATACTGTAATAACAAACTTGGTTAAGAAAAATTATTTTATGAGTCAGGTTGACAAATATATTTATAAGTACGATGTAAATAAATTACGTTGTTATACAAAAGCAGAGCGAGAAACAAAAGTGAAGAATAGGAAAGGAAGGGAATGGATATGAACGAAGAATATGGGCTAACTCCTTATGAAACAAGGGAAATCCTGTTTTATAAAACCGATAATGGTGAAGTTCGGGTTGAAATCCTTTTATATCAGGAAAACTTGTGGCTGACGCAGGCAAAGATGGCAGAATTATTTGAAGTGCAAAAGGCGGCTATTTCAAAACATTTGAAAAATATTTTTACATCCGGCGAATTGCAGGAAGAAGCAGTTGTTTCCAAAATGGAAACAACTGCGGCAGACGGCGGTTGAGATTGTTTATGGACGAGCCGATAGCACAAAACCAAACATGGGCTTGACAACTTGGAAAAATGCTCCGCAAGGGCGTATTCGCAAGTCGGATGTTTCAATCGCCAAAAACTACTTGAACGAAGAAGATATTTTACATGACAAAGGCAAAGTGACCGCTGCCATCGCAAAGGCGTTTGCAGAAAGTGAATTTGAAAAATTCCGTGTTTTGCAGGACAGAACATATCAGAGTGATTTCGACCGTCTTGTGGCAAATATCGAAGAAAACAGCAAACAAACAAAATAAATCAGGAAACCCCACGCTTCCGATTTTATTGTCAGAAGTGTGGGGCTTTTGTATCCGGTTTACAGATCATACAAACAGCATAAATCTTGTTATATGCCATTTCATAAATAGCTCCAGTTGCATAATCTGCATATGCCTTGTGACACAAATCACTTAATCTTTTACTATTTCCTTCCGTTCTACCGATTATCCTTGCTTCATCAATATAATGTATTTCCTTTTCTGATAGTCCATCATAATAATCCATTACACACACCACCTTACATAGATTCACTTTCCTCACACAGTACTCCAACAATGCGTCCCATGCAACTTTACATTTCGACTAAGAAATCCATAAGTTCATTATAGAAATCCCATTTTCTCTTAATGACAATTGTTTTGGTTTTTTCTCTTTTTTTAAAATCTTTGGTCAAGTTACTAAACTCAAGATAATTAATTGTCACTTCGCTATCCCCATTTTTATTTTTAGAAATATTTGCAACAGACAAAATCTTCCAAATATCCTTATGCCCTGGTAGAGTTTCAATGTCATACTCATTCTTAATTCTGCTACTGTAAAATGCACAATCAGATTCGCCCTTCCGCGATAATATTTCACCTAATATAGGATGCCCTTTTCTTGAAAGGAATACAGAAGATGTTTCTTCCTGATTTAAATACCTAAACCGATATAAATTTCCTCTGCAGGAATCATAAATATACTTCCACTCATTCCATTCTCTCGGATCAAAAATAACGGTAGTTTTCATTTTTTTCTCTAGTGCTTTTTTTGCTTTATATTCTTCCAGTTTTTTCTTCATCTCAGGGCTTGTCTGTCGTGAATATAAAGGACTGACTGACATTTTTTCTACAGCGTCACTAAAAGCTGCTGTATAGTTGGGGTGCATTTTAGCGCAACGTTCCACAATATTGTCCTCACCATCTATGATAACTCCCCTGTAATATTCACATTGATAATCTTCATGCCAAACTTTTTCAGCCTCAGGTCTGAAAACCCGACTTTTTCCATCCATCGCCAGTTCTCCTTCAACTTTCGATTTGTTACTCACATACCAGATCTTTTGTCGAATTGTTTTATGATAGCCATTAAAAGCACCTTCTCTTGTGGTTATGAGTTAATTATAAAACACCAATTTACAACTTTTTTCATAAAAAAGAAATGTACAGGGCTTTCTGATGTATAATGAATTTGCACAAAAACATTAAAAAGGAAAGTGAACCTGTACGACAAAGATATTATACAATGAAAACTCATTAATTGGTAGACTTCATAAATATTTTCTAGCATATTTTGAAACTTTTTCTGTTCCTACGGCAGAAATATTATTTTTACTGGTACTTTCAATACTCGCATTGTGATCTCATTGGAAATGCCAGATAGTTTTGAGGACGTGGGAGAGATTCTGCGTCCTTTTTTGTAGTTTAATTGCAATAAAGAACAAAGATTCGGGCTGCGAGGGCAGACTTTGGGACTCGTAACATGCTAAGCTATAGCCATCATAAGAAACAGGCCTTTAATTGAAAAACTTAACGCAACAAAAAAGTTAGTAAACAGAAAAATCTGTTGCAATAACTTTTGCAGAAGGAGGTATTTTATGTGATATGATTCGATGTGATTACTATCTGCGGTTAGGAGTCAAATGAGTAATTATAATCGAATAACATTTAAAGAAAGAGTGAGGATTGAAGCTGGTATTTATGCTAAGAAATCTTTTAGTCAGATAGCGAAAGAGATTGGTAGAAGCACATCAAGTGTTACCAGAGAAGTGAAGCAAAACAGAATAATGGTCAAGACACCGTATTCTTGTGGAACGGATTGCATTTATCCGCCAAGTTGTAGAAAGACAGGCCTTTGCGGTGATGAGTACTGCAGCAGGAGATGTTGGACTTGTATGGACCATGATTGTACACAGTATTGTGACAGGTGTGTTACACATACTTGTAAAAAAACAGAAAGGGCACCATTTGTATGTGATTCATGCAGCGAAAAGAATAAGAAAGCATGTAAGTATAACAAGTACTATTATCTTGCAGAAAAGGCAGATGCAAAGGCAAAAAAGGTACGTTCAGAGTCACGTGAAGGAATAAGACTTAGTCAGGGCGAACTTCAGACATTGGATGAAATTTTGTCACCACTTATTCTTCAAGGACAGCCATTATCACACATATGTAATACACATAGTGATGAAATAAAGGTATCTGAAAGAAGTATCTACAACTATATCGATGCTGGAGAATTGACCATAAGCAACCTGGACCTTAGACGTAAAGTAAAATATAAAAAGCGTCGAAAAAAGCAGACGGAAATTAAGTGTAATAAGTTCAATTACAGACAGGGAAGAACGTACGAAGATTTTCAAAAGTATATGGAGGAACATCCTGATACAGCTGTGGTTGAAATGGACACTGTTAGAGGACTAAGAACAAAAGAACAGGTGCTACTTACCATCATGTTTAACAATAATTCAGTCATGTTAATGATACTGATTGAAGAAGAAGCGATGGATCCGGTAATAGAGGTATTTGATAAGCTTACAAAGGTATTAGGGGTTAAAAGATTTAGAAAACTGTTTCCGGTGATACTTACTGATAACGGACGATGCTTCAAGAATGCATTAGCTCTCGAATATACAAAGAGTGGTTCACCAAGAACCAAAATCTTTTATTGTGATCCACAGGCATCATGGCAGAAACCTCACATAGAAAAGAATCACGAATTTATAAGATATGTCATTCCGAGAGGTAAGACCTTTAAGGGATATACCCAGGAAGATATGACGCTGATCGCAAATCATATCAACAGTACAACGAGACCGGGACTGGAATATAAAAGCCCATATGATCTCGTAGAGACTGAAGAAATGAAAAAACTGTTGGAAGTGCTTAACATGTCCCCAGTCGCCGCAGACGAGATATGTTTAAGTCCAAAGTTACTTAGTAAAGAATAAGAATGAAAAGCAGATAGTTAATCATCCATAATCAGTACGAAGTGGGTTGCATTAACTTTTGCAGAAGAAAATGCGAGCCGCTATTTTGGCATGTAAACAATTAAGCTTTTTTCAACAGTTTTAATCGAATTATATCACATAAAATACCAGAAAAACAGAAAATACAATGTTGAATGTATTAGAAAACCTTTTGATTTTGCACTGAGTTTTTCATTTAAAGATAAGAAACAGGCATTTAATTTACGAAAAACAGGAGGATAGGACAAAATGGAAAAATTTATTTACTGGATAAAAAGGACACTGCATCATTCAAAACAATGCAACAGCTTATGCATGCTGTGCAAGTATTATGATGAATGTAAAATCGACGGACCAGTATAATATCAGGAGGACACGACAATGAAAGAAATGTATTTTACAATAGCAGGATGTAATCATTATTACGGAAGCGACTTCATGGAAAAAGGCATGAAGGTCAAGCTTGTCAAGGAGCCGGACAATGAGTATGACAGCGAAGCAATACAGGTAAAGATAAAAGGACTTGGCAAAGTAGGCTACGTAGCCAACAGCCCATACACCGTGAAGGGTGAGTCAATGAGTGCAGGCAGAATGTATGACAGAATCGGTGGTAAGGCAAAAGGAAAGATTGTGTTTGTGACAGACGCCGGAGTGATTTGCAAAGTAATCAGTGATGGTAAGGACAAGCCGGTGATGATAGAGGAAGCTAAAGTAAATGATGAAAATCTCTAAAAAAACTGTATGACTCAAGTACTATGTGGTAAAATAATAAGCAGGACACTGAGGAGGGACATATGAATTATCTGGTAATCGATTTGGAAATGTGTAGGGTAAAGAAGCTCTATAGAAAAACATATAAATACGCCAGTGAAATAATACAGATTGGCGCAGTTCTCTTAGATGAGGGATTCAACAGAATAGCCACAATGTGCGAGTATGTAAATCCAGAATACGGCGTGCTGGACAATTTCATAGAGAGCATGACAGGCATAAAAAACCGCGATATCAAACAGGCTCCGAAGCTGACAGAGGCACTTGAGCATCTGACAGACTGGCTTGGAGACAGAGAATACAAGGTTTATGCCTGGAGTGATTCTGACAGAACGCAGATACTGCATGAGATAAAAGCAAAGAATATAGAGAGCGCAAAGATAGATGACTTTATGAAAGCAGACCGCTGGATTGATTACCAGTATGTGTTTAAGAAGCGATTTGATTTAGACAGGTGCTACAGCTTGGAGGATGCACTTGAAAGTGCAGAGATAGAGCCGGAAGGCAGATTCCATGACGGACTGGACGATGCAGTAAATACCGGAGCACTGATAAAGAAGCTGGAGCTGAATCCGGAGTATGAGATTGCCAAGTATGCACTTCCGGAGTCGGACGAGCATTTGAGCTGTACTATTGGGGATTTGTTTGAGGGATTGCAGTTGAAGTTTGGGTAAGCCGGTGGGAGCATATTTTGTTATGCCCAAAATGACATTGGAAATATAATGAACTAAAACTTGGTCGAAAGGATTGATGTCCTGATGTTAATGAAAGATATTGTATAGATGTTGATTTAAAACATGAAGGAGCGGAATATGTTATCGCTATTATTTGGAATTTGCATAATTTGGTTTAGTATTAAATTACTTATATTTGGTGTAAAAGCGTCCTGGGGAATACTGAAATTTCTCTGCACGGTGGTATTATTCCCAGTAATCCTGATTTTAATGGTAGTTGGAGGACTGATGTATATTGCCTTTCCATTACTTCTACTTGGGGGAATTATAGCAGTTTTAGTGTCTCATTCATAAGTAAGAGTCTATATATAATGTTTAAATAAGTATTATTGGAGATTGGAATGTGAAAAGAATGAAGAATAAAAATATAATTGCAGCAGTAATAGCATTTTGTTTGTGTGCCTGTGCTATGCCGGTTAATATTTTAGCAGCTAATGAGAAGATAGAAGAATCTACTGAAAAAAGTAACTATAGTATTGGAGAAATCGGTGGTTATTTAGAGGGAAGTATTAAGACAGTCAGGCAGATGGAAAATGAAAGATTATTTTCAAACCCTACGGGACACGGTTTTGCAGCAGAACAGGCAAATAACCTTGTTGACAGACTGCACGGCAAAAATGCAACTGTAGTTGGTGGGGATAATGCAAAGAACGGAGCAGACCGTAAGATATTAAACCGTTATGGAAGCCCAATTTGGATTCAGGATAAATATTATTCCACAGCGTCAAATACAGTTAATGCTGCATTTGACAATGAAACCGGAACCTATCGATATATTGATGAAAATGATAAACCGATGCAGCTTGAAGTACCGGCAGATCAGTATGACAAAGCTGTGGAGCTGATGAAAAAGAAGATAGAATCGGGAAAAGTTAAAGGGGTAACAGATGGATCAGAAGCAGAGAATCTTGTAAGAAAAGGAAATGTGACTTATGCACAGGCAAAAAACATTGCAAAGGCGGGAACGATAGACTCTTTAAAATATGATGCTGCAAATGGAGTAATTACAGCATCATGTGCTGTTGGAATTAGTTTTGCATTAGATTATGCGGTCTGTAAATTAAATGGATATGATACAAATACAGCTTTAAAAGATTCTGCTATAAATGGACTAAAAACTGGCAGTGTAGTATTTGCTTCATATGTGATATCGGCCCAGATTACAAAAACAGGTGCAGCAAATGCCCTGGCACCGGCTACAGATGCGATTGCCAATCAGCTGGGTGAAAATACATGTCAGGCAATTTTAGATACATTTGGTGTAACTGCACCGGCAGCAACAAAAGAGTCTGTCATTAGACAGGCATCGAAGATCCTGCAGAATACGATTATATCAGATGCAGTTATTGTCGTTGTGTTATCAGCGGATGATATATATAATCTTTTTGCTGGAAGAATTTCAAAAGAACAGCTTTTAAAGGAGCTTACAGTAGCGATTGCTAGCGTTGGAGGAGCTACTGTGGGAACCGTTGCAGGCGGAGCTGTGGGAACAGCAATTGCTCCGGGAGTTGGAACTGCTGTTGGAAAAGTGGCAGGAGGTATCGTAGGAGGAACTGTAGCAGGGATTGGAAGTAATTGGGTTGCTGGAAAAGTATATGAAGGCGATGCTGAGCAGATGTATGAAATTATATCTGCCAAGTTTAAGGAACTAAGTGAAGAATATATGACTACACAAGAAGAAGGGGATGCGATAGTCTCTAAAATGCAGAAAGAACTTAGTTCATCTAAACTTAAAGACATGTATGCAAGTGATGACAGAGAAAAATTCGCATCAGAACTTATGACACCAATGTTTGAAGAACAGCTTGCTAATAGGGAAAAGATAAGTACACCGACTGAGGACGAAATCAGGTATGCAATGATTGATGATATGCAGGGAATCATATTTATTCATTAGAGGGAGGTACTTTATGGATAAGAATTTTTTAATAGGAAAATTAAGTGAGTATGTTCGGATAAAAGACGAACTTGTTGAAACAGAGGAAATTTCTGAAAAGGTCAGTATGCTGAAAATCAGGGATACATTACTGCTAATTGGAAATATTATTAAAGAAGATCTTGATGAAGAATTTTATATTGGAACGATAAATGCTGGAATAGCAAATAAAAATATAGCATTTATTATCATTAAAAAAAATGAGGGGAATCTTGCTGTATGCTGTTATGCAAGGGAAGGACTTATCAAACAGCATACAGCAAGAAAAGCTATTGAAAAATTTGAGAGGGAACTTTTAAGATGAAAAAAGCTATTAAAGAAAAAAATATTGATGGGGATAAAAAGAACAGCAAAGGAAACAAGAAGAAAAAGTTTAAAAAAGCAGTTATATTGTTTGTGATTATTGGGATAGCAGTTATTGGGATGCTGTTTGCTAAAGTGATTATTCCAGCGCAAAATGCCACGAAAAAATATAATATAGCGGTTAAAGAATATAATAATGGGGCTGAAAAATATAATGAAGTTGCAGAAAAGGCTTCATTGGATAATATTGATGGACTTCCAACCAAAGCAGATACTTTGGGAAGTGTTTCAGAATCTTATTTTGCAGTAATTAAATCATTATTGAATGGCAATAGCAAAGCAAAAATTAAAAAGGATATCTCCAAACTGGAAGAAATGTCGAAAATGCTTGCTGAAAATGCAAAAGTAGCAGAACAGGTTACTGTACCAGAGGAAGTATGGCTGATAAACAGGTTGCAATCAGTAGATGGAATAAAAGATATTGTACCGGTCACGAAAGACAATGATCCTAATGGTATGTTGAATAAGGAAGATGGGTATGTATCATGTGTATATTTTTCTTATGATAAGGTAGACAATAGTTCCGTGCTGGGAGAGAATGTAATAGACAAAGGAACTGATTGTGGTGGAGCAGTTGAAATCTATGGAACATTGCAGGCCGCTCAAAATAGAGTTTCATACCTTGCAGGATTTGACAATACAATATTATACTCTGGTTCATATGCCATTGTAGGAACAATGGTCATTAGAACTTCATATTTGCTGACAGATGAAGAACAATATAATCTGACAGATGCTATTACAAGGGCAGTTACAAAAATAGAATAAAAAGGAAAATTAGGATATATATAATGATATGGGATTGGGGGATAATCTTTAATGAGGTTTTTTGTATTGTAAATTCAAATTGTGATAATTATTTGATATCATTTACAACTAATAAGGGACCATGTGATTATGAGAAATAACAGAAATTCTATCGTAGAAAACATAATTTTGCTTCTGGTAGCTATTGGAGTATTTGCTATCATAGGTGGATTCGCAGGATGGTGGTCTGGTTCTGATGATGAAGAGTATTATGATTATGACTATTCACCATCAAGTTCATACTCGTCACATAGCAGTTCATCGTATAATTCAAGCGGTAGCTCAGGAAGCAGCAGTTATACACCAAAGAGCTATTCTTCCGGAAAATATAATAGTAGTAGTTCATCAGAAAGCAGTACAAATTCTTCGGGCAGCAGTACGGACAGCTATAGCAATTCCGGTAGCAGCTCTACATATTCAGGAAGCTCTTCAAGCAGCAGCTCCGGTTCAAAGAAATATTATCATGATTCATACGATGATGGTTATGATGATGTTTATATGGATGGAGACTATGATGATGACAGATACGACAGCGATGATGATTATGCTGCCGGTGTAGATGACGCTATTGATGACGATGATGAGGACTGGTAAAATAGTTGGAGGTGTACCGATATGCCATAGGATGGATATGGTGGAGATGAAAGCTTTCCACATGATGGAAAACAGGGAAGATGCGGCTGTGGCGAGGGCTACAGTTGGGATGATAATGATGGCAAAGTCAAAAGAAGGTGGTCAGAGTGGGACTATTTAAGAAAAAGACAGTTACAAAGGCATATGATAAAGAAAATAAGAAACCGGTAATCAAAGCGAGCATATGTAATGGTGAGCAGGTTGCAGGCTTTAAGAACATTCATACAGGTAAGATAGAAGAAGTTATGCTGATTAAGAACCAGGCAGACCTTGATGCATTCAAGAAAATGTATGGAATAGATGGAGAGATAGAGAAGGAATATTAAACGAGGGATTTGAAAAATTAAGAAGAAAGGTATAACAGGAAGTAAATAATGGTAAAGAAGATAATGCGTGATCCACTGTTTCTTGCACAGAAATCAGTGGATGCTACAGAAGATGATAAACAGGTGGTTACGGATTTACTTGACACATTGAGAGCAAATCTTGACCATTGTGTTGGAATGGCAGCTAACATGATTGGCGTGAAAAAGAATATCATAGTGGTTGCGGCCGGACCATTCCAGTTTGTCATGATTAATCCGGTGATTACCGGAAAATCAGGAGCTTTTCAGACGGAGGAAGGCTGTCTTTCGCTGGATGGTGTGAGACCATGCACAAGATATAAAGAGATTGAAGTGGATTATCTCGACCAGAATTTCAAAAAGAAACATGGCAAATACACAGGCTGGACAGCACAGATAATTCAGCATGAGGTGGACCATTGTAATGGGGTGGTCATATGAAGCTAAAGAACATATTAATAGTAGTGGACAATATCGAAGAGTCAATCCACTTCTATAACGAACTGTTTGGCCTTAATGTGATTTCGAGACAGGAAGGTAATGTAATAATGTCGGAGGGCCTGGTATTACAGGATGCCGGAATATGGAAGGAAAGCATGCAGATACAGACTATTCCATATAACAACATGACGGAACTGTATTTTGAAGATAATGATATCGAAGGTGTAGTTAAAAAGCTGGAGTCAGGAAGGTATGAGGTCAGATATGCTACAGCACTGACAGAACTCAACGGAGGACAGAAGCTTGTAAGATTTTATGATCCGTCCGGAAACCTTATTGAGGTGCGCACACCATGGGATAAATTTGTGAATAGAGAGTGATTAGGTGTTCAGGTATCTGGATAAATAATCTCGTTTATTTGAAGAGGCTGGAAAAATGCAAATATTTGTAGACGAAGCTCACATAAGAATCATATCAAAGGACCGAAAAAGCGCACAGAGGAAGATGATGAGAGGTTTGCACAGTCGTTTGAGAAAATGATACTGATGGCGAAATCAAAGGAAGAACTAAGGAACACAGACCGGTAATAATAATTGTATTTTGCCCCTCAATCCGCTATACTATAGCTAAGTATAGCGGATTGATACGTTTTGTGGAGGTTCATATGGTGAGTACTTTAAAACTGCCGGTAGGAATTGATAGTTTTGAAAAAATCAGAAGTAACAACTTTTATTATATTGACAAGACAAAGCTCATAGAGCAATTGGTTGAAACCGGTGGAGAGGTCACCATTTTTACACGCCCGAGGCGTTTTGGAAAGACTCTCAATATGAGCATGCTAAAAAGTTTTTTTGAGATGGGCGCGGATGAGTCATTGTTTGATGGCTTATATATTTCAGGCAACAAAGAGCTTTGTGACAAATATATGGGAAAGTACCCGGTTATTTTTCTGTCACTCAAGAGTGCTGAAGGACGTTCATTTGATGATGCAAGATATATGATTACTGAGCTTATAGGAATAGAGGCAGAAAGATTCGGCTTTTTGGAAGATAGTGAATATCTGTCAGAAAATGAAAAAAAGCGTTACAAGGCGATTATTGCATTGAAGGATGGAAAGAATGCAATGGATGAAAAAGTGCTTGTATCGAGTCTACAGATTTTATCTCAATTATTATATAAGCATTTCGGGCAAAAGACGGTAATATTAATTGATGAATATGATGTCCCTCTGGATAAGGCATTCCAGAATGGTTACTATAAAGAGATGGTTTCACTAATCAGAGGACTCTTTGGAAAGGCGCTCAAGACTAATGAGTTTCTGCAGTTTGCCGTACTCACAGGTTGTCTTCGTGTATCCAAGGAGAGTATTTTTACAGGTCTCAACAATTTTGAAATCAATTCCATTGTAGATATCGCCCATGATGAACAGTTTGGTTTTACTGATGATGAGGTCAGGAAGCTGCTTACGGATTATGATAGGGCTGAGCGTTACCCTGATGTAAAGGAGTGGTACGATGGCTATCATTTCGGTAATACCGACATTTATTGTCCGTGGGATGTAATCAATTTTGCCAAGAAGCTGGTTTTTGACACATCAGCCAGGCCGAGTGCATTCTGGATTAACAGCAGTGGCAATGACATGGTGAAGCGCTTTGTAGACAAGGCAGACCAGACCACGAGAGATGAGATAGAAAAGCTCGTGGCAGGTGGTTTTGTTGAGAAACAGCTCCGCCTTGACTTGACTTATGATGAGATTGACAATACTATAGACAATCTGTGGAGCGTACTTTTTACAACAGGCTACCTGACTACGGCTGGTGAGGTCGTGCTGCCTGATAGTGAGAGCTATGCCTACAAGCTGGTGATTCCAAATAAAGAGGTGCGTGAAGTGTTTGTTCTCCAGATTCAGGAGTGGTTCAAGGCTGTTGTTGCGAAAGATGATGATACCATGAAGCTTTTATCCAGAGCTATCCTCGATAAAGATGAGAAGCAGATTGCAAGACAGCTTAACATCGTGATGAGCCGCATGATAAGTATACTTGATACAAAGGCTTCTGATGATATGAAAGAGAACTTCTATCATGGTCTGCTCCTCGGCCTGCTTCGCGGAAGCAATCCGGGCTGGCTTATTAAGTCAAATCGTGAGTCGGGAGACGGTTTCAGTGATATTTTAATCAAGCCGGAGGATCCGGATGCAGGCATAGTTATTGAAGTGAAATATGCAAAAGAGATGAAAAACCTTGATGCAGCGTGTGAGGCGGCTATGACGCAGATTAAGGAGAAGAGATATGATGAGGCTCTGCGCGATGAGGGCAGGTGCGATATTTTAGCATATGGCATTGCTTTTTGCAGGAAGAGATGCAGGGTTGTAGGAGAAAAAATAAATGATTAAAAACATAGTATTTGACATAGGAAACGTGCTTGTCAGGTTCCAGCCGGACGAGGCAATGCGTGAGATTGGCATTGAAGAAAATAAAATAGCAGCTTTAGCCCATGCAACATATGAAAACCCTGTCTGGGTTGAGCTGGACCGTGGTGTAATTCCTGAGAACGAGATAATTGATGAGATGGTTAAGGTGGCTCCACAGTATGAGGCGGATATCAGGAGGTTTTTCAAAGAGGGAAAGGCTTTTGTCGTAAAGGCATTTGACTATGCAGCAGACTGGATTAAGGAGTTAAAGAGCAGAGGCTATAAAGTGTATTTATTATCGAATTATCCAAAGGACTACTTCGAGCTTCATACGCACAGTGCACTTAGTTTTGTGTCACTTGTTGACGGCAAAGTCATTTCAGCTATGGTTGGGATGATAAAGCCTGATGCCGGTATCTATCAGTGCCTGTTTGATAAATACAATCTGAATCCGAAAGAATGTGTGTTCATAGATGACAGACCGGAGAATATCGAAGGTGGCAGAAAGCTTGGTATGGAGGGAATTGTGTTTACAGACTATGAGACCGGAAAGAAAAAGCTGGAGCAGATGCTGATGGCAAAATCAAAGGAAGACTAATAAAGGATTGGAGCATTACAGATGAAGACAGCAATAGTATATGCATCAGTGCATCATGGAAACACAAAAAAGATAATTGACGAGATAGCAAAGACAAACGATGTCGAGCTGATAGATGCGACACAGACGGCAGAGAAAGACCTGTCGGAATATGATTTAATAGGTTTTGCATCAGGAGTATACAGCGGGAAGTTCCATCAGTCGGTGCTTAAGTTTGCATCAGTCAATCTCACAGACAACAAAAATGTATTTCTTATCTGTACATATGGCGGCAGACCTGTCTTTAAGTCAATTGAGCAGGTGATAGCATACAAACATGACACCATTGTCGGAAAGTTTTCATGCAAGGGATTTGATACGTTCGGACCGTTCAAGCTGATTGGCGGTGTATCAAAGGGGCATCCGGATGAGAAGGATATTGCGGCGGCTGTAGAGTTTTACAACGGACTAACAGAACAGCCAGTGTTTCTGAAATAGGAAAACTTTGAAATAGGAGGATTGAATGTGTGAAGAATGAAATCAATGAATCTGTATATGATATCAATATGGATAAGTTATGTCAGAATTCAATTGAATTAATTAAATATGCGCGAAACATTACTGCAAAGCAGGTAAATAATGTCCAGATAATGACCTATTATTCTCTTGGCAGGTGGATTGTAGAAGTACAGCAGCAGGGAAAACACAGGGCTGAATACGGTAAAAAAATCATAATAAATCTTTCTAAAAAATTAACAGAAGAATTTGGCAAAGGCTTTTCAGAATCTACGCTGGAAAAGGCAAGAAAGTTTTATTTAACATATAAGGATCGAATTTCGGAAACACTGTTTACGGAATTTGCAATCAAGAAATCGGAAACGGTGTTTACGATTTTTGAAGAGGAGCATCCGTTTGTGGTAACATGGTCTCATTATCTACAATTGATGAGAATAGAAAATGAGGATGAACGCTCATTTTATGAGATAGAAGCTGCCAGAGAGAAGTGGGGAGTCAGAGATTTGTCACGTCAGTATAATTCTTCTCTTTATGAGAGACTTGCGTTAAGCATGGATAAGGACAAAGTGCAACGCTTATCACAGGAAGGAAATGTGATTACAACCTCAAAGGATGTGCTGAAGGATCCATATGTTTTGGAATTTGTAGGTCTTGAAGATAAATATAATTATTCAGAAACTGATTTAGAAAACAGGCTGTTAGATAATTTGCAGCAGTTTCTTTTGGAATTGGGAAAAGGATTTACTTTTGTGGCAAGACAGAAAAGATTTTCATTTGAAGAAGATCATTTCAGAGTGGATCTTGTTTTTTATAACAGACTGTTGAAATGCTTTGTATTATTTGATTTAAAAATTGGCAAATTAAAGCACCAGGATCTGGGGCAAATGCAGATGTATGTCAATTACTATGATAGATACGAAAAAACAGAGGAAGAAAATCCTACCATTGGTGTATTGTTGTGCAATGAAAAAAATGATGCAATGGTTGAACTGACATTGCCGGAGGATTCTAATATTTATGCATCACAGTATAAACTGTATCTGCCGGATAAGAAACTATTACAGGATAAATTGAAAGAATGGTTACAGGAAGAAGGTGGTGCTGAAGATGAAATTTAATTTTAAAATACAACAGTACCAGACAGATGAAAGATATGTCACAGATTGATTTGAAATTCGATTCAGAACAGAATGCATTTGGTTTAACAGATGATTTCGATGATTTGTATATCCCAAAAAAAGCCAGCCGGTTGCAAACGGCTGGCTTTTAGCTATATTAGATTTCAATACGCATAAAACTATAGCTCAAGATTCATATAAATCTCATCACGTTCATCCTGCTCAATACCCAGATAATGCTGCGTGACTTTATAGGACGAGTGATTGTAGACATCCATCAGCAGAGCAGGTGGTGTGCCGTTCTTCCAGGCGTGATATCCAAATGTCTTTCTCAGAGAGTGACAGCTGATATGTTCATCCTGAACGGTCTCCTCGGCAGCAGTCCTTACAATCCGGTATGCCTGAACTCTGGTTAGTGGCTGCCTCCTGCAGGTGGCTTTTGTAAAAATAAACTCATGTTCAGTCGGATGCCGTTCGTTGAAATATGCCTGGAGAGCATCGGTGGCATTGCAGTTTAGAGTGACATAGTTATTCTTGCCGGTCTTTTGCTCGTTGATAAGAAAATGAGAGCGAAATACATGGTGCTCGAAATTGTATACGTTATCCCACTTCAATTTAAGCAGGTCACTGATTCTTAGTGCAGTGTTTAATCCCATAACAATTAAACAGTAATTGCGGCGGTTTGGATGGATATCTTTATAGTACATCCTGAAAGCCGCTAGTTCATCTTTATTTCGGATTGGCTGTGTAGTTCCCATTGAATACTCCTTTGCAGTAGAAAATATTATCAGGCACATGCCGCAAGACAGACTCTTCCCTGGAATATCCAAAATCCACAACAAAATAATAGTAATTACAAAAAGCAAAAAATGCAACATTTTATAGTAAAATGTTACATTTTTTGCTTTACACCTACTATATCGGACACCATTTTTATAACTTAACCCCAAGAAAAAAATTTTTTTAAATAATTTTCTTTACCTTTTTCTATCAATTTTAATTAATCTCACTGGATTCAACTATATCACATTAAAGATAAAGTAATTCTTGATGAAATATGACTAAATCGGCATAAATATTTGATTTTATTTAATCAACTTCTGTTTCGACCCCTTATTAATCTGCAAAAAATGTAACATTTTACTATAAAATGTTGCATAATTCGGAAAAGCATGGACAAAGCTATTCCCTAGTGCATGGAGGTAGAAAATGCTCAAATTATCATTAAAGGAAGGGCAATATGTAAATATCGGAGACGATATCCGAATCGTGTTCGCGGGTGGAACAGGAAAGCACTGTCGATTACTGATAGATGCTCCCAAAGAACTGAATATCGCAAGATCCAACAACGAACAGGACCCGGCGAAGCGAAAAGATACATATTATCCCGAACCTGAGTTTTCCAGTGAAGCAAAGAAACAAATCAAGCAAATCATCTGGAATGAGAAAGAGCGTCAGAAAAAGACGCAAAGCAACTAATCAAGTTAATAGGCGGCTGTGGCGCAAGCCACACCCGGGAAGCCGCTTGTTATAGAAAACCGCAACTGCTTAAATAAAAATAAACATAAAGCAGCTGCACAACCCTCGGGAAAAGGATTTCCAGAGGTCAAACATAATAACCCACGAACGTGGGACAAGGAGGATTATATTATGGTAGTACAACACAACATGCAGGCAGCAAATGCCAACAGAATGCTCAACGTAACAACAAGCGCACAGTCAAAGAGCACAGAGAAGCTTTCATCAGGTTACAGAATCAACCGTGCCGCTGATGATGCAGCCGGACTTACAATTTCTGAGAAGATGAGAAAGCAGATCAAGGGTCTCGACAGAGCTTCAACAAATGCTCAGGATGGTGTTTCAGCAGTACAGACAGCAGAAGGTGCCCTCACAGAGGTTCACTCAATGCTCCAGCGTATGAACGAGCTTGCAACACAGTCTGCAAACGGAACAAACTCTACAACAGATCGTAAGGCAATCCAGGATGAGATTGACCAGCTCACAACAGAGATTGATCGTGTATCTGAGACAACAAAGTTTAATGAGACATATCTTTTAAAAGGTAATTCTCAAACTGCATCACAGTCTACATTTATGAAATCTGGATATGCTTTTAAGAAAGATGCTGAATTTTATAAAGAAGGTGATACAAACAAGCTGGCAGATGCTGATGTGAAAAAAGCATTAGCAAATGGTGAAAAATTATATACTAAAGCTGCTGATAAAGCTGGCACAAAGCAGGCAGATGCTTTTATAGCAACAAAGGGTAAAGATTATGATTATGTAACCAAATTGTATGATGCTGATGGAAAAGAAGTTTCTGCCGAAAATGTTTTAGCGGGAAAGAAAGCAAACGGAACAGATAATGCCGACAAATATTACACAAGTGATAAAGGTTCCAAAGGCGTAGCTGTTGCCGGAAAAGAGACTAATGTTGAAATTGAAGCAGCAACAGCTCAGAAGACTGATGGAGATGGCTATCTTCAGCAGTTTAACGTTAATGGTGCCCTTTCATTCAATCTTCATGTAGGAGCAGATTCTGCAGCCGATAATAAAATAGCTGTAAAGATTGATTCCATGAGTGCAGCAGGAATTGGTGTTAAAGACCTTAAGGTTAATACAGAGGATGATGCAACAGCTGCAATTGACCGTATTTCAGAGGCTATCTCAAAAGTATCTTCACAGCGTTCATCACTCGGTGCTGTTCAGAACCGTCTTGAGCACACAATTAACAACCTTGACAACGTAGTTGAGAATACTACATCAGCTGAGTCTCGTATCCGTGATACAGACATGGCTAAAGAGATGGTTAACTACAGCAAGAACAACATTCTTGCTCAGGCTGGACAGTCTATGCTTGCACAGGCTAATCAGTCTAACCAGGGTGTACTTTCACTCTTACAGTAATCATCTACAATTTAATGTTGTACAAAGCGAAAAGAGCTCGAAAGAGCAATGTCATTAAGTTAAGAATTTTGACATAATTATAAAACACATCATATTTGCAATTGTTTGATAAATATGATGTGTTTTTTCTTTTGTCTATTTTGTAGCACAACAAAAAGACAGATTGTTTATCTGTCAAAAAAACTTATAATTATCTATGATTAAGCCACTCTATATAGAAAGCATACAGATGCCTGGGGTTTGACTTTGCGAGGGTCTTTTCGACTAGGTCTTACTGGTAATACATGCTTTTTCCGATATAATCAGGTAAGATTTATGATTTGAAATGAGGAAAAGATACTCTCTTATTATTTTTGATGAGGTACAGATGTTTTCACAGGCAAGAGCTGCGATAAAATATTTGGTTGGCGAAGTCGATTCGGTGAGGTCGGGTGGTTGTAAAAAATAGAAAGATTTTCTTGAAGGATGCGGATATTTATGATATTTTAAAAATTAGAAGAATAGTCATATAAGTAGGAAAAACTTTTCTAGAGGAGGAATTATGATGGTGGAAACAAAAGAAATTTCGGAATTGGCGCGGTCGAATCGCATTGCGATGCTGTCACATATCAGTACGGTAACAGTTATGGTGTTTTTTATGATATGGGAAAGCGTAAGAGGACAACTGTCTCCGGTATATATGACAATCGCTACGGTCGTTGGTGTCACACCTTTGATTGGCGAGGTGATTTGTTGGAAAGGTAATACGGAACATGCGATGATCAAACATCTGGTTTCCTATGGATTTTCATTGTTTTACACAATATGTCTTTTTACCTCACCGACAAATCTGATTTATGTATTTGTAATTCCGATGATTTTTGTTGTCACCACTTACAGTGACACACGTTATCTTCTTCTGATTAATACAGGTACCATATTAGAGAGTATCATTGTTGTTGTGATCGGTGCGATAAAAGGCGGTTTTGGGTATCATGGAATTGAAGCAGCAGTTGTACAGATTGTTGTTATGATCATGGTTGGAGCGAATTCTGTTTTGACTACAAAAGTGTTTCGCGAAAACGCAAGAAAGAGATTTACAGAAGTGGCGCAGGCAAAAGCAGAGGCTGAAAATCTTCTGGAAAGAAATGAGGAACTTGATCAGCAGCTTTCCGGCAATATTGCAGATATCAATGTACGTTTCGAAAAGCTGACAGCGGCATCTAAGACAACGACTGAGGCAATGCAGGAAGTATCTGCAGGTGCTACTGATACCGCAGAACATGTGCAGAATCAGTTGGAACAGACACATGCAATTCAGGATAAGGTGGATGAAGTTGCAGCCGCTGTGGAAGAAATCACAAACAGCATGACGCTTACTCTGAAAGCGTTAGCGGAAGGCAAACAGGATATCGAGCACCTGGCATCGGAAGTTGAAGCTTCTGTTGATAATGGAACCGAGGTTACAGAAAAACTGGAAAATCTGAACCAGTATATGGATGAAATGAATTCCATTGTAGAACTGATTGGAGGAATTACGAACCAAACAAGTCTTCTTGCATTGAATGCGAGCATTGAAGCAGCCCGTGCCGGAGAGGCAGGAAGAGGATTTTCTGTCGTTGCAACAGAAATTTCCGGTATGGCAACGAGAACCAAAGAAGCAACCGTACATATTACAGAGTTGATCAGCAACGTGTCCAATGCAATCATGGAGGTGGTCGGTGTTGTTTCCAACATGATAAATGGAATTAACGTAGAGAAGACTGGTGCATCAAATGCAGAAGAAAGCTTTGAAAGTATCGAGGACAATACGCGGGCAATTCAGAAAAATGCAGATACTCTTTCAAGAAGCATTTCCGAGTTGCAGAATGCAAATAAGGAAATTATAGATTCCATTCAGACAATCTCAGCGATTTCTCAGCAGGTATCGGCGCACGCAGGCGAGACGATGCAGGCAGAGGAAGAAAATTTGAATGTAATGCAGGATGTAAGTGCAATTATGCAGAAGCTGGCAGCACTGGCTGCCAATTCATAAAGGAAAATAAACAACACTGGAAATCAAGGCAAATCATAAGCAGGTGGTAATCGATGTCACAGATATGGAAGGATTACCTGCTAACGCAGGAATAAATACTGTGACGAACTGCATAAATGGACTGAAAAATGTCATTTCATCACAAAAAAGTGGTGAGATGACATTTTTTTTAGAAAAACAAAAACAAAAAATCACACAAAATCTTGTAAAAGGTGAAGATGCTTTAACGGTCATGATAAGACGGTCTGGGTTATGATTCAGGGAATTGTGCTTAATGTGATTTTCTATTTGTGGATGAATCGAAAAAATGTAAGTGTAGACGAAGAATAATATTTTCTAGCTAAATACGTTGATAAAATCGTACAAAATGAGTATAATAATAGTACGAAGAAAGGAAGTGGTGATATGTCAATTACAGCAACTGAATTGAAAAATAATCTTGGAAAATATTTATTATTATCTGCAAAAGAAGATGTTTTTATCACAAAGAATGGAAAAATAGTGGCAAAACTGACAAATCCACATCAGGACAGAGTAGAAGTAGCAAAATCCCTGTTTGGAATCTTACCAAAGGATGCGGACCTGAATGAAGCAAAAGAAGAAAGGCTTGGTGCAAAATAGATGAGGATTCTTGCAGATACAAATGTGATAATAGATGCCCTGACTTCAAGAGAGCCATGGAATAAAAGTGCAGAAGAAATATTTCTTATGGCAGCAAATCATACAATCGAAATGTACATTACTGCAAGTTCAGCAACAGACATCTATTATCTTATAAGGAAACATTTGCATAACACAGAAGCAGCAAAGATGATAATGGGAAAGCTTTATTCATTGACTGGAATATTAGAGGTTACAGCGGATGACTGCATGGATGCACTTGCATCTGCAATCAGTGACTATGAGGATGCAGTTGTTGAAAAGGTGGCATCCAGAAAAGATATGGATTATATTGTCACAAGAAATATAAAAGATTATCAGGCAGGTGGAACAAAGATAATTCTGCCAGATGATTTTGTGAAACTTGTTGAAGAGGAATAATTTTTACCACTTTTTGGAAAAACTGCAAAAAATATAGCGTCTATTGTCTGATCAGTATTTGTCACAAGGGTGATATTGTTGTATCACAGGATTATGGGGACCCGAAGAAACGGACATCAGAGGATGATGAACATTTCAGCGAGTCATTTGAGAAAATGATACGCATGGCAATTCAGAACAGGGAAGGAGAAAACAATGGCAAACCGGTTATTTCTCCGATTGTAAATGGATAATGGAAGTGAAGTCTGATGACTAAGCAAGAATGGTATAAACAGCTCTTTGAACACCTCGAAGCCTCGAAGTTCAGGAGCAGATTTTCATTCCTTGGTTGACATCCCATCTGCCGTTTGCTACACCGATATCACATATTTGGGAATGTAACCGGTTGGGGGCGCACCCCTTCAGTCTGTGGCTTTCTGGTTGCAAAAGCAATAACCAACTAATATTTCAAAGAGAAGGTGTTTTTCTTGTAAGAGAGGACACCCTCTTTTTGTAATTTACTCAATTCATTAGATAGAGCACTTCGGTCTGCATTCAGATAATCTGCCAGCCCTTGTCTGTCGTAAGGGATTGTAAATGTGTTAGAACCGGCACGCATAGATTCGCCAGACAAGTAATTAAGTATCTTGTCACGTAAATTTTTCTTAGAAACATGATCTATTTTGTTCATTAATCTTACATTTTTTCTTGCTATTATCTCTAAAAGGTTATGAATCAATCTTGTATGGAAACTACAAGATGAAGAACAGGTTGTAATAATATGATTTATATTGAAAAGCATGACGGTGAGATTTTCATTGGCAATAACACTGATTTGAGCAGGAACACTACTGATGCAGGCATAGCTTTCGCCATAGAGCATTCCTGATGATAGTTCTGTAATAATATTGCGATTCCCCCAAACATCATCATTTATTATGAGAGCCTGACCGGATAGAATCATGCCGATAGTCTGTACCTTATCTCCACTTCTTAGCAGATATTCGCCCTTTGAATAGTTTTTAATGCTGACAGATAGACATTTAAGCATAGAAAGAATTTCTGCTTCTGAAATTCCTTGAAACAAAGGTGTATTCTTTAAGATGTTAATATATTTTTCCATGAGATATTTAATCCTTCTTTTCATATTTTCCTTAGTATATCACAAAAATTGAAAAATAAAACAAAAATGTTGTATAGACAACGGAATTATTGTTATGAGATTGATATAGTATCATTAAGCAACAGAAAATAATGAATAAATCAATATAAAAGGAGAACGACATGGAAAATAAGATGTTTTGTTATCAATGTGAACAGACAGCAGGATGCACAGGCTGTACCGGAAATTCAGGAGTATGCGGAAAGTCCGCCAATACTGCAAGATTACAGGATGAGCTTACAGGAGCACTAATTGGACTTGCTCGTGCAGCCGAGGGCAATGAGCACCTTGTAACTGAAGAGATGAATCAATTAGTTCTTGAGGGATTGTTTACAACTATTACAAATGTAAGCTTTAATGATGAGACATTAAACCTTTTAATTAAAAAGATAGAAGACACAAAAAAGAAATTAGTACCAAATTGCTTTACATGTTCCGGCTCATGTGGAAAAAACAATAATTTTGATATGAATACTCTCTGGACTACTGATGAAGATGTTCGTTCATTAAAATCCTTAATACTTTTTGGAATTCGTGGAATGGCTGCATATGCATATCATGCAAGTGTGCTTGGATATACCGATGAAACAATCAGCAAATTCTTCTATAAGGCACTTTTTGCAATCGGAACGAAAGATTGGGGAATGGATGAACTACTTCCTATTGTATTAGAGGTAGGAGAAGTAAATTTAAGATGTATGGAGCTTTTAGATAAAGCAAATACTACAACTTATGGAACTCCTGTACCAACAAGGGTACCTCTTACAATTGAAAAAGGACCATTTATTGTTATTACCGGTCATGATTTAAAGGATTTACAACTTTTATTAGAGCAGACAAAAGATAAGGGGATCAATATTTATACACATGGCGAAATGCTCCCGGCGCATGCATATCCAAAACTCAAGAAGTACTCTCATTTAAAGGGAAACTTTGGTACAGCATGGCAGAATCAGCAGAAAGAGTTTGATAATATTCCTGGAGCAATTCTTTATACAACGAACTGTCTTATGCCTGTAAAACCAAGCTACGCAGACAGAGTATTTACAACAGAAGTGGTATCTTATCCGGAAATTGTACACATAGGAGAAGAAAAGGATTTTACACCGGTTATTGAAAAGGCACTCGCCTTAGGTGGATATACCAAAGAACGGCATATGACCGGAATTAATGGTGGAGCACAGGTAACAACCGGTTTCTCACATGGAACTGTATTATCTGTAGCAGGTCAGGTGATTGAAGCAGTAAAGAATGGAGATATTAAACATTTCTTCCTGGTTGGTGGATGTGATGGAGCCAGAGTAGGAAGAAACTACTACACAGAGTTTGTAAAACAGTCTCCTGCAGACAGCATTATTTTGACGCTTGCATGTGGAAAATACAGGTTCAACGATTTAGATTTAGGAACAATCGGAGGACTTCCAAGAATCATGGATATGGGACAGTGTAATGATGCTTATAGTGCAATCAAGGTCGCAATCGCTTTAGCAGAAGCATTTGAATGTGATGTAAATGAACTACCGCTATCAATGGTACTTTCATGGTACGAGCAGAAGGCCGTATGTATTTTACTTACACTTCTTTATCTTGGAATAAAGAACATTCACCTCGGACCAACATTACCGGCATTTATTTCGCCAAATGTGTTGAATTTCCTGGTAGAAAATTATGGTATTTCTCCAATAAGTACACCGGAAGAGGATCTAAAAAAGTTATTAAATAATTAATCAGGATGGAACGGAAAAAGACACTAAATTTACAATTAAGAGATATTTTTTCTTAAAACGAAATAGGTGAAAGGTGGGAAAATATTATGAGTAAAAAAATTGATTTAAACCAATCGGTGTATGATATTACGAAAACTTATCCGGAAGTGATTGATATTATGGTAAATCTTGGGTTTGACGAAATTAAGAAGCCGGCCATGCTAAACTCCGTTGGACGAATTATGACAATTCCTAAGGGTGCAAAGGCAAAAGGAATTTCGATTCCGGTTATTATAGCAGAACTTATAAAAAATGGTTTTGAAATTACCGGTAATACAGAATTGCTGAAGGATTATTTAAAGAGGCTTGGAAATGGAGAAGATTTAGAAAGTGTTAAAAAAGATTTTGTTAAAAATTTTTCTGATGTAGATGCTTCTGAAATTATGAAGGCAGAGCAGGAACTTATAAAAGAGGGAACGCCTATTACAGAGGTGCAGAAACTGTGTGATGTGCATAGTGCATTGTTTCATGGCTTAACTAAAGAAGAAAAAATAGCAAATGCTGAAAAGGCAGTCGAAGAATCTTTGAAAAAAGAAGAAGCATCTGAAATGAAAACTATGCCGGATGCATATGTCAGAAAACATGAGCTTGCAAAAGCACTCAGAGAAACAAAGGGGCATCCTCTTTATTCTTTTACAGAAGAAAATGAAAGGTTTAGCAAAGAAATAGCAGATATCAGAGGTGCACTGGAAAAGGGCGAAGATGTAAGCAAAAAAATATCAGATTTCAGACAAATAGCAACACACTATGCAAAAAAAGGTGATTTGATTTATCCACTGCTTAAGGTTCGCTATGAAATTTCAGGACCATCGGACGTTATGTGGAGTGTTGATGATGAAATTAGAGATGAATTAGCAGCAATAGATAAGGAATGCAATCATGACAAAGAATGGATTAAAAGAGTACAGGCTGTTTTAACAAGAGCGGATGAAATGATTTATAAAGAGGCTAATATATTGTTTCCTATCTGCGCAGTGAATTTTACAGTCGAAGAATGGTATGGAATCTATGAAGATGCCAAAGACTATACATTAGTGTATGGCATTGAGAATAGATGGGAAGAAGCAGAAAAATATATTCAGGATAAAAAGAATCGTCATGAGGCGGCTATTTATGAAGGTGAAATAGTAATGGGCGGTGGACATATGAGCGTAGCACAGCTGGAAGCTATGCTTAATACGTTGCCAATAGAGATTACATTTGTCGATGATAATAATATAAATCGTTACTTTAACGAAGGAGCGAAAGTGTTCAAACGCCCTGGCATGGCAATTGATAGAGAAGTATTCTCTTGTCATCCGCCTAAGATAGAACCAATGGTTCGTTCCATTATAGAAAGTTTTAAAAATCATACAATGGATAGCGTTCCGGTTTGGATGGAAAAGCAAGGTAAACCATTTTTAGTTACTTATTATGCAGTGAGAGACAAAAATGATATTTATCTTGGAACAGTAGAGGTGGTACAGGATATGCAGTTTGCAAAAGAGCACTTTACAAGTATTCATGATTAAGTATTTTATCAGTTATATCTGATAAAAACGGATTTACAATGTTGGAAATGAAATAATCAGACGAGACCGGAACGATGTTTTCCGGAAGCGGCATTGTAAATGATCATAAGATGCTCGGACTGCCGGAGGAGAAACACTTCATAAGGGAAGTATAGAAAAGATACAGGTTTTAGAGGAAGAAGTATGGCAACCTTAAAGGATGTGAGACTATGAAGAAAAGTCTGTAAATTAGATTCTTCTATGATAATGATGGGCGAAAAGCTTGAAAAATCAGCTTTTCGCCCTTTGTTTATATATAACAGTTACTAAAACGCATGTCAAAAGCAGGCGGTTTTGCCGCCTGCTTTGCGATAGATATGAGCCTTGAAGAATTGGAGAATTGTAATCCTTAGATTTTACAAGAAAAATCTTTCCAGTTTTGTTTTAAAAAATTGAATTAATGGACCGTTGAAGCAGGCATTTATAATTGTACCAATCCCTACTACCGACCAGATACCTGCCCCAGATGCAATGGCAAATATAATTCCGATAATCACAACAACAACATCTGAAAGAACCCTTGCTTTATGGAATGGAATTTTCTGATGTGTCAGTTTCTCGATTATAATTGCGACGCTGTCATATGGAGCGATTCCCATATTTGCGACCATATATAATGCCACTCCCATAGATGCCATCAGCTGAGCAAGCAGCAGTGCAATGATACGCAGTGGCAGATTCATCTGAAACTGCACTACATCATTCGCTACATAACAAATAAAATCTGCAATGTATCCGACAAATACCATATTGATAATGGTACCCGCACCAATGCAGGATCTTGCCTGAAAGAATACAACTACAAGAATGATCGCATTGACAAGCAGCTGCCACGTTCCAAAGCTCCATCCGATAAACCCGCTGATTCCAAGATTCATCGCACTGAACGGATCCACGCCAAATTGTGAAAGTCGTAAGAAAGATACACATAATCCTATGAACAATATTCCCAGTACCATTCCGATGATTCTTTTTGTCTTCGTCATTTTCTATCTTACCTCCTGAACTTTTTTGCCTTTCAGCATATATATTCTAGATTCAAAATCGGTACAAGGAGTCACATTCCCTGGCACTTCACCAGCTGTCACATCGGATGTGATCAATCCATAATTCATCAATTCGTCTCCGTAATTTTCTGTATGGTTCCATACATTTTCATAAATCATATCCGGGTTCAATCCCTGTAATCTGACACGGCTATACGGCTGATTCACTCCATTTAAAACACGATAGTAGCCTACGATTGCAAGCGTGCGGTCTTCATTTGTCACCATCCATACCGTCTCATTTCCTTCGAATGGACTTTTCAGACGATAAAATGTTCCAAACTGTAACACTTCCCGGTATTCTTTCATAAATGTAATCTGTTCTTTTACTTCTTTGATTTCTTCTTCTGTCAATTTGTTGAGATCCAGTTCGTATCCAAAAGTTCCAAAGTATGCTACATTCGCTCTTGTATGTAATGGGGTATTGCGAAATACCTGGTGATTCGGGACAACAGACACATGGCTTCCCATACTGCTGAGCGGATAACACATAGAAGTTCCATACTGAATCTTCAGACGCTCAATTGCATCCGAATCATCACTTGTCCATCCCTGTGGTGCATAATACAGCATTCCCGGGTCAAATCTTCCGCCACCGCTGGCGCAGGATTCGAATAATACTTCTGGAAACTCATTTGTCAAACGTTCATACAGATCATATACACCTAAAATATAACGATGGAACACTTCTCCCTGTCTGTCTGAAGGAAGTTTGCTGCTGTAGCATTCTGTAATACTTCGGTTCATATCCCATTTAATATATGAGATTTTCGACTCCGATAATAACTTTGCCATCATTCCGTAAATATGATCTACTACTTCTTTTCTTGAAAAATCGAGTACATACTGGTATCTGCCGTGTGATGTATTTCTTCCCGGTGTCTGTAAGATCCAGTCTGGATGTGCTCGATAAAGATCAGAGTCTTTATTTACCATCTCCGGCTCAAACCAAAGACCGAATTTTAATCCCAGTGCTTCAATTCTTTCTGACAGGCCCTTGATGCCATTTGGCAGAAGCTCTTCATTTGCCACCCAATCACCAAGACCGGCTCTGTCATTTCTTCTTGCGCCAAACCATCCGTCATCTAAGACAAACAGTTCTACTCCACATTCTTTTGCTTTCCTTGCAATCTCTACAAGGCGATCTTCTGTAAAGTCAAAATAAGTTGCTTCCCAGTTGTTGTTTAAAATCGGTCTTGCCTTATCACGCCAGTATCCTCTTGCGAGTCTCTTAGCATACAGCTTCTGGAATGTCTGACTCATGCCATTTAATCCATTTTCACTGTAAACCAGAACTGCTTCCGGTGTCTGAAAGCTTTCTCCCGGTTCTAATTTCCAATCGAATCCTTCCGGATTGATCCCGGCTGTAATTCGTGTCACATCATGTGTATCTACTTCTGCCTGCATACGGAAATTTCCACTGTATACAAGGCTTATTCCAATTGCTTCTCCTGCATTTTCATCTGTGTTGTGACGTTTTAAAGCAAGGAACGGATTATGTTCGTGAGAAGAATTTCCGCGCATGCTGTCGATAGCTGTTATGCCTTGCTCCAATGTTCGATTCTTAATATAGCGCTCTCTGGACCACGCACCGGACAACTGCATCCATTCATAATCCTTATCCGGAAGATCCAGGCTTAAGCTCATCATATTTAATACATGCAGATTTTTCTCACCAGCATTTTCAATATAAGCACTTCTTGCAATTGCACTATATTCATCAAAAATCGTATATAAAAGCGCCAGTTTTGCACCAGTCAAGGCGTCTTTCAGGAAGATGCGCAATGTCTGCGCTTCCTCCTCGGACTCTGTGTAAGTTGCCGGCAATCCGGAGAGTTTCGGTTTTCCGTCAATGATCTCATAGCTGTCATATTGGAACTCACTGATTCTGCTGCCATTTTCCTGCAACAATTCAATTGCCGGATGTCTGTAGTCTGTCGTACCGTAAACAGGATATTCCTGTCGGATATGTTCCAATGAAAAAGTACGATCCCATTCATATATATATGATGTCATTGGGCGTCCACATTTTTCAACCAGATAAGAAAAATCTGCTTTATCATGAAGTCGTTTTCCAAAATATAATTGTCCCAGATGTCCATTTTCTAATACACATAAGATATAACTGATTTTTTCATTGTATAAATGAAAAGTTTTCGTTTCCTTGTGAAAAATAATCTGTCTCATATACTACCTCTTTTACAATTGAATTGTTGTCTCTTAAGCTGTGTGCTTTTTCGCATGCATTTCATTTACTTTTCTTGTGATTTCTTCCATCTTCTCACCTTTTAAAGTGTAGTATTTTTTGTAAATACCAAAGCTGGCAAATGCAAGAATGATTGGAATTACAATCATTAACACGCGAATACCCATTACGGTTGCTGCGCTCTGAGTTACCGCTTTTGCGTTGTATCCTACAATCTGAAGACCAATTCCTGTTAATCCACCTGCTACTGCCGTAGCTGCCTTCATAAGAAATGTCTGTGCAGAGCATGTTACGCTTTCATTTCGTACACCAAATTTTACTTCTCCATAGTCGATAACGTCTGCCATACAGCATGTTGTTACTCCAAGTGAAAGACCTGATCCGAAGAAAAGCAGTGCACAACATACAACAACTAATACATTACTCTGTGGTGCTACATATCCTGCTGCACCGAGCAGTACAAATCCTGCAATTGGAAGTCCACATGCAAATGCGTATACCTTTTCACGGCTAATTTTTGCTGCGATTTTTGGGAAGCATAAAAGTCCTGCCATCTCAGCAATAATTGCAAATCCAAAGATAGAATACAGATATTCATCGTGGCATACACATTTGAAATAATACACAGCAAAGCTTTTTGCAATCTGTGTACAAAGGTTAAATGTCAAAAGTAATCCGATAAATGCAAGCAACTGATCATTTTTTACAATTACATGAAATGCCTGTTTCAGACTTGTCTTTTCTGCTGATATACCTACTGTTGATTCCTCTTTTACATTAAATACAGTAATTCCGATTGTAACGATGAAAATAACTGCGATAATAATTGCAAAAAGTGTATATCCTTTTTCTGCGTAGAGATTGCTCTCGCCTGCTGCTTTATTCAGGTAATTGATAATATAAAGCCCAAATGTTGCTACTGAAAATCCTGCAAGACTTGCGAAAAATCTTGGAATTACGGAAACTTTCTCACGTTCACGCGGGTCATTTGTCAGGTTAGGAAGCCATGACCAGTAAGGTACATCCATTATCGTATAAGTCATTCCATATAAAATGTACATAACAGATACATATACGTATAATGCTGTTCCTGACAGATTAAAGCTGTGGAATAATAAAACAAATACAACTGAGTTTACTAATGTTCCGATTACAAGCCAGATTCTGAATTTACCAAAACGTGTATGTGTATTGTCAACGATCATTCCCATCATCGGGTCATTGATCGCATCCCATATTCTTGCTACCAAAAACAGTACGCCGACAAATGCCGGTGCCAGATACAAAGTATCTGTAAAATAAAGCATTAAAAATGCTCCTACTAAATTGCAAATCGCATCTTTGCCGATTGCTCCAATTCCAAAACATAATTTTTCTCTTGTAGACGCATATTTATATTGCGGATTTTTCTGAGTATCTTTTTGATTTTCCATGATTCTCCTCCTCTAATACTCCTTTGTTTATTTGATATCTGAGTGAAGAAACCTGTGCACTTGTTCCTTATATTTGTTGATACTAGTATAGCGTACAAAAAAAGACATCCGTTATACCTTTTTGTTAAGTATTATATCTCAAATGTTAGGTATCAGATGTCTTTTTCAACATTTCGTCTATTCTTTTTCGACTTCTCCTACATAAATTTTTTTATGTTTCTTGTATTCTTTCAGTTCGTTTTGTACACTGATCAATCGTTCTCGGGCAACCTTTCTGTTATCATTACGGTATTGGGTCGGCGTCATTCCAATTTTCTGTTTAAATACTTTGCCGAAAGCAAGTGAATTGCGATAACCACAAGAAACTGCGATTTCCTCCACAGAGAGATCTGTAAGTGTGAGCTGCTCCTTTCCTCTGGAAATTCGAAATTCCGTCAAAAAATCCTTCGGCGAGATTCCAAGACTGTTCTTAAATATTGTATATAAATAACTTCGGTTAATTGCCAGATAATCAGCTATATCTTCCACTGTGATTTTCTTTGAATAGCAATTCTTTATATAGGCAATTGCTTCCTGTACATGTATACTTTCTTTTGTATCATCCACATATTGTTGAATTTCAATCCCGCGAGCCAGCACGGAGAAAAACTGATACAATTTTCCCTGGAGATAGTAAAGATTTTCCACAGTTGAATGCGTATGCTGAAGCATTTCAAATACAATTTTTTCCAGCTCTTTTCCATATTCACATTCGCACGTAAGCTGACGACTGTTCAATCCAAGATCTCTGACAAATCTCTGTGCTTCCGTACCACCAAATCCTACCCAAAGGTAAGACCATGGATCCTTTTTATCTGCCTGATAAAAGGTAAGGCTTTCCGGTTCAATCAGAAAGGCCTGACCTTCTTTCAGCTGATACTTCGTTTCACCTACCTGATAGATACCTTTGCCCTTCATTACATAATGCAAAATATAATTGGGTCTTGCGGCCGGTCCATAGCTGTGTAATGGCTTGCATTCTGCAAATCCGCAGAAACACAAATGAAAATCTTTAAACTTTGGTTTTAATAGTTGTAATACGTAAGAATCTTCCATAATCTGTATCCTCTCTTAATCCTGCTTACGTGCTCTTCATGTTTGGTTTAATGGTTCTTTTTCCTGCCAGACACAGAAAATCTGCAAGTCTTCCGGGAAAACCTTTATCTAAGAAAAAAATACAATATTAACATGAATATCATGAATATAATATTGGAGGTTGTGAATATTCCCAAATACTTCCCTCTCAGATTTCTGTTTTCTTTTGCAATATATTTGAAACTTATCAGGCTTGCCATGGATGCAATCAGAGTGCCAAGACCTCCAATATTGGTTCCGACAATTAAAGCCCGGTAATTATCTGTAAAGCCGGATAAAAGAAGCGCAGCGGGAACATTGCTCATAATCTGACTGGCAAGAACAGCAGTAAGTGTTTCCCTTCCTGCCATGATTCTTTCCAGAAAACTGCTGAATTGCGGAATCCTTCCAATGTTGCCGATAAAAATAAATAATGCGATAAAGGTGGCAAGCAGGGAGTAATCCACCCTGCTTATATTTTCCCTGTTTCTTATCAGCATATATATAAGAACCAATACAAGAGGAATCTGGTATGGAATGATACGTGCAACAGTGAGCAGGCAGATTGTAAATAAGATCAGGTAAGCAGCCAGGTATTCCATGTTAAGCTCTTTTCTGTCAGAGAATCCCAAAAGCGTTTTATCTTTTTCGGAACCGCATACGTGAGGTGCTTTGGCAGCGGCTACCTGTATCCATATCAGAAGAAGGATAAGTGCTGTGGCGGAATAGGGAAGCATCAGGGTTATTAATTCTGCCGCGGACATCCCTGCTCTGGCATATAGATAAAGGTTCTGCGGATTTCCGATTGGTGTGAGCATGCTTCCTAGATTAGCAGCGATTGTCTGCATGGCTACTATTTTAAGAAGCCAGTAATTGCCCAGTTCCTTTGGCAGTTTATGCACAATGATCAGTGCAAAAGGAACAAAAGTAATCAATGCCACATCATTGGTGATCACCATTGACAGGAAGAAACATAAGAGTACCAACAGCCTGATCACACCCACAGTTCCTGATGTTCCCATCAGCAATTTTTGGGCAAGTATATCAAAAACACCAACAGCCTTCAAACCAGCTACAATTGCCATCAAACAGAAGAGGAGCCCGAGAGTCCTGAAATCGATATAAGTAAAATAAGCCTTATCCGGTCTGACCCAGAACATAGAAAGAATCGCCAGGATCACTGCAATTGACAAAACGGTTTCTTTCCTGAAAAAAACATATAATTTTTGTAACATAATATTTCCTTTCCGGTCTGATACGACCCCATATAAGTATATCACAGAAACATCCAGAAAAAAAAGAATATCATTTCAACGATCTCAAGATGCCAAAGCTTGACTGGACATCTGAAACAGCAGTCGTGAAGCAGAGCATGTGAGTACTTGTTGCTCTTTTATCAAATTTTGTGTATATTATAGTATTGGTAGTGGGATACGTAGCGTGCAGATGTTTGAGGCATTTTGGCGATCTGCGATGATGAACCCAGGGCTGTACTCTGTACGGTGCAGGAAACTGCGGTTGTAAGACAGTGTAGATTATAGATAGCAGAATAAATTATAGATAGAATTATAGATAGAAAGAAGTTTCAGGATTAAATATGGCAGAAATAAAGAACTCGGAATCGGATATGAGCACTCAGCAGAAAGCTGAGCTGGACAAAGAGAAAAGAAAAGAAGAGAAGAAAGAGGCAAAAAGAGCAAAAAGGCAGCACTACAGGGAACTGAATGAGCCACCAAAACTCACCGTGCTTGAGGAAGTGGGAAATGCAGTCACCCATGGAATAGGAGCAGGACTTGCCATAGCCGGCTTTGTCCTTCTTCTCCTGAAGTCAGACACAGGGCTCAAAGTGATGGCATCGTGTTTTTATGGAATATCACTGATATTGATGTTTCTTATGAGCTGCCTGTATCACTCATACAAATCCGGGCTAGCAGTCAAGCGTATCTGGAGAAGATTTGACTATTCATCGATATATCTGCTGATAGGCGGAACATTTGCTCCGATGTACCTTGTGTACTGGGAAAATGTGCTTGGAATAGTGTTGTTCTGTGTGCAGTGGGCGCTCATCATAGCGGGGATCACCATCATATGTGTGTTCGGACCAGGCAGGTTCCGACCGATACACTATACGCTGTACTTCGTCATCGGATGGAGCGCCATCATGTTCATTCCAGACTGGTTCAGAAATGACAAGCCGCTTTTGGGATGGATCGTGGGCGGTGGTATTGTCTATACGCTCGGCATGATTCCATTTGTGAAGGACACCAAGGGGATGCACTTTATCTGGCATATCTTTGTGATGCTGGGGGCTGCGCTGCATTGGTTTGGAATGTACCTTTATGTGTATTAATAAAAGATAGATAAAAATGGGCCTATTTTCACAGTCCATTTTTCTGTTGCTAGAAGTTGATTACAGACATAAACAATGGTATCCTTTAGTCAGTTATAAACATGATGAGTAAATATTATAAATGCGAGGAGAAAATGCTATGGATAGAGTAGAGAAAATGCTTGGAAGAATGAAAGCAAGTAAATTATACAGATGTGTGGATTGGGATCCGGAGGGTAAGGCGAAGGATCTGGTAGATAAGTTCAACAGTGCTTCGAGGTCTGAGACTATGACAAGAACCGGAGAATATCTTGGAAAATTATTTGCACACATGGGAAAGGAGTGTTATATAGAACCACCTTTTTATTGTGACTATGGAACCAATATACACGTGGGAGATTATTTCTATGCAAATACAGGGCTGATAGTTCTGGATCAGTGTGATGTCATCATTGGAGATCATGCATTTCTGGGACCAAGGGTCAATATATACTGTGCATGTCATCCGATAGATGCGATGATCAGAAATACCGGTGTGGAGCTTGGCAAGCCGGTTACAATAGGCGATAATGTATGGATCGGTGGCAATACGGTCATCAATCCGGGTGTGACCATAGGTTCAAATGTTGTCATAGGCTCAGGGTCGGTTGTCACAAAGGATATTCCGGATAGTGTGATAGCGGCAGGAAATCCATGTAAAGTCATAAGAATGATAACAAATAAAGATAAGGAATATTGGCTCAAGCAGCTAGAGGAATTTGAGGCAGACACAGGTGAGCAGGTAAAGCTGGAGCAGGACTGATTCAATATTGCTGCTGTGAGTTGAGATTCCAAAGCGTTTTTCTATACCACACATCCTAATGAAGATCCAATAAAAGTTATAAAAAAGATGAAACAGACTGATAACTTTAAGTTCGACGAGGCAAATGTTATGAATGAATTAGTATATAGAAATCTATCAGAAGATGCAAAGCGACAAATATGTGCATGGAAATATGGCGGAGAATACGATTTGTATAATCTTCCTTCTTATGAAGAAATGCAAGTTCGACAGATAGGATTCATGAATACCCAAAGGGAAAAAAATTATTATGGTTTTTGGGATGAAAGCATATTGGTGGGATTTGTCAATATATTGGAGGAAAAAGAAGAGGTATTTATTGGAATAGGCGTAAATCCTGATTTGTGTAATAAACATTATGGTCAACGAATGCTCTTGATTACTTATGAGATTTCAAAAAAGTTATATCCTGACAAGCCGTTGTATCTGGAAGTTCGTACATGGAATATCAGAGCGGTAAAGTGCTATCAAAAAGCAGGATTTAGGATTGATGGACAAGCTTATGAGTTGACAACAGGAATTGGTACCGGAACATTCTATCGAATGATAAGAGAATAGGAAACAGCACATGAAATATGATAAGATAGTGGAAGCAATTTTCATAGAACGTCCCAATCGTTTTATTGCGCGGGTAAAGATTGACGGAGCGGAAGAGGTAGAATTGGTTCATGTAAAGAATACGGGCCGTTGTCGTGAATTACTGCTGCCAGGGGCGGAAGTGATTTTAGAAGATTGCATAGAAAAGAATCCAAATCGAAAGACACGTTATGATTTGATTGCGGTTAAAAAGAATGGGATGTGGGTTAACATTGATTCCCAGGCGCCGAATAAAGTGGTAAAAGAATGGCTGATCAAACAGGGGTATGATTGTATTAAACCAGAGTATGCCTTTGGAAACAGCCGGATGGATTTCTATATGGAAAAAGGAAAGCAAAAATATCTAATGGAAGTCAAAGGCTGCACCCTTGAGATAGACGGAGTTGGATATTTTCCGGATGCCCCGACGGAAAGAGGAGTTAAGCATTTACGGGAACTTGCAGCTGCGTGCGGACAAGGATATAAATGCTTGATTGCATTTGTGATTCAAATGGAGGAAATCAGTGAAGTCAGGCCGAATACGGCAATGCATCCCGAATTTGGCATTGCACTGGAAGAGGCAAAGGACGCAGGTGTTGAGGTGCTTTCCCTGAAATGTCATGTTGGGATGGATAGGTTGGAAATCATAGGAGAAAATGAGCCTTGAGGGCAAGGCTCTAAGGGAGAGAGAAATCTATGATACGAGAAATTGAGAATAGAAGAAGTATAAGAAAATATAAGCCAGATGAGATAGAAAGAAAGTTAATTGAAGAGATCATATACAGTGCTTCCCTTGCACCATCTGCTAAAAACAGGCAGTCTTGGAAATGAAAAGCGAATTGTTGCGGTTGGCTTTGCCGACGAAGCTCCGGACAAAAGACCGAGGAAACTATTCGAAGAAATCGTTGAGTACAGATAGGTAAATCGCAAGTTTTGAGGGTAATTATGATAAAGTTTTTGAATGATATCAGGAATGTAGAAAAACTAATATCTAATAATAGAAAAATTATAAATACTATAGCTGTATTGTTCCTTGGAATAGCTTTGGGGACTTTTTCAAAATTTTTGGATTTTCGTCAAGCTGAACTTCCCAGTGTGCTTATGGCAATAGATGGAGCATTAGATGTTCATAATTTCCTTGGACGTTTTGCAATCTGGGTATTGATTGCACTGTGTATTTCTATTTATAGCAATTCTGCAATAAGAGCAAGCATTAATGTTTTTGCATTCTTTATTGGTATGGTTGCAAGTTACTATTTGTATTCAAACTATATTGCAGGATTTTTTCCAAGAAGTTATGCGGTGATTTGGTTTGGATTTACAGCTGTTTCTCCATTATTGTCTTTTGCATGCTGGTATGCAGGGGGGAAAAGCAAACTGGCACTTATACTATCGGCGCTGATTTTGGCAGTATTGTTCAATATGTGCTTTGTATATGGATGTTGGTATTTTAATGCAAAATCTGTTTTGGAAGTGATAGTCTTTATTATTGGACTTATTGTTTTGAGGAGAGACACATTGAGGAGTTCTGCGCTAATGGGAACGATTAGTATAGTTCTTGCAGTTTTACTTGATATGGTTATTCCATTTCATTTTGGATAAACAACTTCCAGTTTGGAGAATTGAAAAAACGGAATTTACCTATTAAGACATATAAACTCTTGACAATAAAGCTCCTATATAGTATGTTTTTAATAAACTACTATATAGGAGCTTTTGTATGGAAATGAATGGAGGATTTCTTGTCACCAAAAT
>ERZ791872.448-NODE-448-length-41460-cov-20.735781_pt1 | contig 41460 bp, 30 predicted proteins | sample MGYA00510279_ERZ791872 | MGnify/ENA primary metagenome ERZ791872 (study PRJEB30046, sample SAMN00792103) | human gut metagenome | study: EMG produced TPA metagenomics assembly of the A metagenome-wide association study of gut microbiota in type 2... | reverse complement strand
AAACGTTAGTAGTCGTTACATTTTGGATTATAGTTTTCTTTATTGCGTGTGCAATCTCACCTGTTGTATTCTTCTTGATGATTATCTGGACTATATACAAGATTATTACGGTGAAGTAGTACATTAAAATGCAGAAAAAACAAAGAGCATCCATACAGGTGCTCTTTTTATTTATAAACCTCTTAAATATTAAAGAATATGGTAATAGAAGGCAGTCGCGAATACAAGGCAGCGCAAGAACTTGAAAGAGCCTTGAACGATTATAGTTGGAATCCTAAAAGGTTTGCTGAAAGTACAAAGTGTTACCACCGTACACTACAGCAGGAATTAATAAAAACCATAGTGGAGATTATTCGCATGGTTGGTAGTAAGGACTATGGTACAGACCTTAGGAATCAGGCATCACACGAACTTTGCAAACGGATAGTTGACAGTGGCGTGTTGGATGAAGCTCACCTACCTTTTATATAGGTTGAATGAAGTAAGGACATTATTTACTTAGTGTCCTTGCTTTATAAAAATGTTCACTTTGATGATTAGTGAATGTTTAGCTAGTAATCAGTAAGTTAGATATTCCAACTCAAAATTAATATTCACTTTTATTAGTTTCACTATAAAACAGAACGTTATGTCACTTAAATATTCAAGTACAACAGCAGATTATCTGCAATGGAGCGAAGCAATGAACTTAGTAAGAAAGTTGGCAAGGGATAGTAATTATAAGATGTCACTTCTTATTGCTTTGGGTTGCTTCACAGGTCTAAGAATTTCTGATATTCTTGCTTTGAGGTGGAATCAGATACTAGATGCGGAAGAGTTTACCATTACAGAGATTAAGACAGGGAAGCAAAGGACAATTAGGATTAATATGCAGCTACAGCAACATATCAGAGATTGCTATGAGCATATAAATTCAGTTGGCATAAATGCTCCTGTATTGATAAGTCAGAAGGGGACAGTGTACACAGTTCAGAGAATCAATGTCATGTTGAAGGAGATTAAGAAAAAATACAGGCTACAAATAGGCAATTTTTCGTGTCATTCTCTTAGAAAGACCTTTGGCAGACAGGTTTACAACATGAATAACGATAATTCAGAGCTTGCACTTGTTAAGCTCATGGAGCTATTCAATCATTCCAGTGTATCAATTACTAAAAGATACTTGGGATTGAGACAGGAAGAACTATTAAATACTTATGACTGTCTTAGCTTCTGATAATTGGGTTGGTATGAAAGTTCAGAATTTCTACTTATATGGGGATTTGGCAAGTTTCATACCAACCTTGAATTATTGAGTAGAGACAGCTCTCAACTTTTAATAAACAATAGTTCTTGCTAATTAAACAGCTTTTAGTAACTTTGTAGCAATTTCAGACTTCTATGGAGATAGTTCTGAAAGGACATAGTTAACGAAGAGCGTTTGATATATTATCCTTAATCTGAAATCTGGACAATTTCATCTACTTAGGATAATAGGCAAGAACGCTCACGTCAGTGTTATATATTCATCTTAAGGGATGAACTATATATTCTTCTGGCGTGGGCTATTGTTTATTATTAAGTAGAGAGCAGTCCAGAGCTTCAGATTAGGTAATATTCAATAGTTCCCACGCTTCTTGTATGTAGTAGCTAACCATAGGGAACAGGTTGGCAAGATTAAATTTATATCAATTATGAAAACATTGAGATTTATTGGAATGACCTTGTTAATGGTTGTGTTGTGTTTGAATTTTACCGCTTGTGGTGATGATGACGATGATGAGATTACATCAGACAATTTAGTTGGACGTTGGGTAATGATTCACCAACAAGGTTATGAGAAGTATGAGGAAATGCCAAACTTAAATGAAGAATGGAATGGTACTCCTGAAGGTGATGATTTCGTGAACTTCACCTTTAATGAAGACGGAACATTTGATGAAGGAGAAGGTGGTAAATGGACATTACACGGTAATACACTCACTCTTAAATATTACTACAATGGAGAAGTAGATGAAGTGTATGAATTAAAAGTACTTGAACTATCTTCTTCTAAAGCGGTGTTAGAAATACAGATTAAAGAAACTGACGAAAGAGGCGCTTATGAGTACTATAACAAGATGACCTATCAGAAGCAATAATCAGCCACCTAATAAAGAAGGCAGCATTTGAAGTAACATTCACTTGCTGCCTTTTGTGATTTAAAAAAATATCTTTCCTTCTTGCGATTATTCTCTATATTGATGTACAGATTCTAACTCCCCGTCTTTAAATCTCAAAGTAAATTCGTCAACATACTGATTTCGTCCTTTATACTTCCAAGTTTCATAAACACCCATTCCACCAATATTCTGTATATCTGTAGATTGGGGGCGTCCCATAAGAATCTGAACAGAATCTTTGGACATATATGTATGCAATTTTATTATTCCATTTTTTGTGGAAAGTTCAAATGAGTGAACATCATGCTCTGGGGCTTCTTCATCACTTTGAAACTGGAGCACTCTATTTTTGTGCTCTGTTGGCTTGTGCTCTGCATTATCATTATACCCTGTTCCAAAAACGATTAAAGTTGCAAGTGTGCATACAACTCCAATCATAAATCCCAATGTAATTTTCCAAAACGTATTCATGAGCTTATCATTTTATATGGTAAATATTAAACTGCATAAACCTGTTGATGAAGGGATGCAAATGCTATTACCTCTATAATACCATTTTAACAAACTACTGATATTCTTATTATCTTTCATCCAATAGTAGTTCATAATATCCCATAATCTATCTTTAGTCTTCCACCAACAAATGTAGGAATATGATTACAATTATGCAATATTTGAAAAGATTTATTGTTTCAATTTACCTTCTTCTCTTCTTAACTAATTTATGCTTATTCTTCTTAGATGAATTTGAAAATAGTTGTTCTAGCATCTCCCTTGTTACAGGTCTGTATATAATATCTGTATATGTAGTTTCTCTAATCTCTTGTGGTAAATAAGAAATCACGGTGCTCTTTTTGGGTGTTACTTGCATATTTTTGTAGAAATAAATAGATTGGTAATTGATTTATCTATAGCAAAGGTACTGATAAGAATCTGTCCAATCTAATGTAAAAGATACATTCTGGATTATTGGAATATATGTGCGTATATCTTCAAAAGGATTTGATTTGAGGTAGCAAGTAGAACAGATTAAAAAACAGAGCTACATCCAATATTTATGATTTCGTTTTTTTATGTTGGATAATTGAGAATATGAGAAAGAGTACAGGGTATAGCTAAGCAATAGAAGAACACCCATTCCCTATTGCTATCTTCCATTTAAGTACATCAAACAAGTGAACTAACAATTCATTACTACTGTCTTTTATCAATGTTTCTACTTCTGGCGCAAGAATATTTTCAAAGTCACTTGTTGGGAACCGTTCACATTGCCTTGATGCTAAAATGAAGTCCTTGTTTTTTATTTAAAAAATTGGAATTTGAAACTCTTTAGGAATATCTACCGTTATACCTTCTTTAATTGACTGTAACATTCGAAATGATTCTTAAAGTCTTCAAATAGTTCTTTTACATCACAGTGCCTTACCGTTGCTATTTTTTTCTTCAATATAGGGAGTGGCTCATTATAATGCTTGAATAGAATTCACCTTTATATAAGGCAAAACTATATTCATGCTTCTTTAGATACCTGAATATCTCATCTGCAGTATATTCGTTTTCTTTTTCATCTTTGTTTAATTTTCTTCTAGTCATAATAACTTTATTGATGAATTGATATTGGAATATGCTAAATAATTACATAAATAAGGCAGATAATTAATAGAGAACAGATTATATTTTAAATAATTTATTTATTAATTACTAGTCATAGGGACAGTATTGCATTTTACCCCTAACTTATTTAGACTTATGTCACCTATTAATTTTCACAAATCAAATAAATAGATATCTCTTGACCTTAAATTATTAGGGAGAAATATTATAAGAATAAACAGAATTTATTAACTTTGCCCCATTCATAATATAACCATAAAATGGCAAAAAATAAACTCGTACTCCCCTTCTTAAAATGGGTTGGTGGGAAAAGACAGCTTATCCCTGAAATAAAGAAATTACTCCCCAAAAGACTAGTTAGTCGTCCATATTATGAGCCTTTTATTGGAGGAGGAGCATTATTTTTTGATTTACAACCGAAGTATGCCGTTATAAATGACTATAATGAAGAATTGATAAACGTTTATAAAGTAATAAAAGATAATCCAGATGAACTTATTGAAGATTTAAAAAAACATGAAAACACTTCAGCGTATTTTTATGAGCTTCGTGCAGTTGATAGAACTCCCGCATTTAAAAATCTCACAAATGTCCAACGGGCTTCTAGAATTATATATTTGAATAAGACTTGTTATAATGGATTGTATAGGGTAAATAATGCGGGTGAATTTAATTCTCCATTTGGTAAATACAAAAATCCCAATATTGTAAATGCACCAGTGATAAAAGCTGTTAGTAAATTTTTAAATACATCCAATATACAAATATTAAATGGAGATTATGAAGAATGTTTAAATAGTATTCCAGTCAATTCCTTTGTATATTTAGACCCGCCCTATCATCCTATATCAGAAAGTTCAAATTTTACAGGATATATACAGGGAGGATGGACAGAGGAAGACCAAATCAGATTAAGAGACGTGTGTAATTCTCTAAATGAAAGAGGAATAAAATTCTTATTATCAAATTCTTCTGTAGATTTTATAAAAGAAATTTATTCTGAATATTATATTCATATTGTAAAAGCAACTCGTGCCATAAACTCCGATTCTACTAAACGAGGACAAATTGATGAACTTCTAATACGAAATTATGAATGACTCAAAGAATGAACAAGCGTGGAAACAATTATTTGAAAAATACAATATTTGTGAAGCTATAAATAAAAATGGACAATACATCATTAGCTCAAAAGACATAAATAAATTTAGAGAAGCGAGATTAATGACAAAATTTGATTATCGTTTCCAGCTTCCTCATATTTTAGCAGAAAAACGTCTTTCTATTTTACCTATCTCCAGAGGAGAATATGTACTTTCTAATATTGAGACTTTTGAAGATTTAAAAAATACTCCCAATCTAGAAATAATAGAGTTTTCTATGCCTTCATATATTGAGAGTTTAGATTTCTCCACAATAACAAGTGAAGCTATGGCTATTAATTGTGCATATATAAGCAATATCATAGGAGATTTCACAGAGGATGACAAATTAATTCCGACAGTGAATGGACGAATGAGTTCACAATCTTTCGATTTTAAAATTCAAAAGACTGAAAACGATAATAGTTATTTACAAGTGAAGGTACAAAATGCTCAAGTAGAAATTGATGGTGGATATGAAGGTGCTACATCTTTAAACCTAATTGAAGCAAAAAATAATTTATCATCTGATTTTTTAATCAGACAACTTTACTACCCATATAGGTTATGGGAGAGTAGAATAAATAAAATAGTACGTCCAATATTTCTTATTTACACTAATGGCATCTTTCATTTAAGAGAATACAAATTTGATGAGTTGGCAAATTACAACTCAATAACCTTAGTGAAAGAGAAAAAATATCGTTTGAAGAATAGTTCCTCTTATATTATTAATACACAAACCATTCAAGAAATATTGCATACAATTTCTATTATTAAAGAGCCAACAGGAGTTCCTTTTCCACAGGCAGATTCTTTTGAAAGGGTCATTAATCTTTGTGAAATTTTATATAATAACTCTTCTTGTAAACATACTAAATGTTCATTAAGTGCTAGTTATGATTTTAAACAAAGAGACTCCTTTGAAATGCGTCAAGTATCTTATTATACAGACGCTGCTATTTATTTAGGATTGATAAAAAAGGAGAGTACGTTGAGTAATGGATATTACTTTAAATTAACTCCAACAGGGGAGACATTATTTACTGCAAAAAGTATATCAGAAAGACAATTAATATTCATAAAAGCTATCTTATCTCACAAGGTTTTTAATGAAACATTGAAATTATATTTAAAAAAGGCAGAAGAACCATCGAAAAAGGAAATTGTGACAATTATGAAAACAGCTAATCTGCAAAATGTATGTGCAGAAACGACTTTTTGGAGGCGAGCTTCAACAGTTCTTTCATGGGTAAATTGGATATTAAACACAATTGAAGAAGAATAAAATAATCATTTTATTTAAACAGAAATATTCGTTCTATTAAACACACATTTAATTATAAATTACAACATAAAGAAACTAAGTTATTAACAAAGGTAGTAGGTGATATTTCATTTACTGCCTTATTTTTTATAATACAGTGGACTGGAATATTGGATAAATTTGTTTCTTTGCAGTCATTGATTTTAAAAGATAATACCATGAAGAAATTGCGCCAACGTCTCATTGATATGTCATTTTCCCAAGAACCAGAGAAGAAAGATATAATTATAAAACTAGCTAAGAAGTATAATATTCTCAAATATGATAATGATACAGATAAGCTTTTACTTCAATTTACAACAGAAACAGTGTCTAAGTATGAAAGAACGGATATTAAAAAGTTATGTGAACTAATTCTATATCTAATTCATGAGAATAAACAAATAACCCTTAAAAGTATTACATCGAAAAAGAAACATATTATAGATACTGAACAAATCTCAATGATTAAATCATTATTATGCAACAAACTGTTTATGATATTATTATCTAATCCATACCAATATCGGGATTATATGGAATGGACTGCCCCTTTTTATGGCTTTTGCATTAAATTCAACAAAGGAAAGAAGTTTGTCACATACATAGATAAAGATAATAATGAAATTTACCCTATTGGCATATTAGATATAAAACTGGAACAATTAATGCAGAGAGAGAAAGCCCTATTGAATGAGAATGGTAAATACTATATCGGTACATTACTATCTTGTTGGAGAAAGAACTTATTAAATGCGTCCTTTTTCAGTAAAGAAGTAAAGACTATAAGAAACGAAGAAGCAGCATTTCTATATGATTTGTTGGGCCTATATAATATACAAATACCGAATAAAAATAAATATGAAGAAAGGATATCCGCACAAGATAAGAAAGAATATATAAGGGGAGAATTAGATAAAGTTCATGCTTTCTTAGGATAAAATACTGCCAAAAGATGACCAATCCCTCCTAATCTAGGTCAATCTTTCTATATAGCTTTGCCACCAGAAATAATAACTGGTGTGCTAGATACCAAAATAAATCCCAAGGGCATGGGTACAAAAATGGCAAAAGAAAAAGAATTAGCACTTCAAGTTTTAACACTAGCAGTGCTAGCAAGCAAGGGAATCAAGATAGCTAGGCTATCAGGTAATCGTAACTTTGACGAAAAGGTGGTTAAAGCCAAAATGAAGTCCATGAAGGCAAATGGAATGTTAGTTCCCGCTATCATAGTGGATGCAAAGAAAGTTATAGAAGCCGGATTGGAGATTGTAGATTTTGAAACGGGAGAAATCATTAGCGGAGCTGATGCAGCCCGGTACGTTGTGTTAGTGGATGCAAACCACCGTTACAAAGGTCATCTAAATCTTCTGGAAGCTAACAAGGACTTAAAAGATGAAGAAAAGTACAAAGGTGAGTTCTATCTTATCTATGCTTTGAATGAAGAAATTGCAGTCTCGAGAATGTTTTCGGAGATTAACATTTGTACAAATCCTTGGAAGGGGGGCGACTTTCCTAAGGGGGCTAAAATGGCGTGCAAAGAGGAACTTCCGTTACTTGATTTTATCGTGGAGCTTACTGAACAAGGTTATCCACTACCAACTGCCTCCAAATGGGGAACGTTTAAAGCGGGTATTACTAAAGAGATAATGGCAGATGCAATGGCGGGTAAGATAAGTGACAAATTACGGAAAACTAATGGATTGGAAAGGGGGAGAAGATTATTAAAAGCAGCAGAACACCTCTCTAAAGAGATTCTCAAAAGTCGAACTCTCATTGATTGGATTATCTATCAGTACGATGAAGCAGACGATGACCAAAAAGGTGCTACGATTGATAATCTGGTCAAGTTCTTTTCAAGTTTGAACAAAGAGAAAGCAGAGCAGATAGAGAAAGCCAAAGGACAGCGAGGTGGAGATACCAAAGAGACCATTATAAATCGCCTTCTCAACAATTTCTACGAGCAGTTCACACAATCTCAAAGTACTTCTACTGATGAGTAAAATTAAAAGCCAGTTATCGAGATGATAGCTGGCTTTTTTTATCTAAATATGAATTGTCACATCTAAATACAGACTAAAATTCTAATCTCAAAATTATGCCTTATACATAATTAATCCTATCTTTGTGTCGTTCAAACAAGGCTATTTAAGAACAACGTTTAAGAACCAAAGTTATAAATCATTGAAGCACAACACTTTTGAGCAAAAGTAATTCTTTTCTTTAGACCATACAAGAAAATAGAGAGAATATTAACATTTGTATATTAATAGGTGCTAAGAAAAAGTTTCATCATTATTTCATTCATTCTCAACCAAATAAGAAAAAAATGATGATTTACTCGAAAAATATTCAGCTAATTATTTGTTTGTTTCAAAAAAAGCCGTACCTTTGCACCCGTTAAACATCGCGGAGTGGAGCAGTTGGTAGCTCGTTGGGCTCATAACCCAAAGGTCATTCGTTCGAGTCGGATCTCCGCAACTAAAGATAAGAAGAATCGCAGAAATGCGGTTCTTCTTTTTTATGACGACTCTTCTTTACTGACTTTATTCACAACCTAATTTCAGTTATCAACAAGGATATCAACAAAGTTATCAACAGGTTAATTTACTTATAATAAAACAATTAACTATATAGATTCCTTTTCTATCAACAAGGCAGTATTTAGTTATTCACCATACAAAAGCCGGCTGATCCCTCATGAATCAGCCGGCTTTTATGTTCCTCGAAAAAGGGTATTCTATTGATGTTTATAGAACTTCAGTACCTTTTTCGCATAACGTTTTCCTAATAACAGTTGTGCTTCCGTATTAAAATGAGGGTCCTTCTCATCTTTATACCATCCCAATCCTTTCGATGATACCCAATCAGAATGGGGAATAAATGAAGAAACTTTTTTAATCATCTGATTAAAGGGGACTGTACCTGCTTCTCTTTTTGTCCAGTTCCATTGAGAAATCTGTCCTACAACAACCGGTAGATCCGGCATGCCCAGATCTTCCCGCAAGTCTTTCACCAAAGAAATCAGTTTCTGTTTATACGCTTCCGGATTCGAACAATCGGCTTCTCCCTGATGCCAAAGGATTGCTTTCAAAACACCTCCCTGCTTCATTGCAATCCGAACCCGGGAAAGAGCTTCTTCATAATATCCGTCTTTACTCCCTTTTAGCCAGGAGTTGATGGATGAGCCTCCACGCGCATTTACTACCAGTCCGACAGGACGTTTCGTTTGTCGGGCCATCTCTTTAGCAAAGCCGTAAGCCGGTCCCAAACGCTGCATTGACAAATCTTTCCGAACTGTAGAATAACGATTGAGAGGATTTACTGCCGGTTCAAAATTCCCCTTATCATTCAATAGATACACATTTTGGAGGGTATCCATGACTTCCGGAGTTAATGTTGCACGCCCCGCCATGTTGGATTGTCCGATGCATACATACAAGTCAAAAGAGGACGGAACATTCTCCTTTACATTCCCGGCAAAAGCAAATAAGGATTGCAGGAGGAGAAAAGACAGTAAATAAATAGACCTAAGCATATTGACAGTGTTTATGATTAATAGTTTCTATAAATACGGATAGCGTTCAGAATAGGTTCTCCTTCTTTTTTATGAAAGTCAACACTCAATCCTTTTCCATCCTTCACCGTTACTACAAACTTCTTGATAACAGCACGGGCATATCCGTAATCACGAGCTATGTTGAAATCATCCAAAACAGTCGTTCCATTCATTGAAATTCCGAAGCTACGGTTTCCGGCAAACGTCTGTTCCGAGTCAGCTCCCAGATTATAAACCAACGCTTCCCTCTCTTTGTCCGACTCCAATTCTGCCCAGTACAAATATACGGAATATTCTCCATTCGGTACATCAGCTTTAAAAGATTTTATTCCAACACGTTGAGTCTGGAAGATTGGATTCATATCCGTTCCCAGAATGTCAATATCCGAACCAAGCATACTGCCGAATCCTGTTTTACGACGATAAGAAGTTCCGCCTACAAATCCCCAGCTACCGGGCTTATACTCCTGCTCGGGAATCCATGCTACATTTGCTGTACGGTCTTCAAAATATCTCGGAGAACCCAACATTACATTTATTTCCGTAAATGGAATTGCTTCGTCTTTCAACTGTGAGCCTACCAACTGGAACTGAATCCGGAGCATATCCCGCAATTTGCTATCACCAGCCACGGCAACTGCTTCCAAGAGATTCTCTCCACCAACGAACGGTACGTCGAACAAGGCATAATTATCTTCTACCTTTTTCTTTCCCAGACTTTTATTGTTCACAAACAGCTCTACTTCTTCCGCATTAGAGAATACAGGGACAGACTGAATACATTCTTTCTGTGCAGTATTCACCACTCCCCCACGGCTTTTCCACTCCCGATTACCTATAACAAGTATCGGACGACGTGACAAAGCTGTCTTATAAAACCAATAGACATCTTTCTTCTCCCTGTCTAATCCGACAACTCCTTTATTGTTTACATGAGGAACAGCATCGACACGGGATTCGGAATAAAAATCATTCAGATTCCACAGACTGGAACCGGCAATAAACGGACGTTTCATCATTTCACGGAGATAATGTTTATGATACACCAAACCATATTCCTGTGAGAAGTCGAAACGTTCCGGCTGGTAGGAATGAAGTCCCGGATCTACTCCCGGTCCATATTCCGTAACCATCAACACTTTTCCCCTGTATACCTTATGGGCACGGTCGAGCAAACGTTGAAACTCATTGATATCCGGCTCATACCAGCCTTGATACAGGTTCCACCCCTGAATCATCGGAATTTCGGTCAGATGGGCGTCTTCGTAATATTGAGGCATATTATGATAAGCCATCATGGTATATCTTGAAGGATCTTCCTCGCGGATGGTCGCTTCCAAGGCACGGGCTACTTTTTCAGTAAAGCGGTAGTAATCTTCCAATTGCTTGCCTTCGGTATAAGGGCGACGCAGAAAAATCTCATTCATATACCCCCAAATCATAACAGAAGGACGGTTGAAATCCTGACGTACCATTTCTTTAGCCATCTCAACGGAGTTCTGCAAAAACTCTTCGGTTTCCGTAACAGCATTGACAACGGGGATTTCAACTGAAGTCACAATACCCAGTTTATCACACATTTCCATGATTACAGGATCTTGGGGATAATGTGACACACGCAGGAAGTTCCCTCCCATCTCTTTCAACAGCAGTACATCCTGTACATGCAACTCGTCGCGCAAGGCATTTCCTTTCTGAAAATAATCCTGATGCCGGGCAGTTCCGATCAGTTTACGTCCTTTGCCATTCAGGAAAAAGCCTTTTTCCGAATCAAACTTGAACCAGCGCAAGCCTAACGGATTCACCACTTCATCCAGCAAAGTACCCTTTTTCTTATCGAGAATACGCGTATATACCATATACCGATAAGGATCGTCTATATCCCACAAACGGGGAGAATCTATTTTTATCTTTTTAGAGATATCCGTCTTTGTTTCGCCGGATGCCAGCTTTATTTCCGCTTGAGTCTTTTTCACTTCCTTACCATCCGCATCGCAGATTACATTTTCCACCCTGATTTCAGCAGGTTGGAGTGTATTATTCGCCAGTAATGTAGTGATTTCTACCGAGGCTGCGGAGTTGTTCACTTCGGGTGTACGGATATAAACTCCTGATGAAGCATAATCATTCGTTGCAATGTGCACCGGATTCATAAATTGCAAATAGACATCCCGGTAGATACCGCCAAAGAAAGTAAAATCGGCAGATAAGGGAGGAATATTCGGGTTATAGACATTGTTCACATAAATGGCAAACAGGTTTTCCTGTCCATAACGCAAATGGGAAGTGATGTCAAAACAGAAACGGGTATACCCCCCTTTGTGCTCTCCCACGAACTGACCGTTCAGATAGAATCGCACTTCCTGATTGGCTCCTTCAAAATAGATCACAGCCTGACGTCCCTCCTGGCTTTTATCTACAAACAATTGTTTCCGGTACCAAGCCGGCCCCCGGTAAAATCCCGGAGCTTCGTCGTCTGCATCTTTATTATTCCATGTGTGAGGTATATTGACCGTCTCCCAAGAAGAGTCGTCACAGCCGGCCAGCTGCGCTTCAAACGGAGATCCTTTTGTAAATTTCCATCCGTCGTTGATTGTGTATACCACACGCTGTTGCGCCTGTGCCCATCCCACAATAAACAATAGAATAAAAATATAGAGAAACTTCTTCATAATCGATATATACTTATAATTAAAACTTTATTTTTACTTCTCTACCTGTGTAGACGCACTCTTTGCTATCAAGAGCTGCACCTTCAGGCAGATATAATTTCACATGCATTTTTATTTGTTCCGGCATACCGGGATAAGTTCCCTCACGCAGTCCAATAGTCAATGTCCGTTCCGAATCTTTCCATTGCATCGGCACTTTCGAACATACACCCTCTTCATAGCGGTAGGAGTCACCTTCATCCTCATACCATAAAAAAGCAGCATCCGCTCCTCCATAGATACGCAATTCCAGTTCACGATCGGGATATTCCATCGCATATTGTTTCACTTCTGCCAAAGGCAAGATAGAACCAGCCTTCACATAGAGCGGAAGTAGGTCGAGGATATTTGTCTGCATTTGTTCTCTTCCTCCTTCAAAAGCTTCTCCGGTCCAGAAGTCATACCAATATTTACCACTGTGTTCCGGCAGATAAATACAGATGTTCTTTTCTTCCGATTGCGGATGAAATACCGGACGCACCAATAAGGAAGTACCGAACATATAGGCATTATCAATATCAAATGTCCGGGTATCTGTTGTGAAATCCATTGCCAAACCTCTCAACATGGTATAATTATTGGCGGTTACCTGATGGGACATTGAGTAAATGTATGGCAACAGACGGTAACGCAGATGGATATACTTCACTTGATTATCATAAGATAATGTCCCCTCTTCACCGAATTGCCAAATTTCACGCGGCACATTCGTACCGTGAGCACGGAAGATAGGAGTAAATGCGCTAAACTGGAACCAACGGGAATATAACTCTTTATAATCATTACTTTTCAGTCCGTCGGGATATTTTGCATCCCGTTCTGTGACAAAGAATCCTCCCGTATCGGAAGTCCAATACGGAATACCGGACATAGACAAGTTTAAGCCGGCAACCAGTTGTTTGTGCATATTCTCCCATGAAGCCGAAACGTCACCCGACCATACGGCTGTACCATAATGCTGTTGCGAGGCAAAGGCGGAACGAGTTAGGATAAATATACGCTTCTGATCGCTCTCGGCGCGCAGGCGTTGATAGAAGTCCTTTAGCATTTCTAAAGAATAAGTGTTCAGATAACGGTGGAAGCTACCCAGATAAGTATTACCTGCCGATTTGGTCTTTTCTTCCTGCTTCAACTGTGTGAATCCATCCCGGAAAGATGGTTCCGTTGCATCCATCCACCAAGCATCCACGCCCATATCATAGAGTCCTTTCTTGAGGTATTGCCAGAAGATATCCCGTGCAACAGGATTGTAGGCATCAAAAACCTTATAACCCGCCCATGTAGGTTCGCTAAACAATGCACCGATAGAATCCAAAGACTGATAGACAGCCGTTTCCGGTCCGAATCCGGGCCATACGGAAAGCATAAAATGAACATGGTCCTGTTGATGCAGTTCATCAATAACCTGACGGGGATGATTAAAGTTTGCCGGATGGAAGGTCAGGCTGTTCCAATGAGGTTTGTCTCCCCAATATTCCCAGTCCTGCACAATGTTATCCAACGGAATTCCCCGTTTACGGTATTCTTTAACGACTGCCTTCAATTCATCGAACGACTTATAACGTTCTTTGGACTGCCAGAAGCCATACACCCATTTTCCAAACATCGGCACGTCCCCCGTCAATTCCCGATAACCGGCAACGACTTCGTCCATATTCTTACCATAGACAAAATAATAGTCGGAGGCATCACCTACTTCGGAAGTAAATGAGTAGCCCTCCTTCGTATCTTCAAACTTCGTAGAAGAATAATTATCCCATAAGACACCGTATCCGTTGGTCGAAATAAGGAACGGATTGACAATATCCATATTGGCCTGTAACAGAAGTACAGATTTCCCCCGATAGTTCATGATTCCATTCTGATACTGTCCCAGTCCGTAAATGGCCTCATCCTCGGTAGGAACAAAGCGTTGAGTGACTTCGAGACATTGTTCACCTCCGGCAACCGAACGTTTGAAGTTCCGTGCCTTTCTATCCCCTTTCTCTTTTAGTAATAACTTACCTGTGGATGTTTCCTGAAAAGTGAAAGCCGCATCTGCCTTATCAAAAACTACGGAAAGTTCACGGGTGCGAAAGAGCAGCTTCTGTCCCGTATCTTCCCATTTATAATCTTTGAAAGCCGGCTTTTCCGAATCAACCACCAATCTTTTTGTTACCAGCGTATCACCTTCGGGAAAAGACAGAATCCGCACGCACCCCGCCGACATAAACTCGACCCGATATTGAATACTGTCAGATACGAAAGCACATCCCCTGTCATCTTCATGGACCGGAGAGGAACATCCGATGCAGGATAGTACAGATAAAACTAATAACCAATTATTTAAACTCTTCATCCATGCATTTATTTGACTGTGTAGATCGTATAGCCCAATGACAAATTACGGACTACGACATTTCCTTTTAAATAGAAAGTAGGCATATTGAATCCATTCACGATATTATCCTTATACAATTCTACTTTTGCGCTTTTCCATTCACCCGTGTTGTCGGTACGTATCCGGGACACAATTTTAAACGGTTCTTTCGGTTCACGCAGCGTAGACGAACGTATAAAAAGGGATTCATTTCCTTTGTCCAAATACTCAAAATAAAGATAGCCTACATAGTTATTCATTTGTAGTTTGGAAACCAGCTCTTTTGGCAAAGAAATAGAGAGGGTTTCTTCGGCACTGTAACCACCGGATTTTCGCTTTCCCTGAATCTTTATGTCCGAATCGCGCAAACGTATCATCTCAACTGCCAAAGCTGACTTTGCTGTCTTGACATCATTTTCTATTTGTGACAACAAGCCTATCGCCACCGGATAACGCCCCTGGCTGATTAACAATGCCGCCTTATCGAGCGAACGTTGACAAGCGGATACGTCCATCTTCGTCTTTTCCAGGAAACGGGCTTCTTTTCGCAGCCGGAAAAGCATTAAAGGTAAGGTTAATCCACGCTCGTCCGCCTGTTCGTCTTTGAATTCCGCCGCATACTTTAAAGTCGTACGTAGTTCACGGTCACCGTTTTCAATGGTCGGCTCTATTTCGTGTCCTTCGGTATAGTCACTCCACGAAGCGATAAACATCATGTCCAGGCTGTCCTTCTCTGCCATACAGAACTTCCACATACTTTGATAAGTTTCTCCATTGTTACGTGGGATATAATAGAAGTGTCCACGTCCCCAGCCTGCACAGCCCCGGTTATCCATTCCCGGCATGGCAAATCCCGACTTAATGGTATAAGCAGGATTGTTACTATGCCAAATTGAATCACGGAAAGGTTTCATAAACTCAATAACATCATCCTGAGTGGCGTAATTATCCCATTCGGCATGTGCCTGATCTCTTGTACGGACACGGGCAGGAAGCCATGCAGTCGGTATTTCTCCCACTTCTTTCCAGGTATCCATTTCATCGCTACGAGTGACGGGGATATATTTATCATTTTCCAGTTTTCCCCAATCTGCCCAACGGCGTAAAGCAACCGGTTGCTTCATTCCTTGCGGTAACTTCGCCAATGATAATACTTTCTTATATTCATCCACTTTCGCTCCGGGACCGAAATGATAAAAAACAGGCATTCCCTTCACCATAGGAGCTGTAGGACCGGTAAAGACGCTATCCACCAGATATTGGTAACATTTGGCCATGTATTCGGTCTTTGCCTCACGGGTATTGATTTCCGGATAAAGTTTAGTAATCCAGTCATAATACAACCAACCGTCGCACCAGTTTACACCAATCTCAAAATCGTACTTCGCCGCCACTTTCTGCATTTCACGCAACAAGATGTCATTTTCGTGAGGCTTGAATCCCCATTCGATAAAGAATCCATCTATCTTAGCCGCTTTTGCCGACAATATCTGATATTCGATATAATCGGGATCGAGATTGGACTGCATTCCGACTTGGGGATAAGCCACTGCCGCTATCTCATGCCGTCCTTCGCTGTCTATCAGGTCGGCATTATAACACAGCGACTTTCTTCCGGTACTTGATTTTTCCGTATTGGCATACATCTCCCAACGCCCCAGCTTTCCGTCATGCTGCCGGGTATAGCGCACTCCGTGAAAGTCGGCATACACTTTCTTTCCATTCTGCGCCAAGGCCGGTAATGCGATAGATACCAATAAAAAAAGAAGAAGTTTCCTCATTGTTCCAAACTTAATTATTCAACTTATGTACTTAATCAATCTTCCACCATACTTAATCAGTCCTCACTCAACACGAAATCATGCTTTTCCGGATAACTGAAAAGATTGTCTATCATCCAACGGCCTTTATAAATCTTGGCTCCGTCCATTTTGAAAAGTTCTTCTCCCTTCTCATTTACAAGTCCTTCTGCCCACCACTCTTCAGTCGGTTTCAACATCAGGATTCCATCCGGTCCGTTGCAGATACTTTTTATATCGGCTATGCTGTAAACTTTCTCGCAAGTAGGTTCGGTAGAGTCATTAGTCGTAGCGTCGGTAACTCCAGTCAAATCAAACTTATAGACAGCCGAAGCAGCAGTAAGCCATAATTTATCTTCTTCACCATATACCGGGAACAAATCATGCCCACCCGATTCATTGCTGAATGTATAAAGGGTAGTCTGATTTATTAACTTGGGATTACTCCGGTTGCCATCGTACTTAAAACGGAATAATGCAGTCACTCCCTCTTTTTTGGTAGCTGTAGCATAAAGATACGATCTTTTCTTATCCCAAACAACATTATGCGCATTACCCAACTTCACCGTATTAGCTTTTGCTCCCAATACCTTAACCGTGTCAACCATAAAGGTATTGATTTCACCGGATTTAGATTCTGCCGTCACGATATTTCCATCGGGCAATACCTCCGCAGAGTGGGGATTCTGTCCGCAATTTGCGTAGAACATTAATTTATGATCGGACAAACGGATTAAAGCCACAGCTCCGCCGGAGGCAGTCATCAAGATATAGCGTCTATTGAAAACCGGTTTTACTTCACTCGGATTAACAAACCAACCCTGCTGTGCAGCAGGAACACAGGCTGTATAAGGATCCCAACTCCAAATATTGCGGTGCGTCTCCGCATCTCTGATGACAATAGCCCGTCTGGATTGTTCCGCCAGTACATAAGCCTTTTCCGGAAGTTGAAAGATTTCATTTTTTACTACAGGAGCGGCATCATCATCGGAACATGCTCCCAAAGCTATATTAAATCCTAAAAGGATTGCAAATAAACTAAACTTCTTCATGGTCATAACTATTTTAATTCTAAATATTCAATTTGTCTATTTAAAGTTTCCGTCAATCTATTGAACCGATTTTGTATCGTAATAATCGATCAATGAATGAACTGAAAGATTCAACTGCCGCATGTGCGACAGAAAAGATTCATAAGGTTCGTATTCGATGGAAACCACTCCTTTATTAGAAGCTTTTCCGTTAGAATCGTAACCATCATTATACTCAAAATGTACCCAGCCTACACAGTTTCGAGTTTCAAGCAAACGAAGACAGAAGTTCTGATAAAACTCACCTCTATTTTTTTGTGTATGCACCAGCCAGCCACCTCCTTCAGTATTAGCATATCCAGTTCCCTGATAACTGGCATCTTCCGCTTTTATATAGAATTCTGAAACTAAAAAAGGTTTCGCTCCACACCAGACTTTCAGGTTTGCCAAGAAATCTGCCTCCGGTTGCCAACGTGCATAATAGTTGACGGAAACAAGATCGCAATAACGAGCACACGCTTCCACCACTTTCTGATTATATTTACTCCAATCATGCAGACGTGTTCCCAATATCAAATGCTCTTTATCATATCGTCTGACGGTAGCGGTGGTCAACTGATAATAATAATCAGCAACCATCCCCCGGAAATCTTCCTGATTTTTCTTGGTTATCACTCCGGTAGAAGCTATACCGTTATCCCGCATAAACTTTTCTGCATACTCACGAGCAGCTTTATAGCGTTCGGGCAAAGACAAGAAATGTTTCAGATCAATTCCTCGCAAAGGGTCAGCATTCTGATAACTGGCAAATGGCAATTCATTGTCAAGATAGAAACCTATAAAATGCCGGTCACCGGCAAATAAAGCTGACTTCTCTTGTACGAGACGATCTATGTACGTAGCAAATGTGGGTTCAAAAAGAAGAACTAAGCGATTATATTTGTCATCATCAAACGCGTAGCCCAAATTCTTACTCATATCCCACATAAAGGTACGAAGCAGATACAGATTCTCTGCATAAGCAATCTTTTGCGTCTTAGGGGTCAACAAGTTACCACGTACTGCAGCAGGAAATACTTCAATACGGTTCGAGCCATACGAAATATAGTTTATATGATTGTCTGCTAACAGTTTGCCAGTCTCTTCACTCCATCGCGCCTCACTACCGTATCGAGTACCGAAAGCCTTCTTATGAGCAGTAGATTCTCCCGGACGAACATGCTGAATTCCATGAATGATAACAGCTCCATTATCCGGATCGAGCAAATAAGAACGGCCTCCACAATTAGCCACTCGGAAAAAGCCTTCTTTTCCAACCACAGATGAAGGTTGTAAACCGATTCGTCCTCCCCATGCAGTCCGGCTATAATCCGAAGAGGGAGTATACCAATTCATATTATCAATGGTACGTGTTTCCCTTGAATCTGCCGTTGTCCATGCCTGGAAAGTTCCGTTCTGCCACTTCCGGTATTCTACATTCATAAAAGTATATTCATCTTTTTCCAAAGGAGTATCTTCTCCTTCCGGTTTCAAAGGTTCTATTTCGTTGGAAGAGGAGGAATAGCTAAACGTCAACTGCATCAGTCCGACCAAAGATAAAAAGAGGAAATACCTATATATTATATGTTTTCTCATATTACTTTCAGCTACTGCACATTATTACTTAACCATCGTATTTGTTATCAGTCGCATCTTTCGTATACTCTATCTACGGTTCACCGGGATAGCTGTTACTAACTCTCGCGTTGGCTATTAATAGAAAAGTTATTCTCTACAAGGAGAGAACTTCCTTCCCCCTTGTTGCAAACTTCTTTTATCCCTATTATAAACTATAAACGCAAGCTTTGTTTTCATAATTGAAAGCTTTGTTTTTATAAACGCAACTTGCATTTATAAAAACGGAAGCTTCGTTTATAGTTTGTATCGGACAGAGAACAACTTTATTCCCAATGAAAGGGAAGTTTAGTCTTAATAGAAAAGAAGTTTTCTATTAAGACTTCAGACGCTAGGTAATACTACCCTGTTTACTTCTTCTTAGGGAATTTGATTTCAACCGTTAATACACGAGCTGTTGTATCTCCGGGCTTCAACACACCTTCCCCGGTAGACGGTGTCATACTGATAATTCTCATTACTCCGATCCTATTTCCACCTGCTGCAGAAGTCGATGCAGTTTTAAAGGCAATAATATCTCCCTCCGTTATAGGAATCAAGTCTTCTTTCACAATCAAGCTAGCTGATATTTCAGAAGCAATAGAAGTAACTGTTGCATTATCATAATCAAAGTCGGAGAGTTTGGCTAACATAGTCCTATTCTTTACTGCCGCAGTGTTCAGACCTGCACCATTAGAACCTTTATACTCATCAGATTTTGCCGCATTTATTGAATACAGACGAGGTTCTGAATCCACATTTGAGCCTTTTCCCATACAATAGAATTTCAAATCAACATTCTTCGCATTATCTGCGCTGGTTAATGCATAATCAATAGAATAAGTTTTCAAATCTTTGAAAGACAGCAATCCATAAGCATCCGGATATTTTTCGTGCGCACTATTAGCAAAAGTCTTACTGGATATATTCACAGTAGCAACGTCCATATTTACATATGCTTTCACAGTTCCGACAGCTTCTTTTCCTACTCTCCCATCAGAAACCACCACTTTAATTTGAGACGTAGTTTCAGTAAAATCAATTTCCGGAGTGTAATCCAATTGTTTCTCACCATTCTTCTGTTCCCGTAAGACTTCGATTTCCTGTCCGTTTTCAATACGGTAAATAATCACTTCGTGAACTCCACGTACAGATTCCACCTTTACCGGCACTCCTTGTTTAGCATCCGTTGTAGCAAAAATAGGCAATTCAGGCAAGGTCAATACAGGTATTGGCACTGTTCTATATTCCACTGGTAAAGTTGAAATGGTCACATTATCATATATATCCACTGCTTTTACTTTGAAACCTTTATCGCCTTCTTTGTAATTAATCATCTCATCATACGAGAAATCCTTCTTCCCATTCAGTTCCACGCTTCCTTTCGATTCCTGTCCGGTCGCAGATACCAAATAGACCTCCACTACCTTCAAACCGGCTTCTGAAACAACTTCGAAAGTAGTACGGGGAATTACCGGGTTTTCATCCATTTCATCATATATAATCTCTTCCGGGTCGAATGTTATGACAGGACGTGCCATTACATCGGTAACAGCAATTGGTAAAGTTCCGCTCGTAACATGATTCAATTTATCCGTAGCCTCAATGATAAAGGCTTCGTAATTTGCATTGTATTCCAGATTTTCAGACAAGCTGTAAGAATTGGGATTAAAAAATTCAGTCACCGTTTTATATTCGGTCACCCCCTCCACTGTCTGCAATTTCATTGTCACACTCTGTAGTCCGGCCTGCGACTTTATGACAGCCACTACCGGCAGATTATCTACTTTATTTAAATCCACATCCAGTTGTTCCATCGGGAATTTAATCACAGGAGCAGCCGCATTAGGATCCAGACCATCATTATCATCGCTACAGGCAGCAAAGCCCAGGCAAAGTCCTAGTATTAATAAGGTATATATTTTACGAATCATAATTAGTTCTCTTTTTAATTAACTGTGGTTATTTGGAATATTTGCAATAGTTCTCAAATATATGAATCACACCGTTCGTCGGCAGAATGTTGCTAGTCTTAGCCTGACGCTGTGGAGATTTCCCGTTGCTTCCGGTCTGATTCACCAGAATCTTACCTACTGCAGCCTGCCATGGGTTTTTCCATACAGACATTGTCATCAGTCCATTCTCTCCTTTCAGCATCGTCAATACGAACATCGGTTCCACCTGCAACTGTCCATAAGAACTATATTCACCGTCTACAATGTGATAAAGCAACATGTTCGTTACTTTCTCTTTATCACAATCGGTAATGGATGCTGCACCTGCAAATTCATTTTCACGATACAACTGCATACCTGCATTATTCAAAGCCAGAAAAGTATATTTATTGTCAGTCTGGGTATAATAGTCCTTCAGACCTGTATACTCAATAGCTGCTATCAACTCCGAGAACATATCTTTGTGATCTTGGAAATATTCCCACGCTGTCACTTTTACATACGGATCATCCACCGAAGGCTCATAATCATAATTCTTCTGCAAGTCCAGGTCACAGCCGGTCAATGCCAATATCGCCCAACAAAAGAAAAGGGTCTTATATAATATTGTCTTTTTCATTGTTTCTACCTTTTTTAGTTGTTAGTATTACCATAATACGTGTTCTGCACAATCTTCGGATTTTCCAAGATATGTGAATAGTGAATCGGGAAGAGTTCGTTTCCGTCCTGTTCCATTCCGTTAATCGGTTTCATCACTTCCTTCCACTTTCCGGTACGCAACAAGTCAAACCAGCGGCGTCCTTCGCCGGCTAATTCCACTTGCCGTTCACGCAATATATAATTAACGACTTCGTCTTCAGAAGCAAAATCATTTTCAGTCAACGTGTTCAATCCGGCACGGTCACGTACAGTTTTTACTAAATCCAAAGCTTCACCCCATTTTCCCTGATGAGCACGAGCTTCTGCTTGCAACAACATCATATCTGTGTAACGATAAATTGGATAGGCTACTTCGCATGTCTTATTCAAAGAGTTACTGATGTCACCTGCCATATATTTACGCAATTCATTTCCATTCTGGTAATTCTTCACCGTATAATCTTTGCGCAAATCACCTTTCATATCCTTTTCATCAAAGATGCTCATAAACTTGTCGGACATAACTGCCGCACGGTTTCCTGAACCGGAAAACCATTGATACATATAACTGTAACCATTCGTGCCGACTTCATCCATGTTGAAATGAACAAGGAATATTAACTCTCTGGAGTTATATTCATCATTTTCGGGCGTATCATCCGAAGGCTTATTGTTGAGTTCTTCCGTAAACATGGTATGCCAAGTAGCAATGTTAGGTTCGAAGTCTACAAAGCGTCCACCCTTTTTGGAAGCAATAGTTGCCATTTTATCAATGGTCTGGTCAGCCAGATTATATTCTTCAGCCCACATATAAGCGTCCGCCATGATAGCCCATACGCCACAGATAGAAATACGCTTGCGTTCGTAATTCTTATTACGGTTAATCAGGCTTTCCGCCTTTTTCAGGTCAGGAAGAATAACATGTTCCAGAATATAATTCTTATCTGTACGTTCCTTGTAGATAGCCTCCGAATACTTTTCAGTAGGTTCTATAAACAAAGGTACGTCTCCCCAGACACGGATAGCATAGAAGTAAGCCAAAGCACGCAACGCATACGCTTGTCCAAGGTAATCGTTACGGTCTGCCACATCCGGCATACTGATATTAGGAACATATTTGATGGCCAGATTGGTCTGGTTAATCATCTGATACAAGGTCGTCCATTTCGCACATTTCTCGTCCGTAGACATCAGGTTGTTAATCACACGTGCCTGATCGGCCATCACCGGTGCTCCGGGAGCTACATTATCCGAACGGAACTCACCCCAATAAAAATAATTCTCGCGTAAAGTGGAACGCAACAATCCATAGATTTCATTTATACCTGCTTTAGCGTCACGGGCGGTCTGCCACATGTCACCTGCCGGGATTTCACTCACCGGTTCCTCATTCAGAAAGTCTGAACAGCTATTCAATGATAGAGCCAGGCATATAGCTCCAACAAAATATTTTATATTCTTCATACGATATCTTCAATTAAAAGTTTGCAGAAAAACCAATACCATATTCTCTCTTTCTCGGATAGCGGTAAGAGTCTTTACCTACCTGCAGAGGATTACTTGTAGAGAATTCAGGATCGAATCCCGAATAGTTGGTCCATGTCAATGCGTTGTTTACAAAAGCGTAGATATTTATATTCTTCAACATCAGCTTCTTTATCCAGTTTTCTGGAAGATCATAGGCTATACGTACGTTCTGCAGACGAATAAAGGAAGCATCTTCCAGATAGAACGAGTTACCCATACGTGCATTGTTATAATCATCATTATACGGACGCGGATAGATAGCCTGGTCGCCCGGATGCAACCACATATTATGAATTACTTCCGGTGAAGGAGTGGTTCCCGTATATTTGAACATGTTACGATTATGTTCAGCGGCATTATAAATCTGTCCTCCCAAAGAATAATAGAATCCCAAATACAGACTTACGTTTTTCCAGGTCACGGTTGTATTCAAACCACCGGTCACATCAGGCATGGCATTACCAATCACCATACGGTCGTTATCATCAATCACACCATCCCGGGTTCCTTCCGGTTCTTCCCAGTTGTAATCTCCGCCACGGAACGGTTTGCCGTTCGGTAACGTTTTCTGGCGAATATCACCTGCATATTCCTTTCCATTCAATAAATACTTGTATTGGAATACACCATTTTCAAACACCGGAGTCAGTTGCTCCCATTTATCTGTAAAAGCATTCGATTCGTCATAAGCAAAGACACCGGCACTTTTAAATCCATAGAAGTCACCTACGCGACCGCCTTCCTGCATCCACCAGATATCACCTTCCATATATGCCTTACCTTCAGACAGTTTCTCAATGCGGTTGATATTTCTGGAGATATTGAAAGAAGCATTCCACTTCCAGTCCTTTGTGCGGATAATATCACCGGTAACGGCAATTTCAAAACCGCGGTTGCTCATCTCACCGACGTTTGTCTTCATATATGCAAAACCGGATTCTTTAGGCAGTTGGTAGTTTGCCAACAAACCGTCTGTAAATTTATCGTAGTAATCAGCAGTGATTGTCAAACGGCTATTCCAGAAATTCAAGTCCAAACCAAGGTTGAACTGTTTAGTTTCCTCCCATTTCAGATTGTCTTTACCGATACGGGTCGGAATAACGCCGCCCACTCCGTCATAGATAGAATTCGGAGAATAAGAATAAATATAATCATAATTTCCGATCGCTTCATTACCGGTGATACCATAACTTACACGAATCTTACCATCTTCCAGGAATTTCTTCGAGAACTTCATAAATTTTTCATCAGAGAAACGCCATCCCACTGACACTGACGGGAAATTACCCCATTTGTTTTCTTTCGCAAAACGAGAAGAACCGTCACGACGCATATTCGCTGTAAACAGGTATTTCCCCAGATAATCATACGTCACACGTGCAAAAACGGAAGCCATGGAGTGATTGCTCAATGTAGATCCCGTAGAGGATAAATCCAGATTGGCAGCAAACGCGTTCATTGTATAAATAAAGTCGGTAGAGGAATTCAATCCCACAAAAGTTTCATTTTCATAACGCCACTGTTGAGCACTGACACCCACCATCGCGCTGAAATTATGTCCTTTTATCTTGCGTGCATAAGTGATGAAATCTTCATTCATCCAGTTCCAGTTGAGGTAATTATAAGAATACCCTTTATTCTGTTTCTGCCATTCATCAGTAATAAGACTAGGTTCGAGTTTTTTGCGCTTGTCCAAATAGAAGTTGGCATTTATATTGGCTCTGAACTTCAGGTACTTGTTGAATTTGATTTCAAAGAACTGGAAGAAGTTAGCCTTATAAGAATCCGTAAAGTCAGTGGTATAATTGACCTGTGCAATAGGATTCTTCTGACCATTAAACACCCCGACCAAAGAGCCATCCGGATAATAAGTATTGAAATAAGGACGACGAGTCAACACTGCGCTCAATAACGTACCTTCATTCAGACCTTTCTTTTTAGAATAAGTAAGAGAAATACGGCTACCCATATTCATCCAGTCTGTCGGTGAATAATCGGAGTTGATACGAGTATTTAATCTTTGGAAACCGGTATTGGAAATAATACCCTTCTCGTTATAATAACCGGTATTGATGAAATATTTCAGTTTCTTTGTACCGCCACCTACGCTGATATCCACCTGATCTTTCTGCGCAGTACTTGTAATCATGTCCAGATAATCATTGTCTACATTGAAGAATGAATTCAACGGATCATCCAGAATATCGATACTTTCATCCGGATTACCTCCGCCGTATGTTTCAAAATACTCTTTACGGTACTGGTCGTACAACAGGCGCTCTTTACGATTTGCCTGTGGCACCTTATGAGACAATGTACCCCACGAGTGATTATACTTGATATCAATACGGGCTTTACCCTCCTGACCACTCTTGGTAGTGATAATAATCACACCGTTAGCCGAACGGGAACCGTAGATCGCTGCAGAAGCCGCATCCTTCAAAATTTCCATGGAAGTAATATCATTGGTATTGATACCATCAATACTTTCCAAAGGCACACCGTCTACAATATAAAGAGGAGTAACTCCTTCGGCGGAGAAAGTGGATGTACCACGAATTTTAATAGAAGAAGATTCACCGGGTTGTCCCGAACCGGACACTACCTGTACACCGGCAGTAGTACCTTGCAGTGCTTCAAAAACATTGGTAGCCATCTTCTGCTCAATAGCCTCACTTGAGATGGAAGTAATAGCTCCCGTTACATCACGCTTTTTCATCGTACCATAACCCACCACCACTACTTCGTCCAACAACTTAGCGTTCTCTTCAAGCGTAATATTCATTGTTTTATCTTTCACTACCACATCTTTAGGGGTATACCCCATGAATGAGACAGTCAAAGTAACTCCCTTCTTTGAAACATTCAATGAGAAATTACCATCCAAATCCGTAATTGTCCCATTAGATGTTCCTTTCTCCATCACATTGGCGCCAGGCAAAGGAAATCCTGTTTTATCTACAATAACTCCCTTCACTGCAAACCCGCCTTGAGCATAAGCCGGATGGGCAAGGAAAAAGAGACTCAAGGAAATCAAAAGAAACGACTGCAACAACCGCACTTTTGTCCTACTCTGCAAATTTTTCATAACTAGAATAAAATTAAATTGGTTAATTATCAAGGTTTTACTCACTACTTAATTAATTAGGAGAAATACATTGGCTCTCTCCCGTAAGATGTTATCTTTTATTTATCACATAGATAATCGTCTTTCATAATACTATACAATAATTATTATATTAGAATAAAGATTATACAATACCCGGTCTGCTAAATAAAAGTGTGTGCGGACACACCCAATTAAAGAAAACTCAAGTACAAGCTGGCATGATCCAACGCCACAAAAGTATCGCATTTGAGCATATTGCACCCTATCGAATTGTTCGTTTTATCTAGTCTAAAAATTCAGATGACTTATTTTAATCACTTTACAGAGGGATCGGAAGGGGCATCATGAGATTTCCTATACTGTGTAGGAGCAATATCAAAAAGTTCTTTAAAGCATTTGTTGAAGTATTGAGGATTTCCAAATCCTAACCGGTAAGCAATATCCGAAATGTTCATCTCCGGAGCATTCAGTAGAAAATATGCTGCTTTTTTCAGACGAAGATTCATGATAAAATTATTTGGCGTACTTCCCGTAATACCTTTTATCTTCTGGAATAAGACGGTACGTCCTACTCCCATCTCCCGTGAGAAAGCATCTACACTGAATTCGGGATTTTCCATATTATCTTCCACCACTTGAGTAGCTTGTTCGATAAACTTCTGGTCGAGTTCATTCGTCGCAATCTTCTCCGCTTTGCTATCCAGTTGATGGGCATATTTATTCTGTAAAAGTCTGCGGGTATTAATCAGATTATTGCATTGCATCACCAGCCGCCGCATATTAAATGGCTTCACCACATAAATATCCGCTCCAATTCTCAATCCTTCCAACTCACGTTCGGGAGCACTAAGGGCAGTCAGAAGAACGACAGGGATATGGCAGGTTTCTATATTGTTCTTGATCTTGGCACATAACTCTGTTCCGGGCATTCCGGGCATCATGATATCCGAAATAACCAGGTCGGGTTGCATTACCTTTACTTTCTCGTACCCTTCCTTGCCATCACTTGCAGTTTCAACCGTATACAACGGAGAGAAGATATCTACAAGGATATTTCTGATTTCTTCATTATCATCAATCACCAGTAATTTACAGTCAGTAGTCCCGCTTTCACTTTGGGCTGACTGCACCTCTTTAACCAGCAGTTCTTTGTCTTCCGAATAATAAATATATTCCTTATCCTGCTCCGGTTCAACCCGGGCGACAGAAGAATCAAAGTGAGCATCCCCTTTTTTCAGAGTGACCTTAAAACAAGAACCTTTTCCCAACTGACTTTCTACTGTTATATCCCCCTGGTGGGCTTTCACAATACCCTGACTCAAAGCCAGCCCGATACCAGTTCCTCCATACTGTCCTATATTCTCAACCTGATAGAACCGCTCGAATATCTTAACATAGTCTTCCTCGGATATTCCCGCACCATTATCGGAAACGGAAAACATACATTCCTCCGTTCCATCAGCCAATTCCATACGGATAGTTCCACCGTCTGAAGTATATTTAAAAGCATTAGATAGCAAATTATTAACCACCTTCTGTATTTGCATCCGGTCCCCCCACACGAGGCATTGCTCGCAGTCGGCATGCAAAACAAACGAAATATTCCTGTTAGCAGCCAACTCTTTGAACAATACATAATGCTCTTTGAGTAAAGAATATAAATCAAATTGAGAAACTTTCAGTTTCAAAAGTCCCTGCTCCTGTTTCCGGAAATCAAGCAGCTCCGTAATCAATGATTTCAGGTTACCTGCATTTTTATGTATATTCAACAGTTTCGAATAAGCATAGGTAGACAATTTGCCGGAATTCAGCAACAGATCAACCTGCCCCAGGATAAGAGTGATCGGAGTTCTGATTTCATGCGAGATATTCGTGAAGAAACGAAGTTTGGATTGATTCATCTCTTCAATGTATTGTTTCTCGCGAAGTTCAAAATCCAATGAAGTTTTCAGGAACAGACGGATTCTATATTCTCTCACGATGAAGAATAGAATAGTCAGAATCACGCATACATAAATAGTATAGGCCCACCAAGTAGCATAGAAAGGTGGCGTAATCGTTATATCCAGCGATCTGATTACTTCCGGGAAGTTCTTCAGCCTGATCTCAAAGACATAATCACCCGGAGAGATATTTGTATAAGTAATGTCATTTCCCAGACGGTTCTCGCTCCATTCATCATTATACCCCATCAACCGATATTCTACCTCACCACCGCCTATATGCAGAAAATTATCTGTTGAGAAACCGATAGAAAACACATTTTGCAAGTAATTCAATTTGATCCGTCCGGTATAGGCAAAGGATTTATTTAAAATACCGGTTTGATCGCCTGTTGTTATCTCTTTGTTGTTGACATACAAATGAGCCAACTCCAGATCGTATATTTTCGGAGGATAATACAGACTACTTTCACGAATGGTTACCAATCCGGTAGCTCCTCCCATATAAATATCATGGTTGCGGGATACATGCATGGATTTCCGGTTCACAAGAGTCAGCGGGAATCCGGTTTTAGAATTGAAGTTTATCACTTTCCCCTCTTTCTGTTCCAGCATTGACAATCCATGCCCGGTACCAATCAATAAATTCCCGGAAGGGGTTTCCCCCAGTACCCTGATATTTTCTCCCGACAACACACTTTCAGGAGTATGTAAACGAAACAAACGTTCTTTCTTATCCAGCAAGAAAAGTCCGTTGCCATGTGTCCCTACCCAAATATTTCCCTTTCGATCTTCATAGATAACATTGACCAACTCTTTTTGAGATCTGACCCGTTTCTTCAGACTTATCCTATAGGTTTCAAACCGCATTTCATCAATCACATAGGCTACACAACCGTCGTCGGCAGCAAACCATAATCTGTTTTTCGAATCAAGCAATAGGGTGTTATAATTATGTGTAAACAGTTCCTTCTGATGAAACAACACCTCGGATTTCAAGGTCTGTTTATCCAAACTCACAATAGCGGATGTTGTCCCGACATACAATTTACGAGGAGTATCCGCCAAGGCAAACAGGGCTTCTCCGACACTTTCTTCTCCAAGCGGTTCGAGATTATAGATATCATTCCGATAGTTATTAAGATGAAAACAATTCACCTTATTGGTAAAGTCGGCTGCAATCCATAAGCAATTATTAGCCTCATCAAAAACAACATCTTTCAGGTAGTCCGTACTGAAATGATATCCCGTATGCGCATTAAAATGCTTGAACTTTCCCTGTTCCGGTTGATATAAATCTAATCCCCCTCCTTCCGTACAAATCCAGATATTTCCGACTTTATCTTCTGCCATAGCACCGACCACCGGAAAAGACAATCCGGTGTCCGAAGCATGATAATGCACAAAATGCTGATATTCCGGAGAGAAGAAGTTTACCCCTCCCCAATAAGTCCCCACCCAAACAGTTCCTTGTTTGTCGGTATAAAGAGACGTCACCGAACGATTGGACATAGCACCCACCCGGTTAGGATCAGCCTGATAATGGAATATTTTCCCGGTAGCCACTTCAATCTTACTCAATCCACTTCTGTAGCCTACCCATATATTCCCTTCCAAATCCTGACATAACGCTCTCGCCATATCGTCCCGAACCGTGTAAACACTCTTATCATTATATTCATAGTGATGTATGATCGTACCTTGAGGTGAAAAACAGAAAACGCCCTGATCCTGCGAACCAATCCAGATATTCTGGTCGTTACTTTTTATCAGTTTCATCACTTTAATTCCGGGCAAGTGAAGTGACATCGATCCGCAAGTATCTACACGCATCACCCCACCCTCTTTCAAAGCAATCCAGAGACTTCCTTCGGAACCTTCCACCATCGTCGGGCCACTATCCGGCAGCTGCAAATCGGCATACATCGGTTCCAAGAGGCGGGTATTCTTATCGTATAAGAACAGTTTCCCTCCTTCTGCAATCCACACTCCCGTTTTTCCTTTGGCAAGAGTGGAGGGAGAAGTCACCGGAAGAATATAATATTTCTCTGTTTCAAGGTCGAACTGGAAAAGTCCGGTAGAGGCCAACAGGAAAAGACTTCCCTGACCGTCTTCCACCATTTGAGTCACATATAAATTACCATAACTGATAGAGTCGTTATGAAAGTGGTTGAAGACTTTGATGTGATTGCCATCGAAACAATTCAGCCCGTCCAAAGTGGCAATCCATATACGCGATTTCTCATCCTGGCAAATATCGCTCACCGTTATTTGCGACAATCCATCTTCCACACCCAATGTTCTGAACTTGTATTCCTGTGACCGGAGTGGAAATACAAATCCAAAAAGAGATAGCAGAATAAAAAAATGGATCTTAGATAGTCTTTGTTCGCGCATATCAAGAATGATGGTTTATAGCACACATTAATCTCGCCACAAAAGTAACAGTTTTTATGATATTCCCAAAATCAGAGCAAAATAACTGATAGATATAGACTTCACCCTATTTATTCTTCCCGTCCGAACGAACGATATTCCAACGGGGTAAGTCCTGTACGTTTCTTGAAAAAAGAGAAAAAATATTCGGTAGACTGGAAACCCAGAAAAAAAGAAATCTCTTTCACGGATTGGGAAGTTCCTACTAACATTTGTTTGGCTTTACGGAGTTTCAATTCCTGGAAATATTTGGCAGGAGCATAACCAGTATACTCCTTGAAAACACGTCGAAACCATGAATAACTGATGTTAAGCCGCATTGCTAACTCTTCCGGATCTACATTACCGGAAACATTTTCATTCATGATGATTTTCGCCTGTTCTATCTTCTGATCCACATCACTCATCTCGAAAACTTTATTCTTGGAGACAGAAAGTATCATACCTATCATGTGGAGCACAATCCCGGAAAGATATTGTTGCGCGGAAATCTTATCCGCTTCAGCTACAGCAAGAGCACGGGAGAACAAGGAAACCAACTCTTCATTAATACCGATTTCCAATATTTGCTGCTCCTGCGACAAAAAAGCATCATTAACGATGGCATCTATCATTGGCCCCTCAAAGCCGATGTAATATTCCGTCCAACCAGTCTGCCGTAACGGGCGGTAAGTATGCCATTGCCCGGGAAACAATACCATCAGCCGGCCTTTACAAACCTGCTTTTCAGAAGTGGAATCGGATGAAAACAAACCACGCCCTTTTGTGATATAGACCAACTGATATTCGCGAAGCACCCTTCCTTTTTCCGCATTAAAAAAGTAACCGGAGGGATGCTCTTTCAATGGATAAGGTGAATCAGGAGGGATAGACTGATAGCCGACGGTATTCACCCACAGCCCGAATTTACGGTCCATGTCATTTACAATCAGATATTTAAATTCCAATCCCAAACTATTATCCTCGATCATATCAGAGTGTTTTCATGTAATTGAGTTGGACAAAAATAGGAATTATTTTCAGAAAACACATGCAAGGGTATAAAAAAACATCCGGAGTGTACTTTCAAGTATCCCCGGATGTTTATATAAAAACAAACTTTACTATGACGAGATTTAGAATGCTTTATGATACAAGGCTTCAATATCCGCTACCGAAGTAGGACGAGGATTACCACCTGTACAAACATCATTGAAAGCAGCTACAGCCAATGCAGGAATGTCTTCTTCTTTCACATTGATTTCATGCAATTTCTGTGGGATATTAATGCTGATAGAAAGTGCTTTCACAGCTTCAATAGCAGCTTTAACGCCCTCCGCTTCACTCATTCCGGTAGTGTCCACTCCCATTGCTTTCGCAATATGGATAAATTTCGGAGCTGCCGGAGATTCAGCATTGTATTCCATCACATACGGCAACAGCAAGGCATTAGCTACCCCGTGAGGAGTATCATAGAATGCACCCAACGGATGAGCCATTGAATGAACTATTCCCAAACCGACATTCGAGAATCCCATACCGGCAATATATTGTGCCTGCGACATTGCTTCGCGGGCTGCCACATCTTTACCATTGTCTACGGCTGCTTTCAGATTTTGTGCAATCATCTCAATAGCCTTCAATTCGAACATATCGCTCATTACCCAGGCACCGGGAGTAATATAACTTTCGATGGCATGTGTCAAAGCATCCATACCGGTAGCGGCAGTAAGCCCCTTCGGCATTGAGTACATCAGTTCGGGGTCTACGATAGCCACGGCAGGGATGTCGTTCGGGTCTACGCAAACCATCTTCTTACGGGCATCTTCATCAATAATCACATAATTGATAGTTACCTCGGCAGCCGTTCCGGCAGTAGTAGGCAGTGCAAAGGTAGGTACAGCTTTGTGTTTGGTATCAGCTACACCTTCCAGAGACTTCACATCCGCAAAATCCGGGTTATTCACAACAATACCGATTCCTTTGGCAGTATCGATAGAAGAGCCACCACCCAAAGCAACGATAAAATCGGCTCCGGAAGCTTTGTAAGCTGCCACACCGTTTTGCACATTTGCAATAGTAGGGTTAGCCTTTACATCGCTATAAAGTTCGTAAGGAATCTGGTTCTCATCAAATACTTTAATGATTTCAGCAGCCACACCAAACTTGATAAGGTCTTTATCTGTTACAAAAAAGGCTTTCTTAAAGCCACGTCTAGCTGCTTCCACAGCAATCACACTTCGGCATCCGGCACCGAAGTAAGAAGTTTCGTTTAAAATAATTCGATTCATGGTTGTGCTATTTGTTGTTTTATTTAGGCAGATTGAAAGCAACAGTCATTTCTTTCACCTGTTCCTGACTCATACCATCCGGCTCGAAGCCCATATTTTTCGCTGCGATATAGATGAGAGCCGATTTATTAAGTACATCGATCTGATCGAACGCCTGCATCGCATCGCAATCAACTGCAAATACACCATGTTTCTCCCACATCACAACATCATAATCCTGCAATTCCTTGATGGTAGCTTCCGCCAATTCTACAGAACTAGGCAATTTATAAGGAATGATACCCAAACCACGCGGGCAGAATGCCTTTGTTTCGGGAATCATACTCCATAACAAATTAGTAGCCACATCTTTTTCCAGGAACTTCGGACAATGTGTCATGGCAATCAGTTCGATCGGGTGTGTATGTACAGATGCTTTATAAGGAGAGTTTTTACTCAACAGGTCATTATGTACGCTCAAGTGAGAAGGCAATTCCGATGTCGGAGCCACAGCCTCGTCCGCAATAATTACGTAGCTGGCACAGTCGTCCAGAATACGGATTACCGAACCATTTTCCATCGGCCAGCGAGCTAAATCACGCATGCGTTTATTAGTTCCCTTGCAATAGAAATAACATCCTTTCAGATAAGGAAGAGTCACACCGATAGATTTAACTTCACTGATCGGTTTCATCTGACGGATTTCATCGTCTACAAACTCTGTGATATTAACAGTGATATTACCACCGTTACGTTCAGCCCATCCTTTCTGCCACAAGTATCCGGCAACTTCTGCTACCTTGTTTACTTCTTTGGCAAGTCCCGGACGATTCTCTAAAATTGATTTCATTCTATATATAATTTTAATTAGGCATGGATTACACTGATTTCGTCGCAAGTTATAAAAAAACCGCGTAATCCATGTAATCCACACCTAAATTTTTTAAAACAAATTTGGGAACACTAATGAGAAGATAAGTACGATCAGACCAGCTATCAGCACAGTTATGGTCTTGTTTGACACACCTTTCCATTCTTTCAGAATAATTCCCCAAACATTACTAAATGTGACATTCAATGCCATCAAAATACACCAGGAGAAAGCCAGCAATACCGGACTTTCCGTAAGGAAACTCTTACCCATTTCCAGTCCGAAGAACTGCATGTACCATAATACGCCAGCCAACGCACAAAAAACTAAATTATTGCCCCATACTTTTCCTTTAGCATAGTCACCCATCGATTTATTAGCCACATTCTGTTGCAGGCAGTAAACTGCATTTGTCAGGAACCCGCCAAATGTAACCAGGAAAATCACCGGGAGACCGGCGTAAAGTCCTTCCACTCCACCGGCTAAGGCAGCTTCCTTGATAGGTGTTCCTGCATCCAGTCCCAAAGCGAAGCAAGCACTCATGACACCGGCCAGGAGTGCAACCAGTAACCCTTTTGTCAATGCAAAGTCTTTTACAGCAGCACGTTTTTCTTCTTCGCTCATGTTTTGCGCACGCAAACTACCGGCATACCCGATAATAGCAATACCTGCCAACGTGATGCAAACACCCAACAAAAGAATCAGCCCGTTACCTTCAAACAAGTTTGTACCTGCAAAAAGAGCCGGAAGAAGGGTTCCGAAACCGGCACAAGTCCCTAATGAGATACTCTGTCCCAGTGCAACCCCCAAATAGCGCATGGAAAGCCCGAAAGTCAAACCTCCTACTCCCCACAATATACCATAAAAGATGCTCATTCCAGCACCTCCCGCTCCCCACAAGTCGAACAAACTGCTCTCTTGGGGTACACCCAGTAGTGAACCCAGAAACGGGAACACTAACCAGGCAAATACACCTTGTATTAACCAGAAGCTTTCCCAGCTCCATTCCTTTACCTTCTTAATAGGCACATAAGAACTGGACTGGCAAAAGCTACCGATGGCTATAATCAATAAGCCGATTAAAATTTCCATAACTTATCGTTTAGAAGTTACTTCGGCTTCGTACTTTTCAATTTCTGCAATGAAATCTTCACCTACAGGAACATTGTTCTTCAAGCAGAACATATCCCAAACAGCATTCCAAGGCAGCGCTTTTTCTTCTTCGAGCAGAGCCAGACGCTGGAATCCCTGTCCGTTTGCTTCGTATTCACGCAACTTCGCAATCGGTTCGAGCAAAGCACGAGTCATACATTTCTGTGCTGCACGGCTACCAATCACATAAGCGCCAATACGGTTGATAGATGCGTCGAAATAGTCAAGACCATAATGTACACGGTCCAAAGCACCGCAGCGAACGATTTCGCTGAACAGTTCCATTGTCGGATCATCCATGATAGTAACGTGGTCTGAATCCCAACGAACCGGACGGCTTACGTGCAACATCAATTCAGGCACATAAAGCAACAGTGAAGATACTTTATCAGCTACACTTTCTGTCGGATGGAAGTGACCGGTATCCAGCGTAATCATCTTGTTACGAGAAGCACCATAACCGATATAGAAGTCATTAGAACCCACTGTATAGCTTTCCAGACCGATACCGAACACCTTAGATTCGATACAATCCTTCATATTCTTATATTCGGTAGCGAAGATCTGATCCAAAGAATCTTTCAGCAATGCACGATATTTCATACGATTTACTGTAATATCCTTGCTTCCGTCATGTACCCAAAGATTCATGATACACGGATCCCCCTGTGCCTTACCCATTTCTTCCGCAACGGCACGACAGCGTTTGGTATGTTCAATCCAGAACTGACGGATACCTTCATCAGGATTAGAAAGTGACAAGTCACCTGATTTCGGATGAGAGAAAGAAGTAGAGTTGAAGTCAAGTTTCATGTTATGTTCTTTACCCCATTCTATCCAACTCTTGAAATGTTCCGGTTCCACTTGGTCACGGTCTACCACCTTACCTTGGAAATCTCCATAGATTTCATGCAAGTTCAAACGATGAGTACCCGGGATATAAGAAGCAGCTTTCAAGATGTCAGCACGCAGTTCATCAATGTTACGAGCTTTGCCCGGATAATTACCGGTTGCCTGGATACCTCCGGTCAATGAACCGGCCTGTACTTCAAATCCTGCAACGTCATCAGCCTGCCAGCAGTGAAGTGACAGATGAAAATCCTGCATAGTTTTCAATACTTTTTCGGTGTCTACACCTACTGCTGCATAACGTTCCACAGCAATTTCATACGCTTTCTGAATCAGTTCTTCTTTTTTCATGATATTCTATTAGTTTTAAAAATGATTATTCTGTCGATCGTTCTATTTATTTCCGAACGCAATTTTTAAAATGGATATAAGCCGCATCCCAAGCTTCCGTGTCTTGTGGTTGATAAGTCTTCAACGGGATAGAACGGTTAATTAACTGCCGCATACCGGCAACATCCGTCGCTTCGCCTGCCGCCATGGCCTGAATCATCACATTACCGATGGCTGTTGCTTCAGATGGACCGGCTACCACAGGAATTCCTATCGCATTGGCAGTAAACTGGTTCAGCAAATCATTCCGGCTACCTCCGCCAATCACGTGCAATGTTTCAATCGGACGGGGAGAAAGTGAACGCAAATTCTCCAACACCTGGCGATAACGCAAAGCCAAACTTTCAAAGATGCAACGCACTACTTGTCCGCGTTTCTCGGGAACCGACTGTCCGGTAGCCCGGCAATATTCTGTAATAGCTTTTTCCATGTCCGCAGGATTCGCGAAACAGTCATCATCCGGATTAATCAGACTACGGAACGGTTCACAAGCATCCGCCTCACTGATTAATTCAGGATAACTTGTATCTCCCCAATTCAGACGGCAACGTTCCAGCAACCACATTCCACAGATATTCTTCAATAGACGGATAGTTCCTTCCACACCACCTTCATTGGTAAAGTTCAACGCTTCCGTTTCGGCATTAATCACCGGAGCATCCGTTTCAACTCCCATCAGTGACCAGGTTCCGCTACTCAAATAAGCAAAGTTGCGATCCAATGCCGGAACGGCAGCAACAGCAGAAGCGGTATCATGGCCGGCTACCGCAATCACAGGAATTGCACCCAGTCCGGTTATCTTTTGCACTTCTTCCGTCAATACTCCCACCTTTTCACCCGGGAATACAAAACGGCCGAAATTCTTCTCACTCAATCCTACCGCTTTCAGCAACTCCGGCTCCAAACGTCGTGTCTGTGCATTCACCAGCTGGGCTGTCGAAGCAATCGTATATTCCGTCACCATCTCTCCGGTAAGCATATAACTCAACGCATCCGGCATAAACAGAATTTTATCTGCCGCCTCCAACGCACTGTCGTGATTGCGACGTAAAGTATCTAATTGGAAAAGTGAATTAAAATTCATAATCTGAATACCCGTTTTACCATACACTTTGCTACGGGAAATACGGGAGAAAAGAGCCTCCGGTGCTCCTACTGTATGCGGGTCACGATATGCATAAGGCTGGCGAAGCAAGTTACCGTCTTTTCCGACACATACAAAATCCACTCCCCAGGTATCGATACCGATAGAAGCAATGGATTCGCCACGATGAGCAACCAACTTCAATCCGTCAATAATGTGACGATATAATGCATAAATATCCCAATAGAAATGTCCACCTACTTCAATCAGGTGGTTAGGAAAACGATTAATCTCTTCCAGATTCAATCCGCCTTCAATGAAAGTTCCTAAGATTGTACGGCCGCTCGTTGCGCCCAGGTCGACTGCAAAAAAGTTTTGTTTCATGGTATTCTGTCTATATATTTAAGGTATCCATTTACCTACATGGCAAAGATAGGCGATTCCCTCCTCCTTTTCCTTATGTATTTTGATTGAAAGGGTATACATTTTGACACAAAACAGAAAAGCAGGCTCTCATCGTTTAGCATATTTTTCACTTTTTATGCAAAAAAACTTTGGTTTTATGCATCTTTTCTCCAAAATAATGCATACTTTTGCGCCATTCTTAGAATAATTATACAATGAAGAAGAAAGCAAATCGGTTAGACGCCATCAAAATGATTATCTCAAGCAAGGAGGTCGGTTCGCAGGAAGAACTGCTGCAAGAGCTGAACCGCGAAGGCTTCGAACTGACACAGGCCACCCTCTCCCGCGACTTGAAACAATTGAAAGTAGCCAAGGCTGCCAGTATGAACGGAAAGTACGTATATGTACTGCCGAACAACATTATGTATAAACGTTCTACCGACCAGAGTGCCGGTGAAATGTTACGTAACAACGGATTTATCTCTTTACAGTTTTCCGGTAACATTGCCGTTATCCGCACCCGTCCCGGTTATGCGAGCAGCATGGCGTATGACATCGACAACAATGAATTCAGTGAAATACTGGGAACCATTGCCGGTGACGATACAATCATGTTGGTGTTGCGTGAAGGAGTTGCCATTAGCAAAATACGTCAGCTTCTGTCACTCATCATTCCCAATATCGAATAATTATACCTATTATTATATAATAAAGAAATGGACACTCAACAAATAGATGTTATGGTAGCCGACGCCTCACATGAGGTTTACGTTGACACTATTTTGGAAACTATCAGAAATGCTGCCGCCGTACGAGGAACAGGAATTGCGGAACGCACACACGAATACGTAGCGACAAAGATGAAAGAAGGTAAGGCGATTATTGCTCTTTGTGGCGATACTTTTGCCGGATTCACCTACATCGAATCATGGGGAAACAAGCAATATGTGGCTACTTCCGGTCTGATCGTTCATCCCGATTTCCGTGGGTTAGGACTGGCAAAACGCATCAAACAGGCTTCTTTCCAACTGGCACGTCTCCGATGGCCGAAAGCAAAAATATTCAGTCTGACCTCCGGAGCAGCTGTCATGAAGATGAATACCGAACTGGGTTATGTGCCTGTCACCTTCAACGAACTGACAGACGACGAAGCTTTCTGGAAAGGATGCGAAGGATGTATCAACCATGATATCCTGGTAGCGAAAAACCGCAAGTTCTGCATCTGTACAGCCATGCTATACGATCCGACAGAGCCGCGGAACATCAAAAAAGAACAAGAAAGAAATAACATTTAAAAGATACAGCACTATGGAAGAAAAGAAGAAAAAAGTAGTGGTGGCATTCAGCGGCGGACTGGACACATCGTTCACCGTCATGTACCTCGCCAAAGAAAAAGGTTACGAAGTATATGCAGCTTGTGCCAATACGGGTGGTTTCAGTGAAGAACAACTGAAAACAAACGAAGAAAATGCTTATAAACTGGGAGCTACGAAATATGTAACAATAGACGTTACCCAGGAATACTACGAAAAGAGCCTGAAATACATGGTTTTCGGAAATGTGCTGCGTAATGGTACTTATCCTATTTCGGTTAGTTCCGAACGTATTTTCCAGGCATTGGCTATCGCACGCTATGCTAACGAAATTGGTGCGGACGCCATTGCACATGGTTCTACCGGCGCAGGTAACGACCAGATTCGTTTCGATATGACTTTCCTCGTACTGGCTCCCAATGTGGAAATCATCACATTAACCCGTGATATGGCATTGAGCCGTCAGGAAGAAATCGACTATCTGAACAAGCATGGTTTCAGTGCAGACTTCACCAAACTGAAATACTCTTATAACGTAGGCTTATGGGGTACTTCTATCTGTGGTGGCGAAATCCTCGACTCCGCGCAAGGACTCCCGGAAACAGCTTACCTCAAGCACGTTGAAAAAGAAGGTAGCGAACAGCTCCGCCTGACTTTCGAAAAAGGGGAACTGAAAGCTGTCAACGACGAGAAGTTTGACGACCCGATCAAAGCCATCCAGAAAGTGGAAGAGATTGGCGCAGCATACGGTATCGGCCGTGATATGCACGTAGGCGATACAATTATCGGTATCAAAGGCCGTGTAGGATTCGAAGCAGCCGCCCCGATGTTGATTATCGGCGCTCACCGTTTCCTTGAGAAATATACATTAAGCAAATGGCAACAATATTGGAAGGATCAAGTAGCTAACTGGTACGGTATGTTCCTCCACGAAAGTCAATACCTGGAGCCGGTGATGCGTGACATCGAAGCCATGTTGCAGGAAAGCCAGCGCAACGTAAACGGTACAGCTATCCTCGAGCTTCGCCCTCTTTCCTTCTCTACCGTAGGTGTAGAATCGGAAGATGATCTGGTGAAGACTAAATTCGGAGAATACGGTGAAATGCAGAAAGGCTGGACAGCCGAAGACGCAAAAGGCTTTATCAAAGTGACTTCTACTCCGCTACGTGTTTACTATAATAACCACAAAGACGAAGAGATATGATTAAAGCAGGAATCATTGGTGGCGCAGGATATACCGCAGGCGAGTTAATCCGTCTGCTGCTCAACCATCCGGAAACTGAAATCGTATTTATCAACAGCAGCAGTAATGCCGGAAACAGAATTACCGACGTACACGAAGGCTTGTATGGAGAAACGGATTTAACGTTCACCGACCAGTTACCTCTGGACGAAATCGACGTTCTTTTCTTCTGTACCGCCCACGGAGATACAAAGAAATTCATGGAAAGTCACAACATACCGGAAAACCTGAAGATTATCGACCTCTCCATGGACTACCGTATCAAAAGTGACGACCACGACTTTATCTACGGTCTGCCGGAATTGAACCGCCGCGCCACTTGTACGGCGAAGCACGTAGCCAACCCCGGCTGTTTTGCAACCTGCATCCAGCTTGGTTTGCTTCCGCTTGCCAAGAATCTGATGCTGACGGATGATGTAATGGTAAATGCCATTACAGGAAGTACGGGAGCCGGAGTGAAACCGGGTGCTACCAGTCATTTCAGTTGGAGAAACAACAATATGAGTGTGTACAAAGCATTCGAGCACCAGCATGTTCCGGAAATCAAGCAATCGCTGAAACAGCTGCAAAACAGTTTCGATGCGGAGATCGACTTCATTCCATACCGTGGAGATTTCGCCCGTGGTATCTTTGCAACGCTGGTAGTCAAAACCAAAGTAGCACTGGAAGAAATCGTTCGTATGTATGAAGAATATTATGCAAAAGACTCCTTTGTACACATCGTAGACAAGAACATTGACTTGAAACAAGTCGTTAATACTAATAAGTGCCTGATACATCTGGAGAAACACGGTGACAAACTATTGATTATCTCTTGTATCGACAACTTGCTGAAAGGCGCCAGCGGACAAGCGGTTCATAACATGAACCTGATGTTCAATCTGGAAGAAACTGTAGGACTACGTTTAAAGCCTTCAGCTTTTTAAAAACAAAGAATTATGAAATTATTCGACGTATATCCTTTATATAACATCAACATT
>ERZ791872.420-NODE-420-length-43323-cov-6.868425_pt1 | contig 43323 bp, 41 predicted proteins | sample MGYA00510279_ERZ791872 | MGnify/ENA primary metagenome ERZ791872 (study PRJEB30046, sample SAMN00792103) | human gut metagenome | study: EMG produced TPA metagenomics assembly of the A metagenome-wide association study of gut microbiota in type 2... | reverse complement strand
AATCACACTTTAACAAACAACCTTTTTCCCCTCTTTATTTGGCAGACAAAACAAACCTGATTGATATAATGGAAATTATCAGCGGTTTATTCCTTTCCAAACGTATCGTCTATAAAAATGGCAAACCTGCTTTCTTGTCCGACTTGTCTAAAGCCTTTGAATGGGTATTTAACATTCAACTGAAAGACTATCACCAAAAGCATGAGGACGTAATAAAGCGCAAGCCGGGAAAAATAACCGGATTTCTTAATGGACTATCTGACCTTATCCGAAACGAACATGATAAAAAAGGATATAGATAATCAATGACTTAGCTTTAATTTATAGGGGATTCCATGTGCTACCCCGTAATTTCTTTGCACTGGTTTTCCGAACTTTGCTTCATCAATCGATTGACAATCATTAATGTATAATCTGAAAAATGAAGCAAATATGTATATAGAAAACTATGATTTCAAGGAATGGATGCAAAAGCTATTTGACAAATTGGATGAGCTTTGCAAGGATGTACGAATATTGCGCAATGCCGATAAAGTGCTGTCCGAAGATGATAACCTACTGGATAATCAAGATTTATGCCTATTGTTCAAAATTAGCATCAGAACTTTGCAACGGCTACGAAGCAAAAACGAGCTTCCCTATATGTTGATTAGCGGAAAAGTCTATTACCGGGCTTCGGATGTCCGGAAGTTCATCAAGGAACGGTTTAATGCGGTCATGCTCTGTAACTTTGAAAAGCAGTTCGGGGAAAAGAAGTAAGACAGATAAGCCGGAGTGGTGGGTATCACTTACTCCGGCTCTTTCTTTTCTATGGTTTTTCTAACTTATCCGCTTCCTTTTTTAACTGTTTGGCTTGCTCGTCCAACAGCCTTGCACGTTCCAACGCTTCCGCTTGCTTACGGCTACGATATTCAAAATCTATAACCGTATCTGTTACGCTTTGAATAAAAGCATTATCCCGTTTCCGGCTGAAATTCATTTCCAGCAAATCTAAACTGTTACCGTCTGTCTTTCCTTTCATCAGGAGATAACGGTATTTTATATCATTGTCCTGTAACTGCTGCATCCGTTCAGCAAAACGGATATTCAGGACTAACGATACAAGGCAAATGAGTATTCCTGCTGAAAAAAGAAAGTATTTAGGTTTTAAGTAGGGAGTAATTCGGTTTAGAAATTTGTCATATAAAGAACTGGGTTCTATCTTTTCCAATTGTTGTGTGTCAGCTGGAAACAATATCTTTACTTTCTCCTTGAAATATCTGTGTGAAGCTACGATAAGCCCCTTTATATCTTCAAGGTCTTGTTTTTGGTTCTCGGACTGTCCTTGCTTAATACTGGCGATTTGACTTAAAATCTCCTGCACTATGTTTTCAGGAATGGCAGGCTTTCCCTGTAATTCCAAAATACGCTGCTCGATAACATCCAGTCGGTTTATCGTTTCCTCCCGACTGGCTGGTGTCACCTGTTGTTCCTGCTTCTCTTTCAGTTCCGTAATTATAGAGAGAAGCCCCTCTAAAATCAAATTTTCTTCCATACGCTTATAACTTTAATTGTCGTTTCTTTTTCTTCTTCTTTCTCAAATCGGGATTGTCAGGCGTTTCATCAACCGGAGAGGACGAAACAGAAAACAGACCGCCTAAACCTGCCAGTAGCGAATTATCACTTTTGTTTATTGCTGGCTCCTGTGTTTGTATGGTAATTGTCTGTTTGTTGCTTCCGGCTGTTGTCAACCCTGCATCCCCGAAATATTTATCCAGTTTGGAAAAACTGAAACTGCGGTCAATCTCCGAGCCTTTGAACGTGTATTCACCTTTGGAAAAGGAAATACCCTGTATCTCATCCGTCTGACCTTTGTGTTTGAACTGAATGCTGATACCTTTTTCCGTTAACTGCTCCTGTAACTGCTGCCAGTTCCTTGATTTTTTGATTTCATTCTTTACAGCCGTGTAAATCTCATATTTCGTTTTGTCCGGCTCTTTTAGACGATGTTGTTTCACCTGTTCTTTCCCTTTGGCAAAATACAGTCCGTGTTTTTCTTTCAGCTTCTTGCAAACTTGCTCGTTCCGGTACATATCGTTACTGTCTGAAATGGTTTTACCGTTATTATCTATCCGGTTGAATACGATATGCACATGCGGATGCTCCCGGTCTTGATGCCGCACGATGATATACTGCGTATCGGTGATTTTCATTTCACGCATGTACTCCTGTGCCAACTGTATCATTTTCTCGTCTGTTAGTTTTGGGGCATCCACTACCGAATAACTTAGCGCAATATGTCCGACTGGCTTCTTCAAACCGGGATTCATTTCTGTTTGCATACAGAAACTACGGATAATGTCCTGCTTGCTTTCGGCTAACACTCCCTCCGCATGAAGCAAAGCTGCCTGTTCCTTGCCGAGTACATAGTTCACACAACCTTTAAATCCGCTTCCCTTTTTTATTTTTCCAATCATCCGATAACTGGTTTATGATTTCAATAATCCTGTTTTTCAGTTTCACAAGCTCCACTGCCACGAGCGCAAAACCTCCTGCATTGGCACGGTGCGCAAGCTGGTTGAGGTTGTTGGCTTCTCCGGCTAACTTGCGGATACTGTCTGCGTCCTGCTTGTTCAGTCGGGGTGTTACCTCTGTCGAAATAATCGCTTGCCGGACGTATTCGCTAATAGGCAGACCGGATTCTCCGGCTCGCTTCTTGATAGCGTAATACTGTAACTCTGTCAGCTTCGTACTGACTACCCGTTTTTGTTTGTCTATCCGGTTCTTTGCCGGTCGACCTCCTGATTTGTTTCTTATCTCTGTCATACGTTTTTGCTTTTTAGGTGGTATCTTAGAAATTGCGACCAACGGGAGAAATTTCCCTTTGCGATGAGCAAAGCAAGGTGTTTCGGTCTACCGAAACATAACCTTGCTCCCCTAAATCATACCGCTTGCCGTTGGTATGCTTTGCCTGTTCTACTAATTACAACCGCCTGCCCCTTTTTCTTTTTTCATCGGGAGTTTGTCTATTTTTATCTTCCTGCTGTTGTTGCTTGGCAGACTGTTTTTGTTTCTCCGACTGCGTTTGTTGGGTTGACTGTTGCATCCTATTCTCTGCTTGGTTGAACTTCTTCCCACACAGGTAATCGTTCAAGTCCTTGTATTCATTGTACAGATGTGATGAATCACGTACATGCCAACAATATTCTTTTTGTATGGCTTGGGTAGCTTTACGCCCTGCATCGTCATTATCCAAAAGGCAGTGGATATGTTCGTATTCGGCTAACGGGTATAAGGCTTTATCTACATTTGTGGTTGAGTTCAGGATAACATAATCCTGCCAGTCAAGACAAGGATAGGTAGGATTTGTTTTCTGCCGGATGGCGATAAAAGAAAGATAGTCCATAACTCCCTCGAAAACAAAACAGCTATCGTTCTTTTTGCCTGACTGCCGTATGTGTGTGATGTCTTTGGGTGATGTACTGCCCTTGAAACGTGGATTGCGAAGCTCGTAACCTCCGGCATCGTTCTTGAAAGCGAGTGCAAAATAAGGTTTGTCGCCGATACGGTAATACATTTCCTGCACATAGTGTACTGCCATTTGAGGTGGAATGTTCCTGCTTCTCAAATAATCTATGAGTGCTGGATTCTGCAACGGCTGGATTTTACGGATTTCTATCGGGCTGGTCGGTTGTTTCCTTTCATGCTGATTCTTTTCTGAAACCTCTTTTCCTTGAAAAGAAAAAGAATTTCCGGATGAATACTGTTCCAGCCGACAGATAGCATCGTAGGCGTTGTACCCGTGCTGCTTCATTACAAGGTCGATGAGCGAGCCACCCTCGCCTGTCCCGAAGTCACACCACAGGTTTACACCGTAATCCACCTTGAAACTGGGCGTATCATCCTGACGGAACGGACTATGGTACATGCCGTAATAATATTTATCCACTGCGGGCAGAATGCCCAATGATTTCAGATAGTCTTTGATACTGATATGATTAGCTTCCTGATAAGTCATAATCTTTATTTTTGAATGTTTGTAAATTGCAGTAATGAAGTAAGAAGCGAGTAAGAAGAAAAATAGTCAACTTTTTGCACCTATCTCTTTTTCTTTCAACGGATTATACTCTATGCAGTAAGATAAGTAAGTTATTCTATACAAAAGAGATAGAAATATTACCTATGTTGTTTTCTGACTTTTCTTTTTTTTAATTTCCTGAAAGTTCAGGGTTTTATCTTACTTCTTTACTGCGTATTGTATAAATGATTGGTATTCAATGAATAAAACACAGTAAGATGTTTTGCGGTAGTTACTACATGGGAGTAACTGTGCCAATTATAAAACGGCTGTGTTAACCGTAATCGTTATCGGTGTAGGGTATGGAAACAGGCTTTATTCTGTACCCATATACTGAATAGTTGCAGTTGCTGATACGCTTTTGTACCCGTTTAAATCCGGCTTTCCGCAATGCTTCCCCCAACCGTTTTTCAGATAACTGCATAGGGCAGACATCCCGTAAACAAGTGAGAATTTGCGCTGTTGTCATAAAGAAAAGGCTTTCTTCTTCCTCTGTGGGCTTCTCAAAATACTGCATCAGCATTTCAAACTCAACCGTTTGCACCTCAAATTCCGCATTTGTCAGGTGCAGTTCTTCAATCTCCGCATCATTAAACCAATAGCGTACACCTTGCCGATACAAGTACATGATTTCGGAGTAGACATTATCCATGTTGATACTTTCTGCTGTCGGTTTATCAATGTGCAGGACTTCAAAAGGCAGAAATCGTCTGTTCCCTGTCGGGTCTGTCAAGAACTCGTTACCGTTCACCGAAGCCATGAAGCTGGCTAAATGCGGATATTCCTCTATGTAAATATCATACGGTCTGCGGTATTTAACTGCCGGGGTGGTTATCAGGTTCTTTAATGCGTTTTCATTCTGCTTGTTGAGTTCCTTTAGCTGGTCGTCGATGTTGATAAACAGATATTCGGCTATCAGTGTCAGAATATCTTTGCTTTGTGGGTCTATCTTCCCGGTAAATAGATAATTTTTTAGCGATGACGGGCAAAGGTTATCCAGCCACCATGTTTTGAACTGTCCCTGATTGTCGCCAGTAAGGACTAAACAAGTATGGTTTTGACAGCCTGTATCATTCATGGCATTAGCTACCACACCGACAAGCCATTTCGTAAAATACTCCTCCCACTTGCCGGGATTGGCTACTTGCACCGTGTTCAACAGTTTTTTGATATATCCATGTCCGGCAGGATTCAACAAGGGTAGGGCAGTAAGGTATTCCCGTATGGGATGCACCTTATTTGCGAAATCGCTTTCCAATATCATACGGATGTTTTCGGCAGAGGTGGTAATACCTGCGGTAACATCCAGTTTGCGCCTGAAAGAGTTCAAAGCAAACTTTGTGACTGGCTGATACAAACCGGAAGTATTTGCAGCCCGGTATTCTGTCCTGCTTTTCACAATATTAAACCGGAAGTCGTACAAGGAATTAAGCTGCCTTTCGATGCGCTCGTTCTTGGATAACCTACCCTCGGTGTGTTCCGCTTCGTTATCCCTTTTCTCTTTCATCGGATAGTTTGCTGGAAGCTGGTACATATTGTTGCTGCATCCACCGCTGCAACTCGTCCACATCGAAACGTAAGGAGCGTCCACGTTTGACACATGGTATTGCTCCGCTGCTGGCTAAGTGGTAGAGGTAATTAACTGAATATCCGGTTATCCGGCTGGCTACGGATATTTTGACTAAAACGGATTGCTTGCTGTCCGGTTCTTTGGATGAAGAACTGACTATGGGGGAAATCATCTTTTCGATGTTTTCCAGCTGCTTGAAAATTTCTTCAAAAGGATTGTTCATGGTGCTTTGTTTTTTGAATTAGCACCACAAATAAAATAAGAAAAAATGGTAAAAAACAAAGCGTCAGGCATTGGGAATTGCTTTGCTCGGCTCTGCTTCAAAATACTATCAGACTGTGAAAGTTCGCTTGTGTTCTTTACCTTATTATAATAGGGAATGAAATGTGAACGAAGTTCTTTATATCGCTTACCTTTTTGGGTTTTTCTTATACTTTTCTCTATGCAAGTGGGACAAATGAGGACATATAAGGACATCTGCGGACAGTCTGAAACAAGCTATTATTCAAGGCTATATATTTGCATCAAACAAGAAAAAAGAAGTAATATCAAAACATAATGAAATATGGAAATAGTAACCATTGAAAAGAAAACATTCGAGCTTTGGCAGGAAAAATTTAACCACTTTATCAATCGTATGGATGCCCTGTGTATTCCTTTGCGGAGAAAACAGGATAAGTGGTTGGATAACTGCGAAACCTGCCGTTTGCTGAACGTGTCTGCCCGGACGATGCAAACCTATCGTGATACGGGTAAATTACCTTATTCGCAAATCAATAACAAGATTTATTATAAGGTTTCGGATGTGGAAACCTTTATGCAAAATCACGTGAAGAATAACTCTAAAAAATAGAACCTATGGATTTGATAACGAAAGATTCCAATATAACACAAGTCTTGTTTTCATCCCTTGACCGGATGTTGGAGAATGTGGAATACATGGTAACGAATTATCATCCGGTACTGGGTGGCGAACATTACCTGACAGGTGAGGAAGTCTGTCAAAAGCTGTGTATCAGCAAGCGAACTTTGCAGGATTACAGAGATACAGGACTGTTGGGATATGTACAGCTTCCAGGAAAGATAATTTATAAAGAATCAGAAATTTGTGTCCTTTTAGAAAATCATTATCGAAGAAGTTATTAACACATTTCTTTTATGATCGTATAAAATAGGCTAAAGAGTTTGATTATTATGTGCAGAAAAAGAGCTACATTTGTCTTATGTTACTTAAATATAAATGCTTATGAACATTAGAAAGGCTTTTCTGCACCATATTGAACAAAGTTTGAATACAATCGATGCTGTAGATCTAACAGAACATTATAGTGATATTGAGCCAATAGTGCAATCAATTCTAAATGAGATATTCTCAGGTAAGAATAAGAGAGCTTGTTTGATTCCTCCTGATAATAGACTCTTGAGTGCTATTGTTGAAGGAATTGAGAATGATATTGTAGAAATACAAAATTCATCTGTTACCATTAGTGCCGAAAGATTGCTTCGTAAAGAAAAAGATGCTCAAGAACTATATGGCTCTATTACACAAATACCTAAAGGTAGTTTATTTCATTTGTTGGTAGAGGACGATGGTAAGACTTATTTCATAATAACTAAAACTGACCATGATAAATTTCTCGATGAGAGAGAGCTGTTGACTAGAAGAGGCATTCCATTGAATAAGAAAACGTATAAATCATTCTTTTGTGAGATAGTTGATAATCAGTTAATCAATGCTTTTATCTATGATCCTTCAGGACGCTCGGCTAGATATTGGTGGGAAGGATATTTGGATGTACAGCTTTGTAATTCTGATGCAAAGAATACTGAGAAAGTATTGACGCATTTGATCGATAAGATTATCTTTTCGGTGAAAGTGAAAAGTCCAGATGATTATAGAGTACTACGGGACAATACAATTTATTATTTTAGAAGTCATGAGGAGTTTAATTTATCTGAATATCTGCAACATGTTTGGGAGCATTATACTCCAATTCTTGAAGGGCTCTCTCTTGACAGGTGTAAGGACAAGGTAAACAAAATGTCTGAAAATAAAAATTTCGATACATCTTTTTCTATTATACCTGCAAGTATAAATCGTAGAGTTAAAAGAAATATTCCATTAAGTCCAAAGTTGAAATTGCAAATAGATGATATGAGTTTTCAAGAAGAGAAAAGTCTTATTATTCCATTAAAGAATGAAGATGGAAAATGGATTCAGATAAAAACAGATTCTGGATATGATTATTTTAAACGCAATGAAACTGATTAATCTTATTTCGACAACATTTGGGATTGGTGTACAAGATCTCTTATTGAAAGAATCATTTAATGAAGTTGAGGTATGCTTTCGATTACCTCGTCCATTTTGTGTGATAGCTGATGATATAAACTTATTTTATGCGCAAATACTGGATGATTGTCAGTTTGATTTTTTGTATTGTGGCAATTCTGAAATAACCATTAATTCTTTGCATAGTATAACTGATGTAGAAAACTTTGTAAGTCATATTAGTGATAAACTTGCAAGTTTAGATTTAAATGATCCTGATGATATAGAAGTTGTAAACTCTTTCTCTATTCTAGTAAAAATTAGAAAAGAAATTAGAGAAAGGGTATTGAATATTTATGATTTTATAGCTTTATGTAATTATTGGAATGACTTGACATGGGAAAACCGATTATTTGTTTTATCAAAAGAAGAGTTGAAGAGGGGGATAGTCTTTTATCTTTTGGAGGATGATATATGTTCTTTTAAAACAGAGGGGTTCTATTTCTCCCACAACAGGGAAGAAAAGCCTCATATAGTAAATTGTTTAGAGGATATTAGAGAAAATGTGTATTGGGGAAATCTTGATGTATACAAATTGACCCCTCTATATTTTCATATAACTCAAAGAAGTAATGTGGAAAATATATTTCAAGAAACATTTGATGTTCTATCGGCTGTTTTTTCATTGTGCTCTATTTTAGATATAGTATCATTGAATGCAAAGGATGGAAAACTGGTTTACAAACTTTGTGGTTATAAGAATATTAATGGAGAGTTGAATATTGATAATTCATTTTCATTACTAAAAAATACCGAAAACGAGTATTTTAAAATATTTAGATGGATTTATATTGGAGAAGGTAATAAAACAGATAAGATCGGTATTGCAAGAAATGTATTAAGCCTTTTTATTGCAAATGATAATATTGCTATTGAAGATAATGTTTTTATTTCTATTCAGTCTTCATTTAAGACCTATTTAAAAGAAAATCTAGATAAATATGTTGCTATTAGAAATCAGATTTATCAAGAACTTGATGCTATAATCTCTTTGTCTTCTGCTGTTAAAAAAGATTTTTTAGAAGGGTTTAAACACAATCTTCTTGCCTGTATTACGTTCTTTTTTAGTACTATCGTTTTAGAAGTATTAGGTGGTAATTCTAAGTCTTATTTTTTATTTACAAAGGAAGTTTGCATATTGTGTTATGCCGTCTTTTTTATTTCATTTTTATATTTACTTTGGATGCGAGGTGATATTGAAGTAGAGAAGAAAAACATAAGCAATCGATATGTTGTTTTAAAAAAACGATATTCAGATTTACTGATCCCTAAAGAGATTGATATAATATTAAGAAATGGAGAAGAACTAAAAGAACAAATGGGATATATTGATTTGGTAAAGAAAAAATATACAGCTTTATGGATTTGTTCTTTGTTGACTTTATGTGTTATCGTAACAGTTCTGTCTCCTATTGGAAATATGTTTGCTGGAATGATATTTGCTTTTAAATCAATAATAGTAATATTCGGACTATTGATTTTTTTACTTGTGAGATTGGGTTCGTTTATTTTGTAATTATTGCTATACTGTAGGGAGAAGATGAACTTCATCTTCTCCCTAATATGTTACAGTAGTAATAGATTTTCAACATTTTGCATATCTTTCAAAATACTTAGGTCTAATACCTTTGCGTAATGCTGTGTCATTCTCGTAGAAGAATGTCCCAACATTTTAGACACATTTGGAAGTGATACATTGTTAGCCAGTGCAATGACGCTTGCGAAGCTGTGTCGGGCGATATGGAAAGAAAGAAGTAATATAAGTAATGGAAACGAAAAGAAATCATAACGCAATTTATTGATAATTAGGTATTTCTCTATATTTTTCCACATAAGGGAAAAGTAAAAAGACGAGGTTTGTTGAGGATATTCAGTTACCAAATCGTTAGCAGGGCTGTTACCGGTAGGGATAAGGTAACGAAGAGCGGATCAAATAATTCTAACTAGCGATATATTACACTGATTGTCATAGTTTTGCATATCGAAGAACGCTTATAAAACAGGTAAATTTGCCACTAAAAATATAAGCGTATGAAAGTAGAAAAATTCAAGGTTTTGCTCTACCTCAAAAAGAGCGGACTGGACAAGTTGGGCAAAGCTCCGATAATGGGACGCATCACCGTTAACCGGACGATGGCGCAGTTCAGCTGCAAACTCTCCTGCACTCCCGAACTGTGGAATCCCCGGGAAAGCCGTCTGAACGGCAAGAGCAGGGAGGCAGTGGAAGTCAACGCAAAAATCGACAGGCTGCTGTTGGCTGTAAACTCCGCGTTCGATTCCCTTCTGGAACGAAAGACCGATTTTGATGCGACAGCAGTCAAGGAAGCCTTTCAAGGCAGCAAGGACACGCAGATGACCTTGCTCAAACTCTTTGACAGGCATATCGAGGAAATCAGGGCACGTGTAGGCATTGATGTGTCTCACCGCACCTTGCCCAACTACCTTTACACCCGCAACCGTCTCGCTGATTTCGTCAGCAGCAGGTTCAAGGTATCCGACCTTGCTTTCTGTCAGCTCAACGAGCAGTTCATCCGGGAATTTCAGGAGTATGTCGTGATAGAGAAAGGCCTGGGCGTCCAGACAGTGCGCCATTACCTGGCTATCCTGAAAAAGATCTGCCGCATAGCCTTCAAGGAGGGATATTCGGACAAATATTATTTTGAACACTACAAATTACCCAAGCTGAAGGAAACAGCTCCAAGAGCATTAAGCAAGGAGGATTTCGAGAAGATACGGGATATAGAGCTTACTGGATGCCGCCCGGAACACTCCATTGTCAGGGACATGTTCCTTTTCGCCTGTTATGCCGGAACCTCGTACGTGGATGTGGTGGCCATCACTCTCGACAACCTGTCAAGGGACGATAACGGGGCATTGTGGCTGAAATACCGCCGGGGAAAGAACGGGCAGTTGAGCCGTGTGAAGCTGTTGCCTGAAGCTGTAGCTCTTATCGAAAAATATCGTGATGACACAAGGCCGACTCTGTTTCCCGTAATTCCGTACCAAGCCCTGAAATGGTGTCTGACGAGCATCAAAATGAAAGTTGGTATCAAGGGACGTTTGTCCTACCACATGGGGCGGCACTCGTTCTCGACTCTCATGACTCTCGAAAACGGCGTACCTATCGAGACTGTCAGCAAGATGCTGGGGCACGCGGATATAAGGACCACCCAGGTGTATGCCCGTGTAACCCCTAAGAAACTTTTCGAGGACATGGACAAATACATCGAGGCGACAAAGGATCTGAAACTTGTTCTCTAACCCTTAAAAAACGATTCAATCATGCGAAGTACATTCAAAATTCTATACTATATCAACCGCAGTAAGGTCAAGGCGGACGGAACTACCGCCATTATGTGTCGTATTACCATTGACGGCAAGAACAGCGTGTTTGCCACGGGGTGTTATTGCAACCCCAAAGACTGGAAAGCCAAGACCGGAGAGGTGAGGGACGCAAGGACGAACAACCTCCTTGAAGCACTCCGCTCCAGAATAGAGACCTCATATGACAATCTGTTGAAGGATGCGGGCATGGTCACGGCAGAAATGTTGAAGAACGAGATTTCCAGTATGTCTGCCGTCCCGGTCACATTGCTGAAAGCCGGGGAAGAGGAACGGGAAAGACTGAGAATCCGTTCCGAAGTGATAAAATCTACCTCTTCTTACCGCCAGTCCAAATCCTCACAGTCATACCTGCATGAGTATCTGCTGTCGCTGGGTATGAGGGACATCACCTTTGAGGATATTACCGAAGACTTCGGCTGGGGCTATAAGCTCTACCTGAAATCCAAAGATTGCGGGGTGGGACATATCAACCACTGCCTTACATGGCTGAACAGGCTTATCTATATTGCCGTGGACAGGGAGGTTATCCGCTTCAATCCGCTTGCGGATGTCACATACGAAAAGAAACCCGACTCCAAACTGAGGCATATCAGCAGGGCGGAACTTCAACGGATCATGGAACAGCCCATGCCGGAGAGGTTGCAGGAGCTTACCCGGAGAGCATTCATCTTTTCAGCCTTTACGGGCTTGTCATATGTCGATGTAAAACGGCTTTATCCCTCGCATATCGGAACAACTGCGGACGGAAGACGCTTCATCCGTATCAACAGGAAGAAAACCGATGTCGAGTCCTTTATACCGTTACACCCCGTAGCCGAGCAGATATTGTCCTTGTACAATACAACCGATGACGGCAGGCCGGTATTCCCTCTGCCCAATCGGAACAGGCTTTGGTACTGCATCCATGAGATAGGCATATTGGCCGGTGTGAAAGAGAATCTCAGCTACCACGCGAGCAGGCATTCGTTCGGGACCTTGACGCTTTCGGCAGGTGTGCCGATCGAGAGTATCAGCAAGATGATAGGGCACACGAACATCAGGACCACGCAAGGCTATGCCAAAGTGACCGATGACAAAATCTCGGAAGACATGGACCGATTGATGGAACGGCGAAACGCGACGGATGGTAACAGTCCGGTTGAAAAATGACGGACCGTCCCGGTCGTGTTCCGCTGTGATTCAAGATAGCCCGAGCCCCGAGAGCGTGCAAGGTCAGGCGGTCTTGCCGTCGCGGGGCAAATCTTCCTCGGCGTTACCGAGTGTATTTGCCCCGCGAACCTTGCCCCTCGTCGGAAGCCCGGGCAAAATAACGGGTACAGCGGAAACGACCGATCCGACGGGAACAGTCAGAAAAAGTAACATCAAGATATAACAAAAAGATGCCGGGGGAAGGGCGGCTTTATACCAAAGCCCAGACCGGCATTTCTTTTTTCCAGACGGCAAACTCCCTTACCTCCAAGAAACAGTCGGGGCTGGCGCATATTTCTTCCTATTCGTTTTCAATATGTTCTTTCCATTGATTTTATCATTTCAAATGAATAGCCGGTAATCAAATGTCTGTTCGGATTTATGGCGCAACAAGTGGCTCACTTGTGCCAATGTATTGGAGGTGTCGATAGTTGCCGGCAATTTAGTATATAAATTAAATGAATTCCAATTCATCTTAGTGAATCCCAATATTTCAGTCGCAATTGTTTGCACTGTACTACTGCCTGAATATCGGGTTATTTTTAGCGGAGCAGGTATTCCAATTCCACCGGGATAATACGACAAACTCTCATTTCTTATAGATGGCACAACTCCATGGGTCCACAGCAAAAAAGTATTATCAGATATTACAATATATGCTCCACGTTTGATAGGGTAATTATGAATGCCCACTCCATAACGGTTTATATCATACGGTAATTCTTTCCGTTCGCACTCAAATTCGATGGTTAATAATTCTACAGTTTCTATACCGGCGGCTTTCAATGAATCCTTTATTCCATTAATTTCGTCATTTCTAAAGTGTGTCCTTTTATGAATTACAACCCTAGTAGGAAGTTTGTCCATGGATTCAAGGAATAAATTTTGAATCATCGTGCCGAATTTATAGGCTTCTTCATAAGACATGTAAGGGTTGTTCTTTCTATCAAAAATAGGATTATTGACCTTTTGCAATTTGTATTTTAAACCTTCCCCAAAACGATTATAAATATGACTACATCCCATTACTACGTGTTGCTCATTATTCACCTTAGATAATATGCTGTAGCCAATACCTGCATAAGCGGTGTTCTCATCTAAAGACGCTAATGTCCATGGAGTTCGTAAAGATTTAACATATATAGCTAACGACAACCACCATATTTTCTCACATAGCATTATGTCAGTAAGAGTCTTTTCTTCAATTAATTGAGTTGTAATACCACGTGAAGCACAATAAGCTTTAATATAATTATGAAGATCTATCTTTTCGCCCTTATGATTCAATGTCTTGAATTTCTCCCATTCCTTGGGGATAAAAATAAGTATGACAGACTGTCCATTAATAGCCAGTCTATTAATTTTTAGTGTTATATCGGAGGCAATCTCAAATGCGGAAGTGTAATATAATTTCGAATATTGCCATTTATCTGTTCCCGGAGAAGGAATAAATAATTGGGTATGGTATGCGCTATTAAATCCGGGATAGTCTACAAGATAATCGTGGTCTTTTTTTACTGGTGACAAGTTTCGCGATAGGTTAGAAATAAAACTGGCAAACCTACCTGACTTTTCTATAGGAGCTATCACACTTAATGATACTCCGATAGAGAACTTTTCGTCTTTCCAATAATCTGTAGGCTTGTTTCTAACCAATCCACGCATTTGATTCCAATCAAAATTGTCCCTTTCTGCATTAATTGAGGGAAAACAAAGGAGAGGTTCCGGTATAATTCCACCTCTAAAAAGTATCCTGTTACTAAGTTGCTGTGGGATGATGATTGCAGGATCATGATCTTTTCCCAATAGAAGGGACAGCGAACTGTTATTGCTTATTTGAAATTGAAATCTTTCGTTGCCCTTAGGAATACAGAACTTCAAATGATTGCTCTTGAATATGATACTTTCCCACTCCTTAAGTGTTTCGTCATATTTTTTATTCCATAGTTTAGAAAAGTACTGGCGAGAGAACTCCTGCCGTTGTTCTTTAGGCATATCCTTATCGGTAAAGAAAAGTTCAGGGCGCAGAGAAAGGGTTGCATACTCTTTGTCTTCGATAAAATTTAATCCAATAGACAGAGCATACAAAACGGGCATCCCATTCACATTCTTAAAAACTTTGTCACCCCAGATTAATCTTTTCCCGAAAGAACAATTTAGACATGTCAATTTGCTCAGCCCATATAAAATAGCTTTTAAAAATATTGATTTAAAAGCTCCATTAGCACTTATGTCCTTCAATGAAATAGGGGTTCTTACGATATCACCCGTAAAGTATTCTTTCAATTCAGATTCCAAGTCTGAATATGAAGCTATGGCATAGAGGGTTCCTTTTTGCTCGGCAATAAAAATAGGCTTATTTTTGACAACTTTTCGGATATCAACGATATTGGCACCAGATTTAAGATCTACTTTCAATAAGGAGTCCGGTAGTTTTATCGGATATAGATTGTCACGGAGTAGATAACGGGCACAATGTCCTTTCACTTTAAATGGTTCAAGTTTAATGCTCTCCCGATATTTCGCCATTTCAGACATCACGACATCATACATTTCTCTATTTCCATCAGACAAAGCTAACGATAATGATATCATCGTTTTATCAAAGCTCTCTACCTGAATATAAAAAGCTTCGCGACCGGAATTTCTAATATCTTGTATCAAAGACAAAACTTTAGAGGAAGGAGACTCCTCTATTCCACACCAATATAATCTGCCGGCCCCGGAAGTGGTAAATGTATTTTTCAAAGCGGACATCAATGAATTATCCCGACCGCTATAGCCTAATACAACCAAATGCCTTGTTGTGAAATAGTAAGTCATAACCTGACAGAAAACTTCAGACTGGTTATCAAGTTCAGAAGAAGTATTTTTTAATGTCGAATATTTGTAGTCTCCATGTAACGAGATACACATTAACTCTGTATTAGATATGGTTCTATAGATATCTTGTTGATTATCCAATGTTATGACTTTAGGTGTAATATTCATTTGATGAGCCGCTCTCTCTGTCATACCATCAAAATTAGTTGTCCAGACAGATTCTACTATCGAATACTTATTTAATAGACATAATAACCGATAACCGACATAGGGTACTTTGTCGTGGATTAAACTATTAAAATAACGCACCCTGTCTGAAGCGATTGGATGAGCTTTTTCTGCATAGAAGACATACTCCTCTTCTGCTCCCAATGCAGGGTATCCTCCTTGCGCATCCAGCCATTTTTGGATTTGCGATTTCGCAAATTTAGAGCGTGCGTCCGGGAAATTTATACGGTGGCTTTCATTATATCGACAGTATATTTCTCTTTTCCAATCCCAGATGCAATCCGATGCAGATTGTACGCCTGAAGACAATGAGGTTCCAGCTCCTAGTAAAAAACCGAATTTAGAATCCCGGTTCTGTCGTACAGAACTTATAAATTCGCCATATTCTAATATATTATGACTCTCCATATTACATAAAGGTAATTAACTGTTCTTTTCTAAAAGATATTCGACTATATGACAGGAACACAATATAATGGCATATTAATCATCCATTCCTCTTGTCTGTAATCGGACATGGAAGTTCGATATGCCGTATCGGGATGATTATCCAAAACAAACTGTCTGAGGCTTTTGGCTTTAAGGTTTTCTTCCGCCTTTACTTCAATCGGGATTATACCACCACCGTTAGTCTGTATTAAAAAGTCTATTTCCTGACGGGCATTCGGTTTAGACCAGTAGAATGGTTCATGTTTCAATTTAAGCTGCTGCAAGACATATTGCTCTGTCAACGCACCTTTGAATTCCGTGAAAATATTGTTACCTCTGACTATAGTATCCGAATCCAGCCCGCACATGGCTCCCAGCAAACCTATATCCACGGCAAAAATCTTAAAAGCAGATTTGTCCTCGTAGCTCTTTAACGGCAGGCGGGGTGCGGACACATTGTTGACACGATGAATCAGTCCACCGTCGAAAAGCCACTGAAGGGCAATCTCGTATTCCCGTGCCCGGGCGCCTTCCCTGACAACTCCGTACAGAAACTTACGGTTCTCCTTACTGAGTTGAGCAGGCAAAGAATTCCATAGTTGTCTTATACGCGGAACAATCTCTTCCGGGGCATGTTTTGAAAAATCCCTGTCATAGCTTTCAAGTATTTCATTTTGAATATCCCTGACTTCAAGCCAGTCGCGTGTTTCGCTGAATGCCAGAACAGCCTCCGGCATACCCCCGACATAATAATAATGTTTGAGCAGGTCCTTCAGTTTGGGTCCGAAAAGTCTGATATTCTCCCAATCACGCTTTGTGATAAATCCAGCCAATGCTTGTTCCCCGACTGCATCAAGGAACTCAAGAAAACTCATGGGATGAAGTGTCATGAACTGTACCTTGCCGACAGGAAAAGAGGCTTGTCTGTGCAGTTCCAGCCCTAAAAGAGAACCGGCAGCAATAATATGATAATCAGAGGCATTTTCATAAAAATATTTCAATGCGGTAACGCCATTCGGAGCCTCTTGAATTTCATCAAGAAAAATCAGTGTCTTGCCAGGTATGCAGTTCTGATGGGCAGCGGCTCCTATGGCAGAAATTATCCTTGTCACGTCAAAGTCCGTTTCAAACAGATTGCGTAAATATATTTGCTCCTCAAAATTTATATACGCAATATTATCATAGTGCTTACAAGCAAAGTCCTTTACGAGCCAAGTCTTTCCAACCTGCCTAGATCCTTCTACTATAAGTGGTTTGCGTCTACGGGCATCTTTCCACCTAACCAGCTCATTTATAGCATATCTATCCATAATTAGAGTGCCTATTCACATTTAATGAATGAAATACACTGCAAATATACACATAAAATGAATGAAAAACAATAAGATTACACACATAAAATGAACGAAAGGAAAATATAAAAACGCATCATTACACCGGCTTCAAAAGTTATTTCCCATACTCCCTTCATTCCGTATATGTCAGAATGTCCCTCAATACCCATCCTCCAGCAACTTCTCCATATCGGAACGATAGTAAAGTACTTTGCCTCCTAACTTGATATAAGATATCTTCCCTTCGACGATAGTTCTGGAGATTCCTGCGGCTGATTTTTAGTTTCACGGCAGTTCCTTGCCAGTGCAATAGTGTTTCCTGCCTAGCAACGGCTTATCTTATTGTAAGCCAGTGTGCTATTTTCCCGCATCGTTTGTAGGGATCTCGGACCGATGCCGAACAGCCTACATATGGCATCACTGCCAAGCCATTAAAGTTTCATTGTTTTCTCATTTGGATTTTAGAAATATTCTAATGAAAGATAAAGCATGGGCAACATACCTGCATGCTTATGTTAAATATATAGAGGAAAATGCATTGACAAACAGCTCTTTAAGGGAACAATTCGGTGCTGTGGAATCTTCATCAGGTAGTATCTCACGATTGATAAAAGATGTTTTAAATGGTAAATTAATAAAACCTGGAGATACTAATACAGCCCACTCGTTATATGAAATACATTCCAATATGGGGTTGATTTAACTTGCTGGTAACTTGCTATATTAGCAGTGTGTGCATTTATATTGTTAATTTACAGCTATTTATTTATTGAATCTAGCTTGTTAGTAAGCTGCCAGGTGGAATTGGTGGTAATAATGCAATTACTGATTTTGAGAAAAGTCAGAAAATAATAGAGAGAATCCATTATTTTCCATATCTTTATCATCATCTAGTCATTACACTTTTATTTGAAGCAAGATAAAGAAGATAGCACGTTACAAATCCATTACCTATTCCTTTAAGATGGATTTGCAGACATTTGAAAGAACTACCAGAATTAAAACAAAAAAGGTTTAGTATTGAAGGAGATTAAAAAAAATGATAAATAAATTGTTATTATTTTATACATATTTTATTGTTTATGGTTACAATATATTTAGACAAACAAGTATTCAGCCATCTATTCAATGTAAGGGAAGAGAAATACCGTCTCTTGCGTGAAAAGATATTGTCTCACAAGGATGAGTTTCTTTTTTTCTATTCAAATGCTCATTTATTTGATTTGCAAGATGATAAAACGGATATTAAATATGCGGAAATGAAATTTATGCAATCGATAGTTGGCGAAAATCGTTTAATATATGAAAGCAATAAACTGGAAGTTATGAAGCAATCCCCACGCAAGGCTTTTGAGACTATAGGCAAAGTAGATGATTTCTCCTGGCTTGAAAATTTTGATTTCTCACAAATAACAGAAGAGCAGCGAAATGCTATCAATAACATTGTTGATATTAGCATTAAGGATTTAAAGGGAGAATTGGATTTTGATTGGCTAACAAAAAGAGTTCCAGTTTCAGCTAACGGACTCCAAGTAGATCCTCCGTTTTTTACATCATTAATGAAATTTGTATCCCACAATTTTTATGAGAATAAGGAGCCATACAAAATTATAAGAGACAATACTATTGCTAGATATAATCCTACATTGATTACAGCAGAAGGTGAAAATGTTTTTAACGAACAGTTAGCCTCATCTCCATTAGGATTATCCTTCTTAGATATAATTAAAGCTACTTTAACTCAAACAGGGTTATCATCTACTGATTTTGCAACGGTATATTATATGTCATATATGCTTCTTGACCTATTTGGAGTAAATAAAGAAACTCGGAAGAAGGTTAAGTTTAAAAATATGCAAGTAGATTGTTGCCATAGTTTCTTCGGCTCATACTGCGATTGTATAGTTAGTGATGACGAAGGTATGCGCTTAAAGAGCAAAACATTATACAAACTTTTCAATTTCGGTACTGAAGTATATTCAATAGATGAGTTTATAGAAAAATTTGATGAAGCAATAAATAATAATAAAAAATCTGCACATGAATATTTTGATGAAATCCTTTGCGATTATACTAAAAGGCAAGTAATTAGAGTCGAAACAAAACCTGGGCAATCTCTAACTTTTTTGAATACTTCCAATAAGTACTTCGGATATTTCAATTGTATGATAGAAAGAAAATCAAAAGATGAAACAGTTATTATACTTCATAAGAACAATGACCTGAAGCAACCTATTCTGATGAGAGAAGTAGAGATTATAGTTAATCGAATTGTTAGAGTATTTAATAGCATGGGAGCTGCTTTTGCTTTATTCGATGAAGCAGTGGAAGTTCCTCAATTAAAAGCTAACAATTGGAATAGAATCCTAATGTTAAATGATGCTGATGTATGTTTGACTAAATTCAAAGATACACCTATGTTGTGTTTATGGGTCAAGTTAAAACGGCCAATATCACAGAATCAAGATTTAAGAAACAAAAAAATCTTGCAACAAGCTACTTCCTTTTTTGACATCATACCATAAAGCAAGTTGCTTTCACTCATAATTTCTATACCCGGAAGGTAGTTTCATGAAATAAAAGCAACTTTACGAGGGTAGATTCAAGTTTATCTATTCAGACGATACGCTTCCTTGTACCCGTCCATCAACACCCGTTCTATGTCAGAAGCCCTATACAGAATTTTTCCGCCTACCTGGGTATATGGCAGTATGCCGTTGTTTCGGTAGTCCTGGAGGCTCCTGCGGCTGACTTTCAGTTTCACCGCCAGTTCCTTGTCCGTATAATAGCGTTCCCCGTCCAGCGATGGTTTATTGTTGTCGCGTATTTTCTCCACCCTGCTTGAAAGGTCTTCCAGCAACGAGAAAAAGGCTCTCACGCGCATGTCGTTTTCCGGTGTCAGCAGCCGGATGTTGTCGTTTTCAGTCATAAGCACGATATTTATTGGTTGCCTGTATCGGTATTCCATTCTCTTCTTTTATTGGCGACGATACGCCGTTTCATTCCCACCACGGAAGACGGTTTTCACGTCTTCCGGTCTGTAGTACACCTTGTGGCTTATCCTGGTGTAAGCCAGCGTACCGTTCTCCCGCATCGTCTGTAGGGTTCTTGGACTGATACCGAGCAGCCTGCACACGTCATCGCTGTCAAGCCATTTCTTTTCTCCCAAATCCTCATATTCCCGGCAGAGCCGTTCCACCTTTTTCGCGAAATTCTCGAACTCCGAGAGCATCCTCTCGAAAGTCGCCTTGTCTATAACCACTACTTCCATATTCCTGTAAATTTAAGTTTGACATTGATTTTTACTGTAAAACGGAACGGTGGACAGATGATATCGGAAAGGGATTCATGTGTCCGAGAAACCGTTTCGGAAGCGAAGAAAATAAAAAAACGGGAACTGTCTGCAAACCGGACGGCACGTGTCACCGGCAGACATTCTTTTTCACCGTCAGGTGAAAAATCCAGAGGCGGAAAACCTCAAAAGACACCCTCATTTCTTTGAAGCAAAGGTAGCCGTTCCCCACCGGGGCGCAAGGCCGGGCCCTGCGGGTCGGCGGGGAAAAAATCATCCTCACGCTCCGCGCTCCGGTATTTTTTCCTGCCGAGCCTTGACACCTTTCCGGCGGGAGAACGGCTGTAAGGCATACAAAGAAACAAGAGTGCCTGCACCACAGGCCGGATGTCTAACAGATAAAAATCAAAAGATATGGCAACAAAAGACGTGAAAGACTTCAACGGATGGTTCAACCGTTCATACGCGAGACTAAAAGAAAGTGTGTCCCTTTACGGGAAGATTGACGAGGACGCATTCCATGACGCGTATCTGGCAGTCAGGAAGCAGGTGATGTTTTCAAAGGACGGGATAAAGGACATGGATTCTTATTTTTTCGGGTGTTACCGGAGAATCCTACAGTCGGGGGCAAGGGACGAAAGCCGTTACGACAGCCCCGGAGACGAATATTTCTCAAGACTGGGTGAGACGGACTGCACGGAAGAGATAGAGGAGCGGGAAGAGATGCTTACCGGGTGCGACAGGCTGGTAAGGGACATACAGAAATTCCTCAGGCGGCACTTCTCCTACGAGGATTACAGGATATTCATGCTTCGGTTTTACGAGACCGGCAGCTCGTTCCGTACCATCGCCAGGCACATGGGCGAGAAAACATCGGTGGTGACACGCAGGGCACAGGCCATGATGGAATCCGTCCGGGCGAACCGGAAATTCATTGCCAGAAGAAGAATGATTATGGCCGGCGAGGCAGCATGACAAGTATAATGACAGACCATGTATAACTATAAAATGCAAATGATTATGAAACTGACAGTTTATGACAAGAGCAATTCCCATCCGGCACTGACCTACAAGGGCAAACGGATTATCACGGTATGCCGTGACGGCAGCATGTACTTGAGCAAGATATTGAGCAGGGAGTTAAAACTGTACACCGCAACCGGCTGGGAATCGCCAGGGACGATGACAGCCCGAAAGACTGGTACATGTTCGTATCGGATGACGAAAACGGCTTCACGATATGGAATGACCCGCGTTGCGCCCGTTTCTCCAACAGCTTCATAGCCGGAATGATACTCGATGCCGCGAAGGTGGAGAAATGTGCCGGGTTTATGGTGGCGAGGGATCCGGTGAAAGTGGACGGCAAGCTCTGCTACAGGATAATCCTTGACAATCCGATACCGAAAGGCAGGAGAGCCACCGGTACGAGATGAACACGGGACCGTTAAAGAGAAACGGGGGGCATCCGGCTGTCGGAATCTCTTCCTTCAGCCGGATGTCCCTTTTTTCATGCGAGTCACACGCAGAATCACAACGGTTTCAGGTTGATACGGCTGCTGTAGATGGCATTCAGCTCGTCACGGTACTGTTCCAGGTGGGCCGAGAGGATATTGTCTATATAGCACGAGATACTGACGGTCGGCGCTACCACGGAAAGCAGGGTGCGCACCCGTTCGTAGTTATCACTACTGACATAGGTCTGTCGGCGTTCCCTCACAATGTTGTTGTCAAACAGATGTTCGGGATACTCCTGCAAGCCGTTCCTTTTCCGGCGTGTTTTCTCCCGGAGGACCGGGGACGGTACTTCTTCACCAGTAGATGTACCGGAATCTTCCACCTTGTCGGGTACGGCAGGAATCCCGGATTGTTTTTCCGTATCTAATCCATCGTCTCCTTCTCTTTTGAAGCCGGCAGCGTTGTCACCATAATTTTTTTCCATGAAGACGGCAGGAATGTCCCCCGTCATCATCCTGCGTATCTGCTCCTCATCGATTTTAACCTCTTTTCTCTTTACCATAATTCCATATTTTAGATAGTTGGACAATTATTTTCCGGCAGTCTGGCATTTTCTTCACGTCGTGAATGTGACAATACGACCATTACCGCATGTGAGTATCGCTTAACGGGTATGTACATCCACTAAGTAAGTCGGTCACGTGCCCAATCACCCACGTGTTCCGTCCGGCATTAAGCCGGTCACGCATTCACACATGGCCGTACGGTTGCATTATTATGTTCTTATATGTTTCCGTTCACCCGTTACCCGATGGGCGGATGCAATAATACACCCCGTATCTGACGAACACATGGATAATTGTGCGACCGGACGCGTTCGGACATGCGGCAAAATAACGATAAAATTTCCGGATTGCCACTATCATGGTGACCTGTTGGCGATCTGTGACACCATGTGTCATCCTGTTACACCGCCCAAGTGGCCCGATGGCTCCGGTTTTGAGTATTCAAGGAGTGATAAAGATGCCGGCGGAAGGGTTTTATTGGCAGGAAACTGTTTAGCCACCATATTTTGATTTTTCGGAAGAAAAATTCATGTTCAAGCGAACATGGCAAGTTGTGTTTTGGGGCGCCCGAAATTATTTCCGGCACCCCAAAACAACTTGCCGCTCGCCTGAAGGCTCGGGAAGGGCTCCACTCCGAAGTCGTTGCGCCTGAAAGCGGAAAATCAGAAACCAAAACTTGAAAAATGACCGTAATAATATATACAGTCTGCCTCTCAAAAAATGGCTACTGCTGAAAAGAGAATGAATTTTATTTGTGTTTTCAATCTACCTCAGTCCGTATTTCTTCATCTTCCGATACAGTGTCGCAGGATTTATTTTCAGCAATCGCGCCGCTTGCTCACGATGCCCGTTGCATATTTGCAGGGCTTTTTTAATGGATTCTTTCTCTGCATTCTCGTCTTTTAATGGTAATATGGCAGAAGCAGCCCCGTCATCCATATGTTCTGCCCGACTGTCCGTATTCAGGTCCGGCAGTTCCAGTAAAGGGCTTTCTGCAAGCAGCACGGCCCTCTTTATACGGTTCTGTAGTTCCCTGACATTTCCGGGCCATGTGTAGGAGAGCAGACGGTATCCGGCATCGCTGGAGAAGCCCCGTGTATCCCGCTTGAGTTCTTTCGAGAAACGTTCACGGAAGAATTCTGCCAACGGGATGATGTCTTCGGGACATTCCGCCAGGGAGGGCTGCCGGATCTCGAACTCGCAGAGGCGGTGGTAGAGGTCTTCCCTGAAACGTCCTTCCCCGATTGCCTTTTCCATGTCCTCGTTCGTAGCCGCCACAACACGCACGTCCGCGATTCTTTCTTTCTGACTACCTATTGGCATATAGATATTTTCTTGCAATACCCTGAGTAGCATCCCCTGTATCTCCACGGACATCGTACCAATCTCGTCCAGAAACAGCGTGCCGCCTTTCGCCATGTCGAAGAAACCGGGCTTGGCCGCGTCCGCACCGGTGAAAGCCCCCTTCTCATGTCCGAACAGCATGGAGGGGGCAAGTTCACGTGGCAGGATGCTACAGTTGACAGCCACGAACGGCATCCCCGCACGTTCGCTATTTTCGTGGACACTCTGGGCCACAGACTCCTTGCCCGTCCCGTTGGCTCCAAGTATCAGTACCGACATGTCCGAGGGCGCAACCAACCTTGCGAACTTTTCCACTTCAAGTATTCTTGGGCTGGTACGCCTGAACAGTTCTTTCTGTTTCGTGCGGACAGTCGCGAGCGGACGAAAAATCTCTTCCGCCAGTTCCAGCAGGTGTTCCCTGCGTACCGGTTTGGGCAGGTAGTCTCTGGCTCCCATTTTGATGGTGCGCACAACGTCCGGGACTGAAACGTATTCCGTCGTGATGATGAACGGGATGCCTTTCTTCTCCTTGTGTAGCCATTCCAAAAGGGAAATGCCATCTCCTTCGGGCAACCTCACATCCGACAGTATAAGGTCGAACTTGTTCTTGCGTATCAATGCCCTGGCAATAGGTTCGTTCATGGCTGTCGCCGCTTCATAACCGGCTTGGGAAAGCCAGTCTTTCTGTATTTGAGACAGCCCCACATTGTCTTCAACTATCAGTATCTTCCGTTTCATTCGTCAGTCTTTTTATTTCGTTTTCCGCTTCTGCTATCAACATGGCGGTACATTCCATTATTTGCCGTGTATACTCCCGTACCGTACCATCGTCTGCGGTATCATTTTTCAGCAGGGTCCGATAGGAGGATAAGGTTTCTTCCATCCGTAGAAACTCCCACATCGGTTGCATCCTGTGGGCGATTTTGCGTAACTTTTGTCGGTCACCCTCTTTTATAGCTGCTTCAAATTCCTCCCGATCTTTTTCCGACTGAAGGATGAACGAGCGCAATGTCTTTACCTTGTCGCTAACCTCGGATAGTACCGCACTGAAATCGATTCCCGTCTTTTCCTTACTACTGATTCCCTTGATGGCAGAAAGTAAACTGAGCAGTTCCGATGAGGAGAAAGGCTTGTAGATGCAGTCGGTAAAGCCGGCATCAAGAAAAGCCTCTTTGTCCTGATCGCCGCGTGCCGTCATAGCCACAATGGGGATGGTGCGGGAGTTGCCGATATTGGAGTTACGCAGCAGGGTCAGCAGTTCGAAGCCGTTCGTGCCGGGCATCTGTATATCGGAGAGTAGCAGGTCATAGTTCTTGCCGCGTATGGCTTTTACTACTTCCTTGGCCGTGGAGCATGTCATGCAGGTAACTCCGTTGCGCTCCAGCATCTCCTTTACCACGTCCCGTAACATTAAATCATCATCAATCACCAATACATTCCTGGGTAAATTGTCAGGGTACGGTAATATCCGGTTTTCGCTCTCTACCGGCTCGTCCGTAACCGACATGGGCAATGTCACTCGGAACGCACTGCCATTGCCGACACAGCTCGTCACCTCAATCGTTCCGCCAAGCAGGTTCACCAGCCCTTTCGTAATCGGTAGTCCCAATCCGTAGCCGTTGGCATTGGACTGTGAGGTTAGACGCTCGAACGGGCGGAATATGCGGGAGATCGTTTCTTCGCTCATACCCATACCTGTATCTTTTACCTCTATAAATAGCCGCCCGTCGTCATAACGTGCATTGAAACTTATTGTGCCGGATTCGGTAAACTTGACGGCATTTGTCAGCAGATTGTCTAAAATCTGTTCGATGCGGTCTGCGTCGCCATACAGTTTTACTTCGGTATTTTCAAATGTATGTCTGAATAGGATTCCCTTGTTATTGACTACATGGGAAAAGGCAGATGCGATACGTTCCAATAAAATTTTCAAATCGAATGGAACATCATTACGCGTTTCCTTTGTTTCATTCAGACGGTACACATCTAGGAGGTTGTTGAGCAGATGCACCACGTGTTTGCATACGATACGGATATTGTCGATGTGGATGTTTCTGCGCTTCTTCTCCCGGGTGTCCATCGCTAGTTCCGCACTACCGATGATAATATTTAATGGGGCACGGATGTCATGCGAGATGGTAAGGATAATATTTTTACGCATTTCCAGCAATACGGTATTTTGTTCTATCGTTTCTTCCAAGCGTTTCTTATTCCTTACTTTTATTTTGATATCACGCTGTATAACTAGGTATGACACAAACAGTAAAACGATTGAAAATGTGATTAAGCCAATGATAATAAGAGATGAATTTTCATATGAAGATATTAATCGCTCCTCTTTTACTTCAAAGGCAGCCACTGTCTGCTCATCCAAACGCATAATCAATGTACACAGTTTGCGATTGAGTTCCTTGTTGTGGCTGCGCAGGCTGTCGGTATAAATATCTATATTTCTTTGTCGTTCTTCTTGCCGATAAATCAGTTTTTCGTTCAGAGTACGGAGCAATGTTGTTGCAGGTGGCAGTTGTACGGTTTCTTTTGCCCCAAACCAACCGGCGATGCCTTTCTTCTTGTGGGTGACAGTGCGGGGCTGTGCGGTTTGCTGCACCACAATGGACAGATGATTGAGCAAGAGGCTGTCGGTTTCTTCCTGCTGTTGGAAGGTCTTCATAAGCCGAAACAGACACTCCTCTTTGTTTTCCAGTAGTGTACGCAGGGTATCCATTTGTGTTGGAAGAATGAAGTCCTTGCATTGCTCTCTCAAAATCAGAAGCAAGGAATCTGTACGCAAGCGGTGTTCATGATAAGCAATACAATCTTCTTCATCCCACGCAATGGCAGACTCTCCGTAAGTCGCCAATATAATAATATAACGGTGTGCCGCATTGATATTGCGTTGGGTTTGATAAAGAACCAACGACTCATCTTCTATGTCCTGCACACGATTACGTTCATGTAGTACTATGGCGACCATACAACCTATGATTACCATCAACAATAAATATCCGGCAACTATCTTATGCTGCAATAATAGTTTCATGCTTTTTATTCACCTCTCCAAAAGCATTCCATTGAGTGACACAACTTATGCAAAAGGATACAATTAAAATATATGACTAACCTTTTCTATATACTGAAACATTTAATTATAGATAAGGCTATTATTGTTCTCATATTGCCTACCATTAGCATCATAACCTTAAATACCATTAATTGGGAAACAAGAATGGTAGTGCATTGTATAAATACTCCGCCAAAGAACGGAACTCATGCCGGGCCTCATCTTGTTCGTGGAAAGTCAGATTGTTGACAGAAAACACGTCCGTGAGTTGTGCCATGGCTCGAACTTGCCCCCAAATTCTACCATATGCAACATCGTCCGTTCCGCTGCATGCCCAAATGTAGAAATCGTTTTCCGGTAAAGTAGAAGAGCGGATAATGTTGGCCAGACGGGCGGCTGTCTCGTTGGGATAATCCATTCCTGCAAAACGTCCTAATGACCAGCTATCAGAGCTTATCGGCATAAAGTATTTGAAACAATCCAACGTGTGTTCCAATGCATACCAAGTTGTTACAGCCCCCATTGAAAAGCCTCCGATAGCCCGATGTTCTCTTGATGCTTTTATTCCGGTCATATCGGTGTTCTCAGTGTACGTATGATAACGGTTCTCCACGATTGGAATTAAATCATTGACCAATTCTTGTGGCAGAACCTCGCAATAGGGATCTGCATCAGGATAGTAATCAACCGGATTACCATAAACATAGCTTGTTGAGACAACGATAGTCGGAGCCATATCACCATTGCCTATCATGTGATCCAGTAGTTTACATAACAACCCATTTTCATTTTGAAAGAAGGAAGCTGCCGTTTCGCCATGACCATGTACGAAATAAAATACATTATAGCATTGGTCAGATACTTCCTCGTAACCATACGGTAAATAGACGTAGGCAGTATTCTTGCGTATTTCCCCATTTCCTTCCACGTAATTTTGGGTGTCATAATCAATTTGCACAACACTCCCTTTTAAAGCAAATTCCTGATTATATTCAGACGGGACGGGTGTTGTTTTGTTCAAGAGCTCTGTATAATTAGATGAAACTCCAACTTCAGGTTCTTGCTCTGAAGGTATTATAGAATACCCCTTGTCATTATCATTGCAAGCAACCATACATAAGCAAAGCAACAAGACTTTAATCATTATTCTAAATTGATACATTATACTTCGGTTTCAATGAAAATAGTGTTATTAGTCCGGACTCCTTATGCTAAGAAGTCCAGACCTTGAAACACACAATGACTAACTTTTATTCTTTAACCTTGTTACGTCTGCCTTTCTTCATTTCAGCAATCGCTTGTTCCATCATTTGTTTGTAAATAGTTTGCTGTTCGGCAGTCAAGAGAAGAGAAATGTCTGCTGTCAATTTCGCCATGGCTTCCCTACGTTTCTCACGGGGATATTTTTGCTTGTTGAAGTCTGCATACAATTCACGGATTTTTGTTTCCTGTTCATCGGTCAGATTCAATTTTTCATTCATCTGCTTGATACGCTGTTCTGTCCGCTGTTGTGCGGTCATCTGACGGTTGCCGTCTTGTGCAGACACCTGAACGACTGTAACAATGGCAATGGCCATAACTAAAAACATTCTTTTCATACTGAATTTTCTTTTACGAGTTGATTATTAAATTGATTATAGCTTTGATTTCATGGATTTGGAGACATCTGTCCTTACAATTCGGAAACCTACGTTGACATAACCTTCCGTACCGTCTCTTACGTCATCCGATTTCTCGCTACGACAATCGTCGCGTTTGGAGTCCCAACTGCCTCCTTTGATGATATGCTGTCCGTTGGCATTGGTCGAGGTAGTCCATTCCCAGCAGTTTCCCCAAAAGTCAATGCCTCCGCACGCTCCGGTGGATTGTTTGTAAGCATCCACTGCTGTCAATCCAGATTCAACGTGGTTGGAGTTCATAGCGACATCTTTGGGCATGTGTCCGGCACCAAGAATCCACTCTTCTTCGCTTGGCAAACGGTAGATGTGCTTCCGATCTTGCTTTGTAAGCCAATCGCAATAAGCCTTGGCTTCGGCAATGGTGATATTTACCACCGGATAGTTTTCTTTACCTGTATCATAGGCAAATCGAGGATTAAATGCGGCATATTCGGCATTAGTTACCGGTGCGTAGCCGATATAGGCATTGGGAGCAGATGCACCACGCAGAACCATCCATGCATCTTTAGGATTCTCATCTCTGCGAGGGTCTATAAAGCGAAGAAATTGCTGCTGTATGCGGGTATCTCTATTCTGCACCATCTCTCCCACAATACCTTGCATGTGTTCCACTATGCTGTAAGTCCGGGCTTCACGTTCCAGTTCACGGAGTTTGTTTTTCTTTCTTGCCACTACTTTGTCATACCGTACAGACATCTGATCCAGAAGTGCTTGTCTGCCCGCTTCCGTCGGATTCTTCCGGTATTGGACGAACAGGTTATGTGTCTTGGAATCCATTTTGGGGCGCCCTTTTTCCACGAGTGGGGCACCGGGCTTGTCAAACTCCAATTCGCTTTCCACCAAATCATCGGGACTGATAAATTCTCCCAAATCCACTTTCTGATGCACACCGAAATAATGGGCCACAAATCCGTCCCGATAAATGGAGAGCCTGTATCCTCCATAAAGGTCGCAAGGCAAGGTGGAAATATAGTAGTCTTTTCCGGGTATAAATCCGGACTTGTCGCTTGAGCTATATGTAATGATAGTGCTTGTATGTGCCATATCACCGATTGCAGCTTTTCCCTGAACATCCTTACAAATGGTTGCCGCACCCGCCAATGGAAGCCCGTCCACACTTTCCAGTTCTACCTTTGTCACGCCTGTAAGCCGGAAATTGAATTTGATACCGCACCGGTTGGCGGAATCGCCCTCGTATCCATCCGCTTTATCCGTCTGGTGGGTTGAAACCACGATTTTATCTTCTTTGTTGCTGTCTTGTGCGGACACAGCGGTGCCCGTCACAATGGCAACAGCCATTGCTAAAAACAATTTTTTCATATTTGTATATTATTTGAAGAATTAAATAGAATCAGTTCTTACGACTCTGAAACCGACATTGGCGTATCCTTGCGTACCAATTCTTACGACATCCGATTTCTCGCTACGGCAATCATCACGTTCTGAATCCCAACTACCGCCTTTAATTATATACTGCCCGTTTGCATCCGTGGATGAAGTCCACTCCCAACAGTTGCCCCAAAAGTCGATACCTCCACAAGCACCTGTTGTCTGGCTGTAAGCATCTACTGCTGTCAGTCCCGTCTCCACACGACCAGCGTTCATTACAACGTCCTTCGGCATATGCCCTGCACCGAGAATCCATTCCTCGTCAGTAGGTAGACGGTAGCTATGCGAATTATCCTGTGCCGTAAGCCAATCGCAATAAGCCGTGGCATCCGCAATCGTAATATTCACTACCGGATAGTTATCCTGTCCGGATTCATAGGTAAAATCCGGCTTGAAGGCTGCATATTCCGCGTTGGTTACAGGGGCATAACCGATGTAGGCATTGGGGGCAGATGCACCGCGCAGTACCATCCACGCATCGTTGGGGTTGTCATCATTCCGAGGGTCGATAAGACGCAAGAACTGCTGTTCGAGACGGATGTCGCGGTTCTCTACCATCTCATCCACAATCTCCTGCATTTCTTCCACCACATCCAAAGTCAAGGCTTCCCTCTCCAGTTCGCGGAGCTTGGCTTTCTTGCGGGCTACCACCTTGTCGTAACGAATACCCATTTGATCCAACAAAGCCTGCTTGTTTTCTTCCGTAGGGTTTTGCTGGTATTGACGGAGAAGTGCCGTTGTCGTGGCATCCAGTTCCGGTCGTTCTTCTTCCACGAGCGGTGCATCCGGATCGTCAAATTCCAGTTCATTCTCCCCCAAATCGACGGGACTTATGAACGAGCCTAATTCTACGGTCTGGTGTACACCAAAATAATGTGCCACGAGTCCTTCCCGATAGATTGACAAGCGGTAACCTCCATAAAGGTCGCAGGGTAAGGTAAAAATGTAGTAGTCTTTTCCGGCAGTCAAGCCGTTTTCATCCGAGGCATTGAACACCAAAATAGAGTTGGCGTTTTCCACTTCACCGACAAGTGTTTCCGCTGTTTCGCCCCATTGGATACCGACAGCTCCGGCCAAGGCATAACCATCTACACTTTCCAACTCTATTTTCGTGATTCCGGACAACTGAAAATTCAGTTTCAAGCCACTGGATATGCTGTGCAAATCCTGTGAACTTGGAAAGTTCAACACAGTAACCCCATTTTCATCATATCCATCACTTCCTGCCACTTGTTCGGCAAGAACGGTCATGGTTGGATTTCCACTTCCGGACACTTCTTCCTGTTGGTCTATAATATCTTCACTGTCACAAGAAGATAGAGCTGCTGTCATCAGAAACGACAGGCAAAATATGCCAAATACTTTTATTTTCATAATCTTGTCCTATTTATGGTTTTCTTTGTTTTTGGAACGGTTGAATAGCCTGTTCATCATTCCTCTTTCCAGTTCATACACCCTCTCTATTTGGCTGGGGGTTAAAAATTTGCAGTATTTCAAATAATACTTCTTCCTCAAGTCAAGTATCTTTTGGCTGTGAGCGAACCTTTCATTCATTGCCTGTTCAGCCTCTTTATCCGAAAGATGGGAGGTGTCTCTTTTAGGGCGGGGGCCAAGTGCCCAAATATCTTTCTGGAATTGGCAGAAAGTTTCCACAAACCGCGTGGCTGTCGAATCATCCATAGCCATCTCATTGGCTATAAAACGGGCTTGAGTTTCAGCCAACTGTTCTCTGGTCATGCGCTGCCGTTCATTCTTTTGGGCATAGGTACTTGCGCTGATAGTTACCATTGCGATTGCAAGTGTAAGAACTTTAATGATATTCTTCATGTCTTTTTATTTTTTACTCGTTCAAAATTTCATAAATAAGTCATCCTGATAAGTTGCAAACAGGTAATCCTGATCGTTGCTGCTCAGATTGGCAAAAGCCTTTTCAACATCTTCAAAATTACTTCTTGAATCATTCGGCAATAAATTGCAGACAACAAACAATGCAATACTTGCTGCCACAAGTCCTCCTGTCAAAGAATACCAAAGGAGAAAATGGCGTTTGGGTTTGGAAAGCAACATCTCCTGTCTTACAGTTTCCCATACGTTGTTTTCCATATCGTCCAAAAAACCATCGGGTGCGGTATAGGGAAGACGCTTGCCTATGTGGTCGAAATTAAAATCTCTTTTCATACATCTAATTATTAGCATTCATATATTTGACAATCTTATCTTTGGCGATATGGTAGTTGGATTTTGCCCCATCTACTGTTGAACCGATAATTCCGGCAATCTCGTCATATCCCAATTCATTATAGTACCGTAGGTTAAATGCCAGTTGTTGCTTGGTAGGTAAGGACAAGATGGCTCTCTGCAACTTAACGGCTTCCAAATCACTGTAATCGACATATTCATCAGCCATCAGGTTGCTTAGTTCGCTGTAAGAGTCATCCAATGACACCAGTTCTTCTTTTTTATATTTCCCAAGCAAACGTAAGGCTTCGTTGGTCGCAATCCGGTACACCCAAGAACGAAAGGTGCATTCACCTTTGAAATCAGATAAAGACCGGAATACCCTGACGAACGTTTCCTGCGTTGCATCCTGTGCGTCTTCGTGGGCAACGACCAACCTTCGGATGTGCCAGTAGACTACTTCCTTATATTTTGTCATCAGGTAACGAAAACCTTTCTCCAGATCTTTAGTCGTTAGCTCCACCAGTTCCTTGTCATCCTTTATACTCATAAACTGTTGCGAGATCCATTGCCATATAGATGGCCAGCGTATTAAACAAAGTTATATTTGTAGTCTGTTGGCTGATGACCATACAATGTCTGTGATGGTGATGACGGTGACGAGCTTTGCGCACGGTCACACAGGATTGTAGCAAAAACATAGCGATTACTCCCAACATCAATAGTTTCCAATTCTTTTTCATATCCCATTATCTTTTGATGTACACTTTCTTTTTCCCTCTGATTACAAGCTGTATGGGCTTTTTTTTATCCATAGCGAAAGCATCCAGTTCTGCTTCTGCCAATACCACGCTAAGTTTAGTCATTTTGGCATATTGCCTAATGGTAAGGTGCTTATGCGTTTCCAAATAAGCTATAGCCATCGCCAATCGTTCCTTTTGGTTAAAGCGGTTACTGACATGGGATATTACGTCAGGTTGAACTACAACGGTAATAACCCGGTTGGGGCGATAATGCCGATGCCAATGTTGTGCATTTACGGCTCCGCAAACCAATATCATTGCGACTACCAATATTCCTGCTTTCCATTTTCTCGTTGTACACATAGTCATTTATATTATTTTGTTATGCATTTATATAAAATAAAAGCCTCCATGAACTCATTCGAATGGACGTTCTATATAAAAGACCTTGCAAAGGAATAAAAGTAAAATTGAGTCAGTGTTTTTCGATGCAAAAAAAATCATAGTTTTGATAAAAACAAATGATATTACTTCCCGTAGAGTGAGATTTTTATCGGATTGACTTAAGTTATTTCTTAATTCAGAAATTACTCATGATTTTCAATCATGTCGTAGCAAAACATTTTTCACAGCATATTACAGTTCATTTACCCTATGTGAAGTTGATGAACAGGTTCTGTTTGCTCTATGTTTCAGCCAGAGAATAACTCAGACCAAAATCTGTCATTTATTATGATAATTAGAAAAAAATAAAATTCGACAACTATAAAGTTTATAGGAGCTAACTATTAAAATTGCGGCAAGAAAAAAATAGCAGATAAACAAAAAAACACTATCTTTGCAGAGTAATAAGGCGTTCTTTAGACTTAATGCAAAACACGGCGAATATATGCAGTTTGCTCGTTTCTAAATCGTTACCTATTCAAGAATAAGTATTCTCTAATTCTTTGTATCTCAATCAGAAAGAAGAAATCAAATGTCTTGCGGTGTGCGTGGTTAGATTTTTTCTAATTCCGCACAGGTCGGCAATTTCTTTCAAATAACTGTTCATCTTTTGATTACAGGGAACTGGCAACATAACGCCTTTGTCAAGGCAATACGGATTGTCCTTGTATTTGTCAAGTATCTGTTTCGGAATACTCAGAAGTGGAATATTACAAAGATTGTTTGTCTTTTCACGAGCTTTTACTATCCACAAGTTGCCGTTGCTATCCTCTGAAATATGTTCGGGACGTAAATTATATACGTCTATAAACGCCAGTCCCGTGTACACACAGAAGATAAATACATCCCGTACCAGTTCCAGCCGTTCTATTTTGAACTCTTTCTGCCATATCTTATTTATTTTCGGCTTGGCTAAGGAACTGTTTGTTTACTTCTATCTCGTGAAACTTGATTCCGGCAAATGGATTTTTTGTTATCCATTCATTTGCAATGGCAAGGTTTATCACTTTCTTGAAACACTTCATATAACGGATAACAGTATTTTGTGCGCAATGCTTTTCCGTTTTCAGGTATAAATCAAAGTTACGCACCAATTCCCCGTTTACTTCACGTAGTAGAATATCATCTACCTTATAATCTCGTTTCACCAGTTCCATAAGATATTTAAGGCAATTATCGTAACGTCTTACGGTAATGTCGGCATAATCCGTTCCGATTAGCTTCCGGCAGTTGTCGTTATGCTCCTTGAATACATTATATAATGTCTTGAAAGTTTCGTCCTTTCCCTGATAGCGGTTTACTATGGCACGGGTAGAAATAATCTTTCCCTCCAGTTCTAAATCTTGATAGATTTGATAGAATTTCACACGTAAGGCATCAATGTAATGGTTTAGTTCTATGGAATTGCGGTCTTTGCCTATTGATTTCTCTTTGTCCTGCGACCAAAGTGGGACTTTTACGCTTCGTTTTAGTTGAAGTTCCACATACAAGCGGTCATAAGTAACACGCACACGCACGGGAGCTTCCCCGTTTTTTAACAGTTTGCTTCTCTTGATGAAGAACAAAACACTGAATCTTTTTCTTTCCATACAGCTCAATTTTTAATGATACAAAGTTAGGAAATCGAACCGAGGACTCTGTTGTGTAAAAAAGCGCAGCGTGCTGTAAAAGAATGAAGTAGCTATTGTGCAGTGGAACATTCAAGGCTTTCTAAAACTGTCCCCCGAATAAGGACGTATAGTCTGCTTCAATCCCACTTATTTTACCTATTCTTGGAAATGAGAAATCCCTGAACTTCTTTGAAATTCAGGGATTTACATCGTTTTTCTTTCTTAAAAAGTGGTGCCACCAGGAATCGAACCGGGGACACAAGGATTTTCAGTCCTTTGCTCTACCAACTGAGCTATGGCACCATTGTTTCTCTTTTGCGGTTGCAAAGGTAGTGAAACTTTTGGACTATGCAAGCGCTTTGGAGATAAAAAACGCTGATATTTGCCTATGTGGCTAAGTATCAGCGCTTATGTTTTAAGAAAAAAATGAATTCAGCTGTTTATTTGTTCTCACAAATCTTTATCTGCTCTTACAAATCTTTATTCGCCAGCTTTTTCGCCTTCACTCTCGGTAGTTTCCTCTTTCAGTGGATTCCATCCTTGTGCTTTCAGTTCAAACTCTTGACCATCGCGAGTGATCAGTGCACAACCTAATTCCGGTTTAGTGATGTGTCCTATTAACTTCACACCTTCCATTTCAGAAATCTTCTCGTGATCGGCAATGGGAACGGTGAAAAGCAGTTCGTAGTCTTCGCCACCATTAAGAGCGCATGTTGTCAGATTCATATTGAACTCTTCAGCCATGACGGCAGTCTGATAGTCAATGGGGATATGTTCCTCATAAATGCGGCAGCCTACTTTACTTTGCGTGCAGATATGCAACAATTCAGAAGATAGACCATCTGAAATATCCATCATAGAAGTGGGTTGAATACCTTCTTCCGCCAGTTTCTCAATGATGTCGCGGCGAGCTTCCGGTTTTAATTGACGTTCCAGCAGATATTCCTTTCCGGAGAAATCAGGTTGCATATCAGCCTTACCTTTCAAAGCCACTTTCTCGCGTTCCAATAATTGTAAGCCCATATATGCGGCACCCAGATCACCGGTTACGCAAATCAAATCTGTTTCTTTCGCACCATTTCGGTAGACAATCTTATCTTTGTCTGCCTCACCTATACAAGTGATACTGATTGCCAGTCCCGTAAGAGAAGAAGAGGTGTCGCCTCCTATGATATCCACATCATATTCTTCGCACGCCAGACGGATGCCCGCATACAACTCTTCCATATCTTCCACGGAGAAACGCTTGGAAAGAGCCAGAGAAACGGTGATCTGTTTGGGCGTACCATTCATGGCGTAGATATCGGAGAAGTTCACGACAGCCGCTTTATAGCCTAAGTGCTTCAGCGGGACATAAATCAAATCGAAATGCACACCTTCCATTAGCAGGTCAGTGGTAATCAAGACTTGTTTTTCAGTAGGATAGGAGAGTACGGCAGCATCATCGCCTACACCGTACCGGCTGGATTCATTCTTCAGTTCAATACCATCGGTAAGGCGGCGGATGAGGCCGAACTCACCGAGGCTTGATATTTCTGTTCTCATGATTATGCTCTGTTTATCAATTCTCTCATAATTTCTGTCATCTTCGGCTGGGCGGCATCAGCAGCTTTCTGCACTTCCTCGTGTGTCACCTCTACGATCTTACCTTCCACGCCAAGGTCGGTAATTACCGAAATACCGAATACCTTGATACCGCAATGATTGGCAACAATCACTTCCGGCACTGTAGACATACCCACTGCATCGGCACCGAGGATATGGAATAATTTATATTCGGACGGTGTCTCAAATGTCGGACCTTGCGTACCGGTATATACACCATGCTGTACTTTGATACCCTTTTCCGCTGCAATTGCATTAGCCTTACGAATTAACTCTTTATCGTACGCTTCACTCATATCCGGGAAACGCGGGCCATATGGAATATTCTTGCCACGCAACGGGTGCTCCGGGAAGTAATTGATGTGATCTGTAATAATCATCAGGTCGCCGATTTCAAAATCCGGATTTGTACCACCGCTGGCATTCGAAACAAATAGGGTTTTGATACCCAGTTCGCGCATTACACGTACCGGAAACGTTACCTCCTTCATTGAGTAACCTTCATAATAATGGAAACGTCCCTGCATTGCCATGATATCCTTGTTTCCCAATTTTCCGAATATCAGTTTTCCGCTATGTCCTTCTACCGTCGATACGGGGAAGTTCGGAATTTCCTCATATTTTATTTCGTACTTCTCGGTGATTTCGGTGGCAAGACTGCCTAAACCGGTTCCGAGGATAATTGCTGTCTCAGGTTGTGTGTGCATCCTACCTTTCAGGTAAGCTGCTGTTTCTTGAATGAGCTCTAACATAGCCAATAATATTTTGGTTAAATATATGTTGTTGATTTTGTAAAAATTCTATCTCAATCGGTAAAATGTACAAATACGGCTTTAACGTTTCGGCGAGTGCCGGATGGTGGTGCAACCTTGTCGCATCCTTTTCCGTGGTGATAATCAGCTTCTTCTTTCCTTCCAGACGTTCGAAGCGTTCTTTTATAGCTTGCAAATCCTTGCTGCTGAAATCATGATGGTCGTCAAACTGACATAAGTTTACGTGCGGTGTGTGCACTTTTAGCTTTTCCACCAGCGGTACAGGCGAAGCGATTCCTGTTACCAGTAATACTTGTTCGTCTTTTTCCAGTGATGCGAGGGTTCGGCGTTTTTCTCCGAAGAGCGGTGTTAATGCTCCATATCGGAACGAGGAAAAATAAAGTTGCTGATACGGATACAGCTTTAGTCTTTTCGTGATGATATTGAAATCTATAGGTTTGATATCTTCCGGGCATTTTGTCACGATCACGATGTGCGCCCTGTTTTTGCCACTTTCAGGTTCGCGTAATCGTCCTGCCGGAAGTAGGGTATCGTCTGAAAAAAGCCTGTGGAAATCTGTCAGTAGAATGTTCAGCCCGGCTTTCACGTACCGGTGTTGGTAAGCGTCATCTAGTAACACTACATCTACTTTGGGGTGGTCCAATTTCATCAGTTGTTCAATGCCGTGACAGCGGTTCTCATCTACAGCTACCCGGATAGCCGGGAATTTGGTTTTTATTTGATAGGGTTCGTCACCAATGCGCTTTACATCCGTTTCTTCCGTAGCAAGTACATACCCCTTGCTTTTTCGTTTATATCCGCGGCTCAGCATGGCAACGTTTGTTCCCGTTTGTTGTAACAGCTTGATAAGATACTCCGTGTGTGGTGTCTTGCCTGTCCCGCCTACAGCGAGGTTGCCGACGCATACCACAGGTACGTCAAAACTCTTTGACCGGTAATATCCCCAATCAAAGAGTTTATTTCTTAGGCGTACCCCCATCCCGTAAATCCACGAGATGGGGTATAGCCAATAGTGTATCTTAACCAGCGGTTCTTCCATCCACTCCTTTCTTTAATTGATGTTCAACTCGAACGGAACGCGTGCCTGAATTTTATCGCAGTTCTCAAAATTATTCAGCCAGTCGAATTGGTTGTAAAGTTCACCGACTTTGCCTTTCAGTATCCGAGATTGGATATATCCACCGGGTTTCGTATCCGTCAGCATATCGAAGAAACTTTTCTTGCCCGGATAAGACATTACTGTGTAGGCATCCAGTCCGGCCTTTTCGATAGCTATTTCCAAAGCCTTGTCCAGTCCACCCAGTTCGTCTACCAAGCCCAGTTCTTTGGCTTTGGTGCCTGTCCATACACGCCCTTCGGCAATCTTCTTGATTTCATCCGTGGTCATGCCCCGGCCTTCTGCACAACGTTTCACGAACAGTTCATAGCCCTCATTCACCATATTTTGCATCAATGCCTTCTCACCGTCATTCAGCGGACGTCCCATTGCTCCGAAGTCAGCGTATGTATTGGTCTTTACTACATCGAATGACAGACCGATTTTATCCGTCAATCCTTTCACGTTGGGGAACATTCCGAAGATACCGATAGATCCTGTCAGTGTAGTCGGATCAGCTACAATACTGTCCGCGTTGCAAGAGATATAGTAACCGCCAGATGCTGCATAGTCACCCATGGAAACAATCACCGGTTTTTCTTTTTTCAGTTCGGTGACAGCGTACCATATTTGTTCCGAACCGAAAGCGCTACCGCCCGGAGAATTCACACGCAGCACTACAGCTTTCACGTCCTTATCATCTTTCAGTTTGCGCAAGTCGCGGATTACCTTATCAGAATTAATTCCATCTTCACTACCTGCATACGAACTTCCGCTGTCAATGGCTCCATATGCGTAGTACACAGCGACAATATTTCCGCTCTTATCTTTCGGAACGTTCTTCTTCACGTTCACCATGTCTTTTAAGCTTAATATTGGCATACTGTCATCCTTGTCTATTCCCACCATTATTTTCAGGTAGTTACGTACGTCATTTTTGTATACTAGAGTATCTGCTAGTCCATATTCCACGCAGTCATTGGCGGGATAGAACATCAGCATTTTGTCGGCAGCCTCGTTCAGTTTTTCTTTGCTTACGCCTCTTGATTCTGAAATATCACTCAGCATTTGTCCCCAGATACCATCCAGGAATACGGTTACCTGTTCACGATTGGCCGGACTCATTTCTGTAGAAATGAATGGTTCCACAGCCGATTTGTAAGTACCTACTTTGAATACCTGCATTTCAACGCCAATCTTTGACAATAAATCTTTGTAGAAGGTCGGGGTAGACGCCAAACCGTACCAGCCGATTGCGCCTTGAGGATTCAGCAACACTTTATCCGCTACACTTGCCAGATAATACAGGCGTTGTGAGTATTGGTCACCGTAAGCTACCACGAATTTACCGCTGGTTTTGAAGTCAGCCAGCGCTTTGCGTATTTCTTCCAGAGAGGCAAATCCTATGCCCATTGAACCGGCTTGCAAGTAAATTCCCTTGATGTTTTCATTTTCCTTGGCTTTCTGGATAGACGAAAGAATGTCATCCAGTCCGTACGTAGTTTCATCTTCGCTCAGGAAGATGTCGAAAGGGTTGTCCTGGCTCCGTTCTGAGAGCATACCTCTCATGTCGAGCATCATCACAGAGTTTTTGCGTACCTGAGTTTCAGACTCTGACGAGGACAGCATACTAAACAGTATCAGGATGCTGACGAAAAACAACACGACGCTTGACACGATAATACCTGTGATGGTGGCCAGCGTAAATTTAAAAAATTCTTTCATTGTAGTTATTGTTTTTTGTATGCTAACTTATAAAAGCTAACAAAGATAAATAATTGAATTGATATTTGCTCTATCTGTCGCAAGGTTTTTCATTTTGTCACACTGTTCATCACAAAACATTATTATCTTTGTGTCGTTTAATGTGAGAAGGAGAACGAACCATGAGTAATAAAATATATCCGATTGGCATACAGAGCTTTGAAAAGATTCGTAGAAACGGATACTTTTATATTGATAAGACAGCGCTTATCTACAGGTTGGTGAAGACTGGCAGCTATTATTTTCTGAGTCGTCCGCGTCGTTTTGGCAAGAGTTTGCTTATATCTACTTTGGAGGCTTATTTCTCGGGGGTACGCGCACTTTTCGAAGGACTTGCTTTGGAACAGTTGGAGAAAGAGTGGAAAAAACATCCTGTTTTGCATTTGGACCTCAACATTGGGAAATATGATACACCTCACAGTCTTGACGATATTCTGAATAAGGCATTGCTAGAGTGGGAAGCTATATATGGTACCGGTGTAGGTGAAGTTACTCTCGCCTTGCGCTTTGCCGGTGTGGTGGAACGTGCTTATAAGAAAACCGGAGAAGGTGTTGTTATTCTTGTTGACGAATATGACAAACCTATGTTGCAGGCTATTGGAGAAAGAAAACTACAGGTCGAGTTTCGTAGCACCTTGAAATCTTTTTATAGTGTGCTCAAAACAATGGATAGATATATCCGGTTCGCCTTATTGACCGGAGTAACTAAATTCGGTAAAGTCAGTGTTTTTAGTGACTTGAATAATTTGAATGATATTTCTATGTATGAGCCGTTCGTCTCCATTTGTGGAATGACGGAGAAAGAAATACATGATAATCTGGAAGAAGACCTGTACGAACTGGCAGCTATGCAGAAGATGACTTACGAGCGGGTTTGTGCCGAATTGAAAGAATGTTATGACGGTTATCATTTTGTAGAAGATTCTGAAGGCATTTACAATCCTTTCAGTGTGTTGAATACCTTTTATAAAATGAAGTTCGGTAATTATTGGTTTGAGACGGGTACGCCTACTTATCTCGTAGAACTGTTGAAACATAATAATTATGATCTGGAACGAATGGCCCACGAAGAAACCAGTGTGGATGTACTGAATAGCATTTATGATGACGATAGTCCCATACCTGTGATTTATCAGAGTGGATATTTGACTATCAAAGGATATAATTCTCGCTTTGGCATCTATAGTTTAGGCTTCCCGAACAGAGAAGTTGAAGAAGGATTTATTAGATTTTTAATGCCATTTTATACCCGGGTAAACAAAGCGGAAGCTCCGTTTGAGATACAGAAATTTGTTCGTGAGATAGAGAATGGGCAGCCTGATGCTTTCTTCCGTCGCTTGCAAAGTTTCTTTGCCGATACTCCTTATGAACTGATTAGTGATTTGGAGCTCCATTATCAAAACGTCCTGTTTATCATTTTCAAGTTGGTAGGTTTCTATACGGAAGTTGAGTATCACACATCCGAAGGGCGTATTGATCTGATTTTAAAGACTGAAAAGTACGTTTATGTAATGGAATTCAAGCTTGAAGGTACTGCTGAGGAGGCTTTGCGGCAGATTGAAGAAAAGCATTACGCTCTTCCTTTTGAGTCTGATTTCCGTCAATTGTTTAAGATCGGTATAAATTTCAGTAATCGTACCAGAAATATAGAACGATGGATTGTGAAATGACATTCTAATATAAAAAGATTAAGATCATAGACAGATAGAGTCTGGCATTTTAAATATAGCACTACACGACGTTGTTCGTGTGGTGCTTTTTTCTTTTAATACTATTAATTATGAAGCAAAACAGTTTAACCGACATACAGAAAAGCTGTGCGATGACGAAGGGAGATGTGAAACATGTGATTGAAGCGCTTGTAGAGGAGGTTCAGGAAAATCTGGCTAACGGAAACAAGGTGAAACTGAATCAGTTTAGTACGTTTTACATGACATTCTGTTGTCCGGGAGTAGCTACTTCGGCAGAGTGTACGGTGAAGAATATCAAGCGGGTGAATATCCGTTTTGTACCGGATAAGGAGCTGAAACTGGTAAACAATAGCCATGCTGCTACGCGAAGTCCGGCAAATGTAACCTTTGCCTTAGAGAAATTGGAAGATAAGGAAGGCGGATTATCGGATGGAGGTAATTCCGGCGGCAACTCCGGTGGTGACGGTGGCCTGAATGAAAATCCTCTGGGATAGCTGATTCGCATTAATAACTAACCTAAACTATAATAATCATGAAAAAATTATCTTTGGATACTGTATTGAAGATTGCCATCGCTATTGCCTCTGCCGTCCTGGGTGCCTTGAGCGCTCATGCCATGACGGCGATGAAGTGTATTTAACGTGACCTTTATTTAATATCTTATGAGAAAGATTGATCTAATCGTCCTTCATTGCAGCGCCACCCGCGCTGACCGTTGCTATACGGAATATGACTTGATCACAGATCACCTGCGCCGGGGGGGGCTTCGGTGCAGGCTATCACTATTATATACGTAAGGACGGAAGCATCAAGAGCCTCCGTCCCGTTGATAAATCCGGTGCGCATACCCGTGGCTAAAATGCTCACTCGATTGGTGTTTGTTATGAAGGCGGGTTGGACGCAAATGGTCATTCCTGTGATACTCGAACTGCCTTTCAGAAACATTCCCTGCGTGTCCTGGTAATGCTTTTGCTGAAAGAATATCCAGGCAGTAGGGTAGTGGGACACCGTGATCTGAGTCCGGATCTGAACCATAACGGTGAGATCGAACCTGAAGAATGGATCAAAGAATGTCCCTGCTTTGATGCTGCTACAATTCTGCAAGAACCTCCTCCTTCGAATCCAGCTTACCTATAATACCTTTAATAATGCGAATCGGTGGCCCTTTCTCCTCCTCCTGGGAGTAGGAATACCCCGTAGGGGGGAGGTGGTAGGTGAGTTAATCTACCTCCCTACACGCGCACGCATATATAATAATGTACCTCCTTCCAGCTCCTTTCATCCTCCCTTTCAAACTTATGTTCTACAACATCCTTATCAATCAGCC
>ERZ791872.414-NODE-414-length-43861-cov-4.189426_pt1 | contig 43861 bp, 37 predicted proteins | sample MGYA00510279_ERZ791872 | MGnify/ENA primary metagenome ERZ791872 (study PRJEB30046, sample SAMN00792103) | human gut metagenome | study: EMG produced TPA metagenomics assembly of the A metagenome-wide association study of gut microbiota in type 2... | reverse complement strand
AAAATACTTGCTTATTATAAATATCCATATTAAAATTCTGTATAGAAAGCCAGTCTGACACACTATTCTCTCTACCATCCATATCAATATATTTTACAGGATTTCCCATACGATATACATACGAACTCCAATCATAATGCAAGATTCACCATTTTCATTCTTTCAAATTTATAAAGAACACTATTTTTTTCTACTGCTTTTATATTCACCTCTGGTATAAACCCCAATCCACTTATCCATATCAGCATACCTGTATATCAAGAAAATAAAAAGGAAGAAAAAACCAAAAACAACCATACCTGATTCCGGACTATTCAATTTCAATTCTTTTGTTCCAACATAACTTAAGAAAGGAATTTTCTTATTATAGTACACACTATTCTCATAAAAATCGCATTCTGCAATACTTGGTATGTAAACAGACTGTTTCGATTCATACACTTTCTGATCAACAACGTATTTATAAAATATTGTTTTTGTTTCCTTTATAGAATCAATCTTAATATGAGTCTCAAGCTGTTCAGGTTTTACATATTCAAAAATATCACCAAAACCATTATATGCAATAAATTGGAAAAAAGCAATTAAAAAGCCTCCACCCAAAAATAAAAAATTAGCAACAAATATTAGTTTTACAAACAATTTCATTTTAATGTCCTCCTTTTTTATATGATCTTCTACCTATTTTGTTGTATTAGTTCCTACAGTCCCCATCCCTCTTGTTATGCCACTTACTGCCGTGGTTACAGTTCCTTCAGAAACACCTTGTCTTGTTAATACTGCTGCCGTTGTTGTAATGTTTTTAGACATAGTTCCTCCACAAGTGCAAGAATCGGTTAAAAGCTACTCCGATACAAATTGCGATATACGCACAAACGACATATAGTCGAAAATATTCGCCCATAAATTTCCAATTAGAATACTACATAAAAATTTAGAGCACACTATTTTTCCTTATCAATCGTATCAACATATTTTACAGAATTCTCTATTGCTTATAATATACCTCATTTGTTCTCTTATTTATTAAACGATATTTACTATACAGAAAACATTCATTCAAAACTTCCGAATTTCTACGATTATAAATATCCAAGGAATCTATAAATAACTCGTTATCTACCAATTTGTATTTAATCTCAACAGATGATCCTATTCCACCATTTCTTTTATTATACCTTAAAACTGAATCATTTACTAATACAATAAATCTTTTCACATAATTTTTTGATAGTTTTTCCCTTATAATATCATCATTATCAGAATCACCAATAGGCAAGAATTGATAAACTTGAACTCTAAATCCTATTTTGCAAGATGCCGCAAAGAATGCCACAAACGCAAAGAATAAAAACATTACTATTAATTTCATTTCTTGTTTTGAACGTAGTTCCATCATTCATTTATATTTATTACATATGTATCACAGTCAAATATAGAAATACGACCATTTTTTAGCTCCGTGAATATATGTCATTTACATCATCAGGCTAACAAGTTCGCAAAAATTAAAATTGTTCCTAACACAAAAATTAATAACGATTTTAATGGCATCAATATGTTAACGACCTGTCCTTCCATGTTCTTCACCTTTTTGATTTTTATCTTTAACAGCTCCTTTTCTTGTTTTAGCATTCTTCACATCTGACTCAAGTCCTTCCAATCTTTCTTTTTCCTTTTCAAGAGTTCGTCCACCATCTCCATGTTTTTCATTCTTGCTACTATCAGTTGCCTCATCAACTGTACGTTTAGGAGAACCATCCCTTAAAGGCCCCACACGAACATAAATAATATCTCACAACTTTATATGTTCTCCATCCTCTTCATATATATAGTCTACTTGAATACTTCTAATTTTTTTACGCCAAACCCAAACTGTTACTCCTTGATTAAAGTAATATACATTATAATTACGCCCATTTTTTTGGGGACCTTCAGAAAAAACAGAAATAGCCTTATAAGGCAATAATCCAAATAAATATAAGAAAATATCATAATACATATTAATGAGTTCTCGTCCCATATAAACACACGAAGAATGCGTAGTTATACAATCTACAATTCCGTCTGTTCGTACATATAAATCAACATTTAATTCAACAAATTCATAAACATCATAATCATAAACTATATTTTCATTTTTAGGATAAAATAGATGTTTTAAAAATAGATAATTGGAAATGTTTGTTCCCAGTTTAAATATAGACAATGATTTCCCCATAATTAATTCCATTGACTGCTTTTTACCTTTTTGAATTCCGTCCATGTTCTTCTCCTTTATTTTTAAGTTCACCAGTTTGTCTGATATTTCTTATTGTTTTTTCAAGTGCTTGCCTCTCTTTTTTATTTTTAGCAAGTTCCTTTTGCTGTTCCAAATCTTTTATTTGTTTTTCACTTTTAACTTTAGCTCGTCCGTCGTCTCCATGTTTTTCATTCTTACTACTATCAGTTGCCTCATCAACTGTACATTTAGGAGAGCTATCCCCTTGAAGTGTATATAAGATGCGACTGTTGTACCAAATACTTCTACTGCAGTACCATAATCATACCCATGCATTTCAATAAACTCTTTTCTATTCTATTTACGGTTTTGGATATTTCTTTTCTCTAATATTATTATCTTCAATTTTCTCTTTACTTTAACTTAGTAAATTTATATAAATTGAGTTCGTCAGGATCACCAATATATTGAAATAGATACCAAGGAGGAGTATTGTTAAATAATCCTTCTCCTGAAATGTAAAAGCACATAAAAAGTACGCCTTCTTTACTAATTATTATATTATATTGTTTATTACCTAAGTCATCTTTATCTCTAAATTCCCATTTACCTTTGTAACTCAACATTTCTGTACATAAATATCCACTATATATAATGTTCTTAATTACACAGATACTGTCTTCTTGGAGAACAATCTCCCCTCCAGTGGACGATTTCCAGATGCCTATAAAATCTACAAGTGTAGGCTTTTTATAAGTACATCCTCCAATTGACGATAAAACACCTATCAGAATAAGTACGTTCAAAAGTTTTCTCATATTATTTCAAATTAAATATCCCAGTCCATTTAAAAGTTTGTGTTGTTGTTGACATAGGGCCTATTTCAAATATTGAATTCAGTTTATTTCCGACATTATTCTTCCAAAAAGTAGTATATCCTAAAATAAGATGAAAGCATTCATTATTCATTTTAGTACTACTCATCCATAAAATTCCTCCAAGGTACTTCCCCATCAATCCAGACGAATGATCTAAACCTGCCAGATGGCCAAATTCATGGGCTGCGACTCTTGGTCCTACATTACCTATATTAGTATCCAATGGTCCAGTAAAATAATCAGCATTAACAAATGCGACTTTTCCACCGAGAGAGTTAGCTACACCCTGCACAGTCCCACCCAAAGGAGAATCTATATCAGCTAAAGCAAACACATGATCGCTTTTTGCGATATCATTCATAGAATTTGCTACAGATAAATTTACGTTAGTTGAAAAAGTAATGCCATTATCATCTTGTCCGCTAAAGGAAGATTCCATTTGAGAAATAATTCTTTTAGTTGCATCAGCCATATTGATGTTAGAATTGGGTGAGACATTTATTACTTTGCCAATAACATTCATAGTTACACCGATCAAATTATTATCCGCCATTTTTGTTTATAATATACTCCCCATTTTTATCCTTTTCCCATTCATAGGAAAAAGATATTTCTTTTCCATCAGGATCTACAAAATTTGCTGGATTATTCGCACAATAAACATGCCTGATATCAAATGATCGAAACTATCATAATCAAAATATTAAGCATAAAGCGATCTACCTGTTTTGATACACTACATAAAAAATACGAATATAGATCAATCATTCACAAAAACATCATAATTAGATACATTAATGGAACGAATACGTCCTCTCCAAACAAAAAGAGTCAACCCAAGAGAATCAAAATAATAAACTTTGTAAATACGACCATTTTTTTTAGCCCCATGAATATATATATCACTTACGTCATCAGACAACAAGTTCACTAAAGTTAAGAAGTCATCATACAGCATGTTAATCAATTCATGGTCTTTATACACACAAGATACATCTGTTTCTATCCCATATATTAATTTATCTGTTTTCTCATCAGTTGAAAGTGATATTCCAAAATCTGGAAACGTATATGTATCGCTATATACTTGCATTTCCTCTTTTGAAATATAGCCATAACCCAGATGTAAATAATCCTCCACATTTGTTCCTAATACAAAAATTGATAACGATTTTAGTGGTATCAATATGTTAACGACCTGTCCTTCCATGTTCTTCACCCTTTTGATTTTTAATAGCAGTTTCTTTGATTTTTTTGATTTTTATCTTTAGCTGCTCCTTTTCTTTTCTTGTTTTAGCATTCCTTACATCTGACTCAAGTCCTTCCAATCTTTCTTTTTCCTTTTCAAGAGTGCGTCCACTATCTCCATGTTTTTCATTCTTGCTACTATCAGTTGCCTCATCAACTGTACGTTTAGGAGAACCATCCCTTAAAGGCCCCACACGAACATAAATAATATCTCACAACTTTATATGTTCTCCATCCTCTTCATATATATAGTCTACTTGAATACTTCTAATTTTTTTACGCCAAACCCAAACTGTTACTCCTTGATTAAAGTAATATACATTATAATTACGCCCATTTTTTTGGGGACCTTCAGAAAAAACAGAAATAGCCTTATAAGGCAATAATCCAAATAAATATAAGAAAATATCATAATACATATTAATGAGTTCTCGTCCCATATAAACACACGAAGAATGCGTAGTTATACAATCTACAATTCCGTCTGTTCGTACATATAAATCAACATTTAATTCAACAAATTCATAAACATCATAATCATAAACTATATTTTCATTTTTAGGATAAAATAGATGTTTTAAAAATAGATAATTGGAAATGTTTGTTCCCAGTTTAAATATAGACAATGATTTCCCCATAATTAATTCCATTGACTGCTTTTTACCTTTTTGAATTCCGTCCATGTTCTTCTCCTTTATTTTTAAGTTCACCAGTTTGTCTGATATTTCTTATTTTTTTCAAGTGCTTGCCTCTCTTTTATTTTTAGCAAGTTCCTTTTGCTGTTCCAAATCTTTTATCTGTTTTTCACTTTTAGCTTTAGCTCGTCCGTCGTCTCCATATTTTTCATTCTTACTACTATCAGTTGCCTCATCAACTGTACGCTTAGGAGAACTATCCCCTTGAAGTGTAAGTATAATAAAAATCGGACCAATATAAGAATCTGAAATTCCCGCATGCGAGCATTGAAATCATATTAATTCAATCCATGCGTAGAGAGAAGTTCCTTACCAGTGTACCTCTTGAGCTGAAAATCATAATTGGTGCATCGGAAAATCAAACCGGAAGGGAGATATTCCAAACTTTGAACCACATCACCGGTCTTCCCGTCATAGACCAAATGAACACTACCCAAATAATCACAAATATAAGAGATATCTACATGCATTATGCATCCGTAAAGAATCAAGTTTGTAGCAATTGCTACATAAATATCAACAAAATTATCCAATAATCAGTTATCATATTTCTAAAATCAATAAAAATAAAAACCTTACTAAGCTATAAAATGCATTGGACACTTTTCAATACTTATATAAAAGTGTTTTCTATATTCACCAGGGATATCCAATCTATCGCCATAATACTCCACGGCTACAAAAGTGACTAAAAACGTATTTAGCTTTATCTCTTCAGTAAGCTCCCCATTCATTTTAATAGTTATTACATGATTACCTAATGTTGTTTTAGCAGAATACTGTTTATCTAAATGAAATACACTGTTAATTTTATCATCTATGATTTTAATTCCGTCTACAAAAATCTCTAATTGAGCTGGATCTGCCAAAGATTCATTAGCTATATAAAACACTAAATTACCTTCATATTCAATTCTATAATACAATTGCTGAAAAATACCACACATAAGTATTACTGAGAAAACAATTAAAAACCTCCTCTTTATCTTTTTCATACAAATCCACATTAATTATTAATATTCAACATATGTACGGGCGATTCCCAATCCCCTATTAGTTTTTTTTCTTTATTATTACGCCTCCTGCCGAAGGACTACTATATCTAACATATTCCCAATTATCTCCTTGATTTAAAAGATCTTTTCTATAATTACTATGTATCAATTGTAATTGTTCATTATTCATTTTAGTACAACTCATCCATAAAATTCCTCCAGGGTACTTCCCCATCAATCCAGACGAATGATCTAAACCTGCCAGATGTCCTAATTCGTGGGCTGCGACTCCTAATCATAACCCAGATGCAAATAATCCTCCACATTTGTTCCTAATGCAAAGATTGATAACGATTTTAGTGGTATCAATATGTTAACGACCTGTCCTTCCATGCTCTTCACCCTTTTGATTTTTAATAGCAGTTTCTTTGATTTTTATCTTTAGCTGTTTCTTTTCTGTTTTCTCACTTTTCTGTGAATTATCTTCTATTTTGTAAGAATCCATAAAAAGATACTCTAATACAAATTGTGGTACATGTACAGATGACACACTCGAAAATACTTGCTTATTATAAATATCCATATTAAAATTCTGTATAGAAAGCCAGTCTGACACACTATTCTCTCTACCATCCATATCAATATATTTTACAGGATTTCCCATACGATATACATACGAACTCCAATCATAATGCAAGATTCACCATTTTCATTCTTTCAAATTTATAAAGAACACTATTTTTTTCTACTGCTTTTATATTCACCTCTGGTATAAACCCCAATCCACTTATCCATATCAGCATACCTGTATATCAAGAAAATAAAAAGGAAGAAAAAACCAAAAACAACCATACCTGATTCCGGACTATTCAATTTCAATTCTTTTGTTCCAACATAACTTAAGAAAGGAATTTTCTTATTATAGTACACACTATTCTCATAAAAATCGCATTCTGCAATACTTGGTATGTAAACAGACTGTTTCGATTCATACACTTTCTGATCAACAACGTATTTATAAAATATTGTTTTTGTTTCCTTTATAGAATCAATCTTAATATGAGTCTCAAGCTGTTCAGGTTTTACATATTCAAAAATATCACCAAAACCATTATATGCAATAAATTGGAAAAAAGCAATTAAAAAGCCTCCACCCAAAAATAAAAAATTAGCAACAAATATTAGTTTTACAAACAATTTCATTTTAATGTCCTCCTTTTTTTATACGATCTTCTATCAATTTTGTTGAAGCTTCGGTTGCCACTGATGTAACAGTTTCCACTTTCATCATTGATTTTGTTGTATTAGCTCCTACAGTTCCCATCCCTTTGGTTATGCCACTTACTACCGTGGTTACAGTTCCTTCAGAAGCACTCTGTTCGGTTAATGCAGCTGCAGTTGTTGTGATGTTTTTAGACATAGTTCCTTGAATAGCTTGTGTGGAAGAAGTTGCAGCTTTTCCCACCACCCCTAACAACCCTCCACTAAAACCTGTTATTGCACCACTTATGGCACCTCCTTTAGCTTTATCTGAAAAATTATCAGTTGAAATATTACTTGCTGCTTGAGAAAATGTTTTACCACTTCTCACTGACGCAACCACCTGTCCTGTAACATCTCCTGCAATCGCTCCTGTAGCCCCGGCTACCGTTCCTGCAGCAACACCCGCTCCAATTACAACCAAGGCCCCACCTCCAGTAGCAACCGTGGCTGCAACAGCAAGATCTACAGCCGCGCCTGTTATAGCACCAGCTACCATTCCTTCTGCAGCCCCTGCCCAAACATCAGTGCCATTCTTATGAGCCTCATATGCTCCCTTTATTCCTCCAACAATTGTCCCTATGGCAGTTCCTATAAATCGTCCGTCCGGATCAACATACCTCATCGGATTATTTGCGCAGTAAGCATACAAACTGATATCGTAATACTCCTCGCATAACGGATCCCGCGTCGTAAAATGAGGAATCTGAAATTCCTGCATACGCGCATCCGAATCATACTGATTCAATCCATGCATGGAAATTAACTCCTTACCTGTGTATTTATTAGATTGCAAGTCATAGTTTGTACTGCGAAAAATCAATCCGGACGGATAATATTCCAAACTTTGTACAACATCCCCCGTCACAGCATCACATACTTGACGAATGCTACCCAGATGATCGCAAATATATGCATAATAACCGATAGCATTTAAAGCACCGGATGTTTTATTTACATCTAACTGTAAATAACCGTCTTCAATATCTACTCGTTCCTCTATACCGTTTTTATAATGCATCCCTTCATTACGCCATTCCGTAGTTTCCACATAAGGATCAGCACTATGAGTTACTCCATCCAATGGGACCGACAGTGGAGTCGTATAGGTGCGTGACACACTCCCTAACTTAGTACCATTTGAAAGATAATAATTCACTATACGATTTCCATTCCCAAACTGCACTGTATCAGGTAAATTAAGAATATTGTAACGAGTGGCAACAATGTTCTTATCGAGATTAGCTATCTCATTCCCATTACTATCATAATAATATTCTTGTTCGTGGTCAACAAGATCAGGATAAATAGCAAAATCATAAGTTGCAGGAAAACTATGATTTCCATCCGTCACTTTCAATAATTGGTTCCCACGATAATGAATATCCAAATCATTCACCGACCCCGATTCTTCCAAACGAAGTAAAGAGGTTATATTACCCATTTTATCGTAATCGAAAAATTCATCATTCCTCATACGACTACCATTCACTCCATACATCATACCCGACGTTAAACGATCAAAACCATCATAATCAAAATGATAGAAATACAAACGCCCGCCCTGAGAAATGGATATATCAGCTATATTACCATTATTACAACGAGACAATTGATAGGGTAACATAGAATTGCCGAAATAAAGAGTTTCATTAAAGCCATTCATGCTGCCAATATTGAACAACGTTCCGTCATTATGATAACCATATGTCATCTTAACTTTATTTCCTTGCATCATTTTTTCAGAAATACGACCATGGGAATCATAAGTAAAAGCACGCAGAGGAGAAGTATAATGAGTGGTCCCATATCCCAAAACACATATACTGTTCTTTTCCCGTCCTGCATGATCGTAATTATAATCCAATCTCAAAGAATAACGATTACCGTAACGGGAGTCACTTCGTATCAATGCTCCACTAAAATTATAGCTATAATCGGCAGACAATGTATTGTTCGACAGAGTCTCTTTAGAGTCGCGACGAATCAAGCGTGATTTATCATCATATTGATTAATCGTAAAACGTCCTTTATCAGGTTGATTTAACACAGCTTCAAATACCCCTGTCAGCAAACCTTTGGCAGAAGCGGATGACGCCATATTAGCAAAAGACCAATCAGAAGAAAATTCTGTAAAAGCATAATTATCATAATAACGTATACAAGTTAAAATATAACGATTCTGTCCCATCTTTATATGATCTGTGTATCCACGACAAGGTCCTTCAGTTCCAATATATTCTTCGTGTACCAATACATCCTCATATATATCAGCCAAATCATCGCGAGTACGTTTATCTTTAACTATGCCTTCTATAACAACACGCCCTAAGCCGTCATATTTAATAAAACTCCATTCATCCCGTTTCCGCTGATTACCATCTTGGGAAAGAATGGGGCGATAATCTCCATCATATACTGTGTAAATCCAGTCCGCACCCGGATATTTTACGCCAACACATTGGTTATCGTTATCATAAATATAAAAATAAGCATACAAGTCGAGAAAATTACCGGCTGAAAGACTTTGATCATCAAAAGAAGAGTAAGCATCTACAGCAGCAGGTGGAAGAACACAACGTAAATGGTCGTAAGCATCGTATACCATATATGTATCGTGATATACATCTCCATCTACGCGACGCTTTAGCACCGTATGCCCATCGCTATCAGTAAACAAAAGAATACGATGTCCATCCTCATCTATTTCTTCCACCACCTGATAAGCCCCTCTCGCAGCCATACGTTTATTTATTGTAGTATTGTTCTGCATCCTGAATTCTAAAGCCGATAACTCCGGTTCTGAAGAATTACTTAACCGATAATCATATTTTATACTTTTTCCTCCGACATGCATCCCGGAAGTTTCTACTATCCGACCTTCCGTAGAAGCTTCATACAGATGCGTACGAGACCATGTCTGGGTGCTCTGTTCAAATTCAGAGACAGGTACAAAGACTCCATTATTTCCGGTAAAAGGAGTAGAGAGATACTCTTTCGCTATCCGGCCTGCTTCATCAAATTGAATATAATCCGCCAAATCTTCACCATTCGGTCCAAACCCTTTCCGTATCGTTTGTATCAAGCGGCCTGCTGTATCATAATACTCAATAGTAGTGACCGAGTTAGCATCATTTACTTCTGACACTTTTTGTACCGGTTCACGCAAAACGCGAGAAGTCAGAATATTCTCCTGTGCACTGAGAGACAGTGAAGTCCAAAGGAATCCTATAATGTATAATCTACTAAAACGTTTCATTTCTCGGTTGCTAATTTAAGGTGGTTTGTTTGAATAATATTATAATCATTATCACGTACACAACTCAACCGCCCCATATCATCATATTCATAATAGGTCGTCATTCCACGTCCATCCGTTTTTGAAGTAATACCAACTTCCGGTTCATAGGTCATCACGCTCACATCCGCTTTCGGGAGTTTACTTCGCAAAGCATGTAAAGCCTGCCACTGTGTTGCAGTGGGCTCGGCAGTACCACCTATTTTTTCAATGTCAACTCCTTGTGCTTTGACTTCTTCCAATGTCGCATTAAATATCTGAGCTATCACATAACGCCTGTGGTATCCCCAAACATAGACAGCACTTTGCCCCATACGACTTTCAATAGAAGTATGGTTACTCAAAGAATCATAACCAACATAGCGGATATCCGGTTTCTTATACAAACTAAAGTCACCGTACTGTACAGTAGGCTCTGCCAAACTTTCCGGCTGATAATAAGTATACTCAGCATCCGGAACAAAATGCCCTCCATGTATATTTTGCTTATTTTCTTTGTACGCATGCAAAGTTTTCTTTATGAGCCTGTTTTGTGCTCCCTTATAAAAATTCTCTTCTATCGGAGTACAAACCATATTAGCCTTGCTACACATTTCTCTATAAGGAGAACGATCCTTAAAATCAGTAGTATAAAACAATTCTTGTGTTTCACTACGGTTACGGTCTGTTACCACTTTAGTAATTTGCCGAGGTTGAAAATTATCAAGGTTATATCTATAATTCGTTCTATTGCTATGAATTATCGGATTCTCTTCATATACATCTATAATGGAATCACATTTCGTTGAAAGTGCACAAAATTTGAATGGTATTTTATACGATGAAATATTAAAGAAATTTCCTTCGTCTTCCCGAAGCCCTTTCAACGTATATAATGGAGTTTCCTGATAGGTATAATAAGAAGTATTCACCAACTTATCATCTTTATAAACACAATGCCTTTTCAATTTTCCATTAGTAAAAACAAACTCTCCAGGAAAGCCAGGAATGGCAGGTTCTTTCTCTTTTCGATTATAATAATAAAAATCTTCTCTCAGATTACCTTTATTCATCTCAGTAAAAACCTGTACCCAGTTGTATCCAAATAATACACCTGCAGTCTGACTTTCTATCGGATTAACAGGAGCCGAACACTGCTTTAAAACAGCAGCTATTCCCTCGGAAGTTATGACTTGCCCGAAAATTGACATGCGGGAATTAGCTTCAGAATAATAATAAACCTCGCGAACTGTATGTAGTAAATCACGCAGCAGAACCCCTGTGCTTTGCTTTTCTTCATCTATATATTGATATCTCTTTATGGACGAAGGTGATTTAATCTTCGCAATGCGAACCCCGCAAGAAGGGGGAAGGCCTGTATAATAAGGAATTTCATAGAATTTTATGGTTATCTCCGATTCAACCACTGTCGTGTTGGATTGAAGGTCAATCGTTGATATACCCTTAGATAAATAAAGTTTATGCTTATTCATTATAAAATTTTCTCTGTCGTCAATATCCTGAATAGTAAAGTAATATTTACCAAAAGCAACCATAGCCGTCCCCTTTTCTTCTGCAGCATGGAATTCATTACCATGATACCGATACTCAAAATCAATATAACCATCACACGGCATATCAAAAACAAATGTACAAAGGTGTTCTTTAGCAGGCTTTACAAAATGTACCGAACCTCTATATACTCCATCTGATGATAGAGGAATACGTACCGTTTCTCCAGCTATTTTGTTTGGCTCATATGTGAACTCGGTACGTCCCCCTTCCGGTGTCTCTAAAGCTGTCAGCATAGAAGAAGTAACAAGACGTGGATTTACAGACCGATCAGCACCACTTAAGTGAGTTCCTTTAGGCATTGCTATCACATTATTTTTTCCAATATAATCTTTATTTGTAACGACAGAAGGATACAGGCAAGTATTATTTTTACCGTTATAATATCCCCAATAATCACATGAAAAACTATTCTTATCGGGTAAAGGATAACGAGTATCATACTCCATTCTATACTTCAAACAACGCTCGGATGTTCCTTTCAAAGTAATAGAATCTAATTTTAAACGATGACATAAGTAATCATAACTCTTATCACGAAGTAATGTATCAGGAACAAAATAAGAGGTATGGAATTGATACGTTTCTAAAAGCTTATTCTGGCTACCAGAACCATAAATTTTTATTTCTTTCAATGAACGTGCCCAGCCATTTTGCAACTCATGGTTATGATTTACGTCATATAGAGAACGTATATCCTTTCGCCGTTCATCAGAAGCAATAAATTGAATATTCCCATTTTTCCAACTTATACGCTTCAAACGTGGATATTCTGTTGTTAAATCAATAGAATAAACTCCTTTATTATTAAAAAAAGGTTCAGGAAATTTTTTCCCCTCTTCTGCTAAAATATGATAGGTATATTGAGAGACACTTACAGGAGATACATAAGCATTCCATTCTTCATCATAGTCAAAGGTTATTCGATCTCCATTAGGATAATATATATCTTTCAAATACCACCCGGTGGTATATTCATATTTACTGATCACATCCAAATAGAAATTAGAATAAGGTCCATAAAGATCAGACATACTGGCTCTTTCATTCTTATACACATCCGAGTACTTCGTTTCAGGTTGAACAAAATAATAAGCTGTTCCATCTGGTACCGTTATTTTAAATCCAATAAAAGTAGTTGTATTGTTTAGATATACTTTTTCTATTCTTAAATTATCTTCCGGATTGGCACTGATAAAACCATTTCCAGGATCTGATTCCTGTAACTTTTCTCCCCCACATTTACAATAGAAACGTCCGGAATATCCGGCAAAATTATAATAGAAAATATCCGGTTCCGTATCACCAATTAACCGGTCATGAAACAAATGGGTAGATGAGTTATAAATAAGGCGTGTATAATTACTATTTACAATATCTTCCCCTTTCTCGGGTATTTCTTCCGTATTACTATAATACCCCTCTTCAAGGTCATCTCTCCCTCTTACTGTTCTCATTATAGCCCCTCCTGCATTCAAGGTCCACCCCAAGCCTACCCAAGAAGCTTCTTGAGCTACCCGAATACCGGAAGCATGATAACTCAAACTTACAGGTAGTTGATAACCTCCTAAATCAATCGTATAAATCGGTATATCAATAGTTGGAGTACCTGTATATAAAGATACCGGAAAATCAGCATATTGAACTAACGCACATGAATTAGGTGAAGGGATAAGATTTTTGAATGGACGAGTCTCCTCTTGTCCCCATAGTGAAGTTGAATAAAATAAATAACAAATAAATAATGTATATAGTGCTTTCATAATAACAATAATTTATACGAAGTTAGTAACAGATAATTTTTTGAGATTCCTGTTGCCCATTAACAATAGTACAAAGAACAAATTCATTTTCTCCTTGTCCGGCAAGATTCACCTGTTCGGTATAAATTCCATTAGAAACGGTATGAACTGGTTGATGATAAAGCACAATACCCGAAATCGTCGTAATAATCACTTCCAATTGTACCGGTTCATCAACCTGATAATGTAATGTCAGTTGTTTTTCGGAAGTCAGCATATAGTTTAATAAAACATTGCCATATTGTCCGCCGGAAGTGAATGAAAAATCGTTCGATTCTTGTTTGAAAGCTCTTTCATCAAGCATAGCTAACCGATCGCGAATAATACGATTTTCCGGGTCGTCTGCAAGATAGCACTGTTCCGTAAGAGGATAATAAAAAGCTGTATTAAAATGCTTGTACAAAGAACCGAATTTATAAATAGAGTTCTCAAACGTTTCGAATACCGGATAGCGATAACCGGGAACATACCACTGGCAATGAACAACATGCCACCTGGCCGGATCATGTTTCAGCCATTGTCGTACACTATCCGGCAAACAAGAAATACTATCGTTCATAAACTTACTATCAGCATGATAAACTTGCCCTATATATTGATTGTGACGAATACGGAGAACCTGTCGTAAAGTATCTACACCAGGGAGCAAAAGAGAACCTAAGCCATCTGCTACGGTAGAAGTAAATCCATAAGAAGAAATTCCTAAAGAATGGCTGTAACTACCCTCGCCATAAAAGTAAGACCCGATAGAATCACCATAAACAAAAGGGTAACATAAAGTAACTGCCGGAAGCTTATTTTCGATACGGATATTGGCATTTTCATAACCGACAAAAAGTAACGAATCTCCTGAAAGCCTATATTTATACTGTGTCCTTGATTCCGAAAGACACAATATTGAATCAATCTTACCAGAATAACTTACTTTGTAATTATCATCACGTACTGTCTGTTTACGAAAATCCCATATCACCTCTCCCCCACTCGCACCAGAAGTCGTGTAATCTAACTGTGTCTTATCAAGTATATCTCCCGCACGAGGAAGAGATATCTCTTGAGATAACTCCTGCGCAGATACCCGTATAAACACAAAAGACAGCAAAAACAGTAAAATGTAATTTTTCATATCATCATTTATAGGTTAACATATTTCAGATAACTTTTAATAGTTTTTTTTAATTATCGTAAAAATACAACAAGAAAACCTGTAAAACAAATAAATATTTATTTATTTTACAGGTGATTAGTATGTTTGTTAGCATTTATCAGCCAACAAAGCATTTTATATATTAATTATAAGTAGAAACTAAAGGAAAGTTGCATACCCCTCTCATTCATCATTTATACCCCGGATTCTGAATCAGATTCGGATTCATACGTCTTACCTTATCGGGAATCGGAAATACGGTAGTATACCCATTTCCCTCATCCGGCAGTTGTGGCCGGCTGCTATATGCACGGGTAAACAAGTCGAATCTGATAAGATCTTGCCGTCTCCAACCCTCCCAGGCAAATTCTAATTGTCTTTCGGCAAGCAAATTTTCCAAAGTAGCTTCACGATACGAAGCGCCCACTCGGGAACGAACCCGGTTCAATTCTTCATCGCCCGCTCCGCCGTTGCGGATTTTTGCTTCACTCTTCATCAGGAGCACATCGGCATAGCGATAAAGTACGATATCATTTTCCATCAGTTTACCGTCTTTCGTGGCCGTTTCATCCACTTCATATTTCTTCATACGGGCTCCTGCCGTTTTTTCATATGGGGTGTCGGATATATCTAAAGCAGCTTCCCAAGGCAGATACTCAAGTACCGTGCCATCGTCCAATCGGACTACATTCCCTTTCAAATCGTATACAATACCGGCAAAATAACAAATATCAAAACGGAGATCGACCTCCGCAGTGCCATACCCAAAAGTGCGCAACGCCTCGATGGTTGCACTGGAGCCATTCTCGCCGCTCAGTCCGTAGGCTTTGGCATGATTGTAATGGCGGGAACGGAAAAGATATTGCATTTGGTTAGTATACAGGTTTTTATTCATTGGAATAATAAATATATTCTCGGCCGACGACTCATTGAAAACTGCGAAGTTCGTCTTATAATCTTCTTCAAGACGATATCCGAATTTCGTAATAGAATCACAGTAGGCTTCCACTGTCTGCCAGGCATTCAAACGCTTTCCGTCAACAGTAAAATAAAGTTCCCGTCCATCCGGACGTACTCCGTCCGTCCAGTCATTATCAGCATACACCTCTGCATTCAAAGCCAATTTTGCTAAAAGGAAATAGACAACCGGACGGGTAATACGTCCATAATAAGTGCCGGGTAAATTGCTATGAGCCGTACTCAACTCCGGAGCTGACTCTTGTAATTCCTGTACCACGAAATCATACACTTCCCTGCGGCTCTTCTGCGTCACCTCTTTCATCGACGTGGAAGAAGAAAGAACCAAAGGGACATTTCCAAACAGATCTATCAGATGATAATAATACAGTGCCCGTAATGCACGCACCTCAGCCCGATAAGACGCCAACTCCTTATCAGTGTGGGTCTCAGCGTAAAGATCAATTCGCTCCAAAGACTTATTGCTGAGTACTACTACCTTATACAGATACTCCCAAGTTGCCTGTATGGCATCATTATTGACACCCCAATCGTGCAAATAAAGTCCTTGCCAGAAACCACCGTCATACCAGTCGCCTCCCCGAGTCGGCATAATGGCCTCATCGGTAGTGAAAGTGTTCAGATCGTAAATACCACGGCCGGTTCCCTGCAGCCCTTGACTGTCGCTATAACCGCCTATATGGTTATATAGAGAGGCTACCGCGTTCAGATAGAGCTCCGGAAGGTTCCGATAGGCTTCTTCCTCACCTATTCTATCCCGGGGATTTTCCCGGAGAAAGTCATCACAGGATATTTGTGACAATGACAACAACAAAAAATATAGTGCATAAATAAATGAACGTTTCATAGTGCAACCTTTCTTTAAAAGTTAATACTCAATCCTAATGTATACGTACGTGCCAACGGATACCCCCGTTTATCATCTACTCCTAATGTGGAATTTACAGTGGAACTGTTGATCATGGGCGACAGTCCGGAATACCCGGTGATGGTAGCCAGATTGTTCACCGTCAGTGCCAGGCGAAGCGACTGGATATACTTCCGGCTCTTACCCAATGGCACATCCCAGCCGATAGTCAGATAATCAAAATTGATATAATCTCCCTTTTCCAACCAATAATCGGTAGCAGTCTGGTCCTTGATGTTCCGTCGGGGAGCCTCTTCCATAACGTTATAATCGGGAAAAATATTCATATTCATGTAAGTAAGCGAGGTGCCGTTGTAGATTTTATGCCCGAAAGCGCCATTGACCTGCAACGAAACGTCAAACCGTTTATAGCGAAAGCTGATATTGGAGCCCAACAGCGTTTTAGGCACCGCCTGCCCGGCCACATAGCGGTCTTCGCCATCTTCAAGACTGACTCCGCCACCATTCAGATCAGCAATACCATAGGTATATCCACCGTTGCCGTCGGAAACGAGTCCACTGGAATGAGGAAGATAAAAGACACCCAAAGGCTGGCCTACTATCTGATAAACAATATGATTGTATCCGCCGTGAAAGCCGGCTCCGTCAAGACTCGCCAGACTCTTATACTCCGGCGCCGAAATATTCTCTCCATTGTAATCGCCGCTCAAGGATAGCAATTTGTTTCTTTGGAAAGTAATATTGGCATTGATGTTCAGTTCCATATCCCGGGTTTTAAGCGGAGTGATGCCGATGGCTATTTCAGTACCGCTATTGCGCATGGAGCCGATATTGGCCAGTAATGTATTGTAGGCAAATGGCGGGACGCTGACATTGTACAGATAAAGCATGTCGGTCGTTTTAGAATTGTAGTAGTTGATAGAGAACAACAGGCGGTTCCCAAACATCCCCAAGTCTGCTCCGGCATTAAAAGTGTGCTTCACTTCCCATTTCAAATCAGGATTTATATTCTGCATCTCGCCCAATGTGACTACGGCAGAATTTCCCACAGGTACTACTCCGTTGGGGCGAACCAATCTCAAAGTGGTGTAAGAATCTATTCCATTCTGATTGCCGGCCAATCCATAACCCACACGAAGTTTCAGATTATCCACCAAAGGAATGCGTTTCATAAACTTCTCCTCACTCACCGCCCATGCCGCCGAGACAGATGGGAAAAAGCCCCATTTATGATTATTACCAAACTTGGAAGAGGCGTCCGTACGGGCATTGACCGTAAGAATATAACGGTCGGCATAAGTATAGTTGAAACGCCCCATAAAAGAAGCCAAGTGTGGCTCTTCATAATAAGAATTCGTCCCCTCCCAAAGCCGGACAGCTCCTGCCTGAAGATTATCATAGCCGAAAAGATCGGTACTGAAATTAGTGACTGTGGTGTAATATCCGGTATACGTCTCCTTTTGAAGCTCTGCCAACGCCAACGCATCAAAGTAATGTTTCCGCCAATTCTTCTTGTAGGTCAACATCAGATTACCCAAAAGCGACTCCATCTTTTGGGTTCCTTTATAGGCTTGTCCATGTGCCCATACCGAAGTAGGAAGATACTGGGAGTTCTCTACTATATTATAAGTATAAGACCCGAACATGACGAGTTTCAGTTCATCAAGCAGATTAAATGTCAGTTTCGCATGGGTGCTGATGTGAGACGTTGCATCATGGTCCTTCACTTCCATCCATGCCAGAGGATTGGTTATCTGGCTGGCATTGGTGATTTGATCCCAGGAACCCGTCTCCGTATTCTTATGATTCGGAAAAGTAGGATTAAAGGTAGCTGCCGAATAAAAAGTCTTCTGATAATCGAAAAGATTGTGATTTTTCTGTACCGAACCGAACATACCCAACTCGCAACGGATAAAATCACCGAAGATTTTCTGTGTCATATTCATATTGGACGTGAAATTCTTCATATCCTCATTCAAGATCACTCCTTGCCGGTCAACATACCCTAAAGAGACACGATAATTGGAAGCATCGGAGCCACCATAAAAGGCAATATGATGATTTTGCTGGAAGCCGGTCTGTTCAATCTCCTTTTGAAAGTCCGTATTATTCCCCAAATCGAGAATGGAAATGCCCTGCTCAGCTGCTACTTGACGGAAAGCACCTGCCGGAAGCATTTTAAGATTCTTATAGACAGTGGCTATACCAAAACTACCGTTATAGCTGATCCGATTTTTGCCGCTAACGCCCTTTTTAGTGGTGACTTCAATCACTCCGGAAGCTCCGCGAGATCCATACTGGGCAGTTTCGGAAGCATCCTTCAAAATGGTGAAACTTTCAATATCAGTGGGATAGATAGACGAAAGCATATTCAGATCACCGAACACGCCGTCTACAATAATCAAAGGATCGTTGCCACTGGTAAGCGAGGTCGTTCCGCGCAGGCGGACGGCATCCAAAGTGGCCGTACCGTTTGTTCCTTTTTGTATGGTAAGTCCGGGAACACGTCCGCGAATAGCATCGAGAGGATTCAGTATCTGATCGCGGTTCATCTGTAACTCGGTGATTTTTTCCACAGAACCGGAAAGGTTCTTAATGTTGCCGGTGGCATATCCTACAGTAATCAAAGAGTCGAGAGGAACGGCCGACGGCTTCTGAGAAAAGCCATCCAATGACATTGCCAACAGAGAAAAACAGAATGAGACAGTCTGAAGAAAGATGAGTCGGTGTTGTTTCATGTTATCTTTATATTAAGGAATATAAAGATAAAACAAAAAAAGACTAAAAGCTGTTCTCCGGATACGGTCTTTTTTATCCGGAGAACAGCTTTTTTTAGCGGGAACGGAAAGTAGAAGCCGGCAAGCTCTGAGAGTTTACCAGATTTGCACGGGTAAACGGCCGCCAGGCATAACGGACATAGCATGGATGTTTCACCCGGTCACTGTATACCCTCACCTGATTTCCCACAACTTCGGCTTTGGCCGGATAATATAACCCTTCCGTCTCGGCTATTTCAAATTCCCTGATTGGCCTCCCGTCAGCCGTATGCAATCCGTCGGCATAATCAAAACCCACATAAGCCGCATCCTCCCGGAAATCCACACTACGAAACAAAGGTCCCGACGGAACAACCTGTTTCTTATCATAAGTACGGTTTAATGCCCAATGTGCCAACCGTTCGCCTATGGGACGTTTATTCTTTGGATGTACATCCAGTGAATCGCCATAATCGCTCGAAACCGCCATTCCCGTATGAGGAATCGCATCCATCAGCCTTCGTTGGCTATCGCGAAACCAAGGCCATGACGGCCTGTCGATAGAAGACAACTGTACATAGTAAAAAGGCAAATCCGGATCATTCCAGTTCTCACGCCAGCTACCGACCAACAAACGGAACAGTTTCTCATGTGCCTCATAATTATGGGCATTCGATTCTCCCTGATACCAGATAACCCCTTTTATGGGATACCTATCCAACGGCACTATTCCCGACTCAAACAAATAGCAAGGTTCATAGGGATGGCGCTGTAATTTATCAGTTGTCAGCTTAATATTCAAAGCCGCACGCCCGTGTACCCACTTCTGAACAAAATCATTCTTCAGCCAATCGCGCATAATAGCCGGAAATTCATATTCCAAAGCTTTACGACCTACCCAAGCTTCCGTAGGCGAACCGCCGATAGCATTGCAAATCAACCCTACAGGAACCTGCAAGCTGTCTTGCAGCATCTTCCCAAAATAATAGGCAACGGCTGAAAAATCCGCCACCGCCTTCGGGGAACATTCCACCCATTCGGTATTTGCATAATATTGCAAATGATTCAGTGAATCCAGCACGGAAGCATCCCATTTTACTGCATTCGTACGCCAACGGGCTTTCATATCGAACAAACGAATGCCCGCATTCCCACTCTGCGGAATATCGACCTTGCCATCCACTCCCTCCTTCATCATGAATTCCATATTGGACTGTCCGGAACAAAGCCAGACTTCTCCTACCAGCACATTCTCAAAATGCAACCGGCGCTTTCCGGTAGAGACGGTCAGCGTATGAGGGCCTCCCGGTTGCAGCGGTTTCAAGCATACAGCCCATTTACCGTTTGCACCTGCTTTCACACTTTCTGTCTGTCCGGCGATACTGACGGTGACTTTTTCACCGGCATCGGCCACACCATGAATATCCAACGGACATCCACATTGCAACACCATGTTATCACTGTATATTTCGGACAAACGCAGACCGCCGTAATCTCCGGTAATGGCAGAATACACAACTCCCGCTAAAATACCTGCTCCCTCTACCGTAGGATGTACTGCATCCGGTAACATGAAAGGATAACGATAAAGCGGTTCATGAAAATCAATCAACTGTACATTGGCGTATCTTGCAACGGTCTCAATGGCTTGTTGTATCTCTCCATGCCAGTCACGCGTACCGGACTCAAAACGCGGATGACGATCGGCAATAGGAGTCATCCGTGCCACCAAAATCCGTACATCAGGGTTTACTACACGAAAAGAGTCGATCAGTGCCAGATAATCCCTGACAAAAAAATCCCGATAGTCGGGCCAGTTTCTCGGATCCGTATCATTAATGCCCAAATGAATGACAACGATGTCTCCGGCAAAAGCCAGCGCCTTTTGAAACTCTTCCTGCTTCATATAAGGACGGTGACCTTTATTCAGCAAAGTCGCTCCGGATTTTCCAAAATTTCCAACGGTATACCCCTCACCCAGCATACGTTGTAACTGGGCAGGATACGAATCTCTTTCCCTGTTTTCAATCGTATAGCCATACGTAATGCTATTTCCTACACAGGCAATCTTTACAGGTGCTTTGGCCGATACCCCCAAACACAGCAAGAGACATAAGGCTCCTAAGAATATCTTTTTCATTTCTTCGAAATATAAGGTTTCACAATCTCTACCCATTTCAAATAACCTTTCCCCAAAAGATGGAGACCGTCATTGGTATATTCAATATTCATCTTACCCGTCTTTGAGTCTACAAAGTGGGAATAAAGATCGATATATGTCAGTTTTTCCTTCTCCGCCAGCCGGATTAATCCTTCATTTATCTTCGCCACTTCTTCCCAATGTGCCGTATGCCCTTTGAACATATTATAATGATCGCTTACCGGAAGCACACTTTGTAAATATAACCTTGTTTTAGGGGAATCTTTTTTTATTTTAGCAGCAATCATCCCGATATATCCGACAATGGTATCCGCCGAAGTCCCCCGGCTCACATCATTGATACCGATCAACAAAAAGATCTTTGCCGGCTTTCCTTTTAAAACGGCATCCAGACGATCATAGACCCCCATACAGATATCCCCGCTGATCCCCCTGTTCTTGACATGCTTATTACTGAACAGTTCCGACCATTCCGCTCCATTCGTAATGCTGTTTCCTAAAAAGATAATGTCTTTCGAAGTGACCGGAAGTTCTTCAAATAAAGTTGCCCGTTGATAATAGAACGTTGAATATTTCCGCTCCTGAGCATTGCCTGCCATCGATACAAGCAACAATAAAATAAAAATCCATTTGTGCGTCATCATATGCTTTAATCATTTTACTTGATTGTAATTCTGCTGATTTCTGCGGTACGAATACCCGGTTTCAGTTCGCCTCCTACAATAAATAATTGCTGTCCTTTCCCTAATAAAGCAGCACCGGCCCGTGCCAGGCAAGCAGATTCCTCCCATTCCTCCCAATGGTTCCGGCGGGTATTGTATGCCATCAACCGGCCATTAAACCGATACCAGGCAACGGGTTGCAGCAAATAATCTTCTTTTGCAATTCGCTTATAATCACCACTGATAGCATCCAGAAAAATATCTTTATCCACTCCACCTGTACATAGAATAATACTATCCGACCAAACGCAGGAAGTTCCTCCGGTCAAAGTAAGCGGCTCTCCTGTTTCTGCAACGGCAGGCGCCGGTACCGGTTCCCATCGTTCTTGTAAAGGCAGATACCGGTAACCATCAGTAGCTACACTGGCTTCGCCCCCATTCTGTGAAGGACAAAAGCCTCCCCACAGATACAACATACCATCTTGTACGGCACAAACTGGCTGTACACGTGCAGCACCCGGAAATGGAACTTCTTCTTTCCAACCGAGCTCCGGTTCATTGAGATTTAAAGACAACATCGAAGTAGAAGGAGATCCATTCCGGTTTCCCCCCGCCACATAAATCGTATTGCCGGATGCAGCACCGGACATATTGTCCAGTGCAAAAGGCAACGATGGCAATGTATCCAAAATAGCCCCGCCATCCTCTGCCAGTTTCAGACGGAATACGGAGGTAAGCCCTCCGTCTGCATTATTCCCTCCGATAAGAATCATCTCACCGGACCGTGAGATAGAAACTCCATAGGCTACCGGTGACGGCAATTCTCCAACTTGTTTCCACACGAGCACGGAGTCTTCCGTTATTTCGGCCGTATATATGCCTTTATAAAAATATTTCGGCCCACCTTCTGCCGCAGATTTCCCTGCAAAATTACAACCTCCGGCCATAACCAATTTGTTACCGATAATACCGGCGTAACAAGCAGACACTCCCAACTCATAACCGAATTCCTGATTCGGAAAGCCGGACATCTGCTGCACATGGATATCCTGCTTCCGGGACGAGTTTTCCCGAACACACGAAGCTGCCAAAAAGAAAAATGGCACAGCACTGCATAACAAAACCTGTCTTACCTTTATCATCGTTTCATCCTTTTTATTTTTGAAGTAACCCTGTTCAAACATTTATAAAGAGCAGATATGAAAAACCGAATTAATACAGTAGTTAAGTAGTCAAGTAGTTAAGTAGTAAGTAGTAGATAGTTAATGGAAACACATCAAACAAACTATTTCTACTTAACTACTTACCACCTGACTACCTACTATTTGACTATCTACCACTTACTACTTAACTATCTACTACTTACTACTTAACTATCTACTACTTGCTACTTGACTATCTACTACTTGCTACTTAACTACTTGACTACTTAACTACTTAATTATTGCATATAAATCATTACGGTCAATATACCGCTTCCCGGACAAGTTCGGAAAACAACTTTGCATATTTTTCCGCAACGGCTTCTGCATATCTTTTTCCTTTTTCTGCCGTAGCCAGTTTAGGGTTTCCGATCCCCGTATCATCAGACACTTTCTGCCAGTCACGTGGGATCCACGCAACCTTTTCCTGTAAAGACTTTATAGCAAACGGCTTATACCGACCCTCACCGGCTTCCTCCAGATTTACCAATTCAGGATGATAATGCATCATTACGGAAGTCTCCAACTCATCGGCATGATCTCCCGGCTGATCAAAATAATCTTTTGCAGGAAGCACTGTAAACCACTCACTGCAAGCAATCAGAAAATCGGGATAATCCATTGACAGGTCACGGATCATATTCTTAAAATTGTTTCCTCCATGTCCGTTTACAATAACCATTTTACGGATACCTTGCGTATGAAGCGAAGCTACAATGTCCGTAAGGATTGCTTTCTGTGTTTCATACCGGGCATGTATACAAAACGGCAGTTCGCGCTGTCCGGGGTTTTGTGATCCCAGCGTCACAGGAGGCATCACCATACAACGTACACCATATTCTTTTTTAGCCCGTTCTGCCGCATCGACTGCAACCGAATGAGATAATATGCAATCCGTCAAATAAGGTAAATGCAAATTATGGGGCTCAGTAGCTCCCCAAGGAAGAATTACTAAATCGTAATCCAAATCTTTCGTCTTTCCGTAGCATGATACGGATAAATCAATTTCTTTATTCATCACTATCGTTATTATCAGATAAATCTCTTCTACCGAATCCTGAATGAGGAGATAATCCTCTTTTTCTTATGAAATTTCCGGAATCGTTCTTATTTCAGTTTCTTCTCAGGAGAATAAACCAACCCGTCGACAGCACGTTCACCATCAAGCGTGACAAAAACAGTAGTAAACATCCATTTCACCAGACGTACCTGATGAGTTTTAAATTCTCCTACGGGAAGTTTCAGCAATACCTTGTTCCATCCTTTATTCAAATGCACCTTCAAGGGAGGACGAGCCATGAAGTTCTCATTCCCCAAGGGTATCTCATTATCCAACACAGTATGGTTGGCTGTCCACACAGGAGGAAGTATCTCGGTGTCATTCAACCAGATACGACTTCCTTTATAATCCCACTTACCGGCAGGAGGAGGCAGATCTTTCTCGGAACGTCCATAGTTCTGAAACTCTGCCCACAAACCAACCTCCTGGCTTTTGGGAGAATAAACCCAAGTATATGCATACGCCGTATGATTTTCTTCAGGTTCTTTATAGAAAGCAGGAATCAGAGTTCCCCACACATGACGCAGATAGATACCGGCACCAATGGCTTGTCGCACATTGTACTCCTGTCCTTCGTATACATATGATTCTTTCAACTCGGATTCGGGAGGAAACGTACGTTCCAAATCACCTTCATTGGGAAATGCATCCGTAATGTTCCATTTCACATTGGTTTGTTTCACATAGGCAAAAGGATACCCCTTGAAACAATGCTCTTTGTGCCACAACATTCTTCTCTCGAAATCGGCAAAACTCCGGAATTCGTCTGAATCCTCTCCCGGAAGAATCGTCCCGTTTTTATCGAAATACTCAAAACCGCCTCCTTTCCAAGACCGTTCGGCAAAAGCCAGCATATTGGGATAAAAGGAATTTTCTCTGATAACATTCACTTCCGGTACGACCCATCTGTCCTGCCACACAGACAGAATACTTCCGGCAATATCATCACTGCCATAGGGCTGGTTATAGATGCGGCTATTGTACAAAGCAATGATATCGGCAAACACATCAAAATGATTGAGATAATGGAATCTTGAATCAATGGCCGGAATACCCTCCTGCGCCTTCCCTCTATAACTCCATAAATGGGTCATATCTATCTCCCCCGGCTTATAATGCCAGCCCGGATTCCAGGAAATCGCCTTTTTCCCTTTAGCACGGACATAGGCCACCATTTCCGGCACAAACTGCGGATTGGTAAATGCCACTTCATCCGTCCCGATGTGCAAATACGGCACATCGAATGTCTCACAAATTTCATCCACCAATAATTTCAGGATTTTCATACCGGCTTCACTCTGCATATCGTGTCTGAATGCCCGCACAAAGGCCGCACTATGCCCCGGCATATCAATCTCCGGAATAAGCATCACCTGCCTTTGTTTACAAAACTCCACCAGATCCCTAACTTCTTCCAATGTATAAAACTTGCCGGGCATACGCGTCATATTGCAACTATCATTCAACACCGGAAAGATTTTGCTTTCAAGACGCCATGCCTGGTTCTCCGTCAGATGCCAATGAAATACATTGATTTTATAACGGGAAAGAATATCTATTTCCCGTTTCAATTCCTCTACGGAAATATATCCCCTGCCTACATCCTGCATGAAGCCACGAACGCGAAAAGCCGGCCAATCTACAATCTCCCCTCCATGAATGAGAGCCGTTCCTTTACAATGTAGCTGTCTTAAAGTCTGTAACCCCCAGTATGCTCCCTGTTCCGTAGTTGCTTCGATAGATATTTTATTCTTCCTCACAACCAAACGATATGCCTCGTTCTCATTCAAAGCTATTCCATCCAGTTTTTCTACTAAACGGATCTCAATTACGGAAGAGGATTTGCCATCTATCATGCCTCCTAATTCCGACACCAGCAGTCTCAATTGAGAAATGAGAATATCACCGGATAACCTTACTCTCTTTATACTGAATTTTTCATTCGTCAGCTTTACCTGTTGCGGTTCGGGCAAAAAATGGATATTACCTGCCCGAACCGTAGCAAATGTGCACAGCAATAGGAAACAGATGGCACAACAGGTTCTATTTTTCATTTGATTATGTCTTCTATTTTTATTCGCTGAAAAGTCATATGCGCTACGCTACTTTCATACAGAATACCAATCGTTTCCTTATCAATCAAAGTAAGGCAGGAGTATCCCCATCCCTCGGCTTCATCTATCAACAACTGATGTTCGGGCAGCCAGGTCACTCCACCGTCGAGACTGGCCTTGATGGTAATATGATTCCGTCCCTTTATCGTATTGGGGTTGGAAAACAACAAAATGTCTTTTCCCAGTACATTCTCTTTCGCATCTATCTTTATCAGACTTGCCATGCAAACCGGTTCACGCAAAGCACTTCGCGAAGAGACATGCTCTGTCCATGTTTTCCCTAAATCCTTTGTAATAGCCACCGCACGGCTCCCTCCCCGGTTATCACGCATATTCAACATCAGTACGCCGGGTTCTACCTCCGCCACTTGTGCCTCTGTAGTGTTTATACGGGCATAATTATGAATTTTCCATGTCTCCCCACGGTCTTTGCTATACATAATTCCGGCATTGGGTATACGGGCGGCATCGATAAACTGAATAGGAAAAACCAGCGTACCATCACTCATCGTAATCCCACGCCCCGGCCCTTGCAATAAGAAGTACCAGGAAGGGTCTTTCACCTGTTCTGTGATATTGATCGGAGCCGACCATGTTTTTCCGTCATCCGTACTTTTCGTCATTACCAATTGTGCCGTATGATTCATATCCATTCCCGGATGCGAACTCCACCACGCACGTTGATTTCCCATTCCATGTGTCCATGCAGCAACGATCCAGATGGTATTTGTTTTCGTATCTACCAGAATAGAAGGATCTCCTACCCCATTTTGTGCGGCCGGCAATCCTCCGTGTTCGCCAAACGCCAATGGCAAACGCATCTTTTCCCATGTCTTTCCGCCATCCGTACTACGGCTCAACCCCACATCCACATGCTCTTGTAAATCGACGCTGCTATTATAACGCACGTCATATACTCCCAATAAAGTGCCTTTATTAGTCGTTACCAATCCCGGAATACGAAATGCAGCCGAATGATCATCTCCGGCATGGCGCACTCCTACACCCATATAATGCTCTATATTTTCAGGAGAAACCAGATTTAAGAGTGCATTTTTACCATCTAAAGTTGCCGAAGCTATCTTTGCCTTCACTTTGGCAGTAAGCGAAGTTCCGGGTTTCATTTGCAAACTGATCCAGAAATAATTGATACCCGGAAACAGTTTTTGTTCACCTTTCAGTACAATCTCATTTTTAGGATTATTCACTTCGGCTTTTTTTATCGAATAAAAAGGATTGGCAGCCAATGTTTTTCCCGGAGCATGGCTGGATATATATTCAACGGGAGCAAAACGCTTTTTACCTACATCCTGTAAAGCTTCCGTACCTCCATAATAAAGCTTCACAGATTGAATATCCGAAAGCACGGTTTCTTCATCAAATTTCAACACAACCTTGTCCAGCACCTTACTATCCTTTGCGTCCAGACGCAAATAAAACAAAACATTATCTTGCCTTTCTATCAAAATAGGAATACGTGTTTCTTTGATAAAAAGGGTATCGGCCGCACAAAGTGTAGACACTGCACATAACAAACAAAAGAAAGGAAGTAAAAACAGAGTTTTTTTCATGGTATTGACTAAAATTATATTTACGTTATTGAGGACAAAGATACTATTTTTCATTTTATATCGGTTTACACACTTTTTTATTTCCAACCATACCGGTATTGAAATCCGGAGAAATCATCCACATCACTGCATATTATCCGTTTTAGGGCGCAGGAAGTAGAGTTGCAATGCCAATGCTATTAAAACAACTACACTCAGCCAGGCAAAACCCAATCCTAATTCGCCACCGTCGGTCCATCGCCCTAATAAACTGGTGACGGCAGCCCCGGCAAACACCCCTGTCATATTCATGATACCATAAGCAGTTGCACGATATTTAGCCGATACGAACTGGCAAAGAATAGGCATATTATTCGCATCAAAGATTCCAAAACCGATGCCAAACAATAATCCGGCTCCCACAATACCTACCGTATTGTGTCCAAACCCTAATAGCATCAATGCCGGGATAGTAAGTCCTAAGCCGATAGCTCCTGTATAAACCCGGCCACGAATATTCTTTAATACCCATCTGTCCGAAAGGATTCCACCGAGAAGCACTCCGATAAAAGAAGAAACAGCAATAGTAATAGTTGACATCGGACCTGCTTCCGACATCGGGATATTCAGATTCTCGGCAAACAGGGTCGGCAACCAGTTTTTCGTGGCCCATCCCGGAAGGCTGGGAGCAGCAAAATAAAATAATATCACCCAGAATGCAACATTACTGAATAACAAAGACAAACCTTTAAAAACAGATGACTTCTGCTTCGGTTCCTCCCGACGCAAACGCTCTATCTCCATATGCTCCTTATTTTCGCGCAAAAAGACAACTAATATAAAAGCATAGACAATACCGATGATCCCAAACCAGTGAAAAGCCGTATGCCAGGAATAAGCGGCTGCTACGGTAGCTCCAAATCCGCCAATAGCCTGACCTGTGTAAAGTCCGGTCATATGAATTCCCACTGCCAACGAACGCGACTTATCCTGATGCCAATCTGCAATCAAAGAAAGTCCGGCCGGAATATAAAGCGCTTCACTCACTCCCATCAAAGCGCGTAACCAATATACTTGAGTGAACGTTTCGGCATATCCCATACCAAAAGTAACGGCAGACCAAACAAAAAGACTTCCTACAATCAGCCATTTCCGGTTTAATCTGTCAGCAATCATACCGGCAACAGGGCTCATAAATCCATATATCCAAAGAAAGACAGCCATCAAACGGCCGAAATTAGTAGCTGACTGTAATTCTGCAATATCCAATTGCATAGCATCTTTCATAGTCGAAAGCATCTGACGATCCATATAATTGAGTAATGCTACTCCCCAAAGAAGAGCTACTACAATCCAAGGATAAATTTTTGAGTTTTTCATGATTTCCTGTTCGTTTTCAATTATAATAGCGTATGCCCTCCTGCTTTTTTGCTCGTTATAATTTACTTGCTATAAAAACAAGTATATTCTCTCCGATTATCAATGATAAGAAAATAAATATTCCTGTCGCTTTCATCTTCAAAAAAAATAATCAACTGAAAAACAACAGTTTCCGTGGAATATTCTTACTATTTACAAAAGTATATACTAAACGGCACATTAAGTATATACTTTAACCACATATAAATATATACTTTTAAATATCAAAAATATATACTCTTATAATGGAGAATTCAGGGCCTTAAATTTCTAATTAACAATGTTAAAACGGGTGCCATCGGGATACGCTATAACCCCTATGGCAAGCCGTACTCTCTCTATTCCGAATAATTCATGAGCTATTAAGTAGTTGAGTAGTTGAGTAGTTAAATAGTCAAGTAGTCAAGTAGTAAGTAGTTGAATGATGAGGTAGAAAGTAGTTAAAGAAAACACATCAGACAAGTCATTTCTACTTGACTACTTAATTACTTGACTACTTAACTACTTGACTACTTAACTACTTGACTACTTACTACTTAATCGCTTCTCAACCACTGTCACAAATTATTCAAACTATATATTCTTAAGGTAATAATTCCCGGCAAAGCTCATACCCCTTTGTCATCATCCGAGGGATGTGGAAAGGTCCTTTAAAGATATTACCTTTTGCCGGTTGTGAGACTGTTCCATCGCGATGAAGGTATCCGTACCACTCTCCAAATTCATGATCAGGGAAATGGGCATATGTCCAATCACTGACCTGCCGGTGCATAGCAAGATACTTTTCATCTTTCGTAGCCTGATAAGCATACAGAGAAGCAATGATCGCTTCGGTCTGTGGCCACCAGAATTTCATGTCATGTGCATAATCCTGTGGGGGCAGGTTACGACAGTCGCGGAAGTTTATAATACCACCATATTCTTTATCCCATCCCCACTCCCACGACCAGTCGAGGATAGTAAGCGCCATATCGGTCAGTTGTTTATCCCAATTACGATATTTAGCCTCTTCAAGAATAAACCAAGAAGTTTCAATACAATGCCCCGGATTGATAATACGTCCATTAATCGTATCGATGAATTCCCCGTTGGAACCAACCGTCTCCAATAACGCATTGAATTCCGGATGCATAAAATCTTTCTGTAACAATGCAATCGAATCATCGATCTGCTTATCGAGTGCCGGATCGGCGATAGCAGCACGAATACGTGAAGCTGTATTGATGAGAATCATAACGATGGAATGGCCTTTCGACTGCACCGTATTCCAATACTTAGGTTCCAATACACCGGGAGTATTGAGAAAACGCTGTATATCTTTAAACAGTTTCAAAGCCTTTTCCGCATATTCCCTTTCACCCGAAGCGATAGCATATTCTGCCATAGCAATAGCTGCAAAAGTTTCAGAAAAGACATAACGACGTTTGCGCAAAGGCTCTCCCGATGCGGTAACTTCAAAAAACATACGCCCATCAGAATCAAAACAATGTTGCTCTATAAAGTCAATCGTACTTTTTGCAGCAGCCAGCCACTCCGGATTCTGTTCAATATGATTATAAGCATAACTGCATGTGAACGCAAAACGCCCTTGAAACCAAACTGATTTGGTAGTATCTATCAAAGAACCGTCACGATCCAAGCAGGTATAAACACCTCCGTTCCGAAGATCCAACCCATGCTTCAACCAAAAAGGCATTATATTTCCCAACATGTCGTCCCGGTAAGAGACTGACCATTTTTGTAGATATTCGGTTACATTCATAACATAAACGGATTAAAACTTATTACAACGATCAAAAAAGTGAATAGCTTCCAATTCTGCTTTCATACGAGCCTCTTCCTCGTCGGTCATATTCTGGAAAGGTGTACGATTCTTGCCCAAATCCAAGCCGATCAGTTTCATAATGCGTTTACCGCCTACAATATTACCTCTATAATGACAGATCACATTGATCACTTCCTGAGAGAAATTCTGAAGTTGACGCGCTTTCTCCAAATCACCGGCATTCCAGGCATCGATAATACCTACCAGATTACAACCGTTGTAGTTAGTGGTACCACCTATTCCTCCCTGAGCGCCTCCCATTGCCAGACAAGGAAGAATAGTCTCATCCTGCCCATGCAACATATCAAACTTTCCATCCTTATAAAGACGGCATTGATTGTACTCATACAAGCTCTCATAGGTGTATTTGATGCCTGCAAAATTAGGAATACGCCCGTCTACCGCTTCAAGAAAAGCTACCATAGACAGAAATGCCCCGTTAAAAGCAGGAATATGATAAAAATAGAAAGGAAGCTCGGGAGCACCGCAAGCAATCTCTTCACAGTATTTCACCAGTTCTTCTACACGACCTACCTTAGGGAAAGGAGGAGCCATCGCACCAATACCCCATGCTCCGATCTTTTGTGCATGCTCTGCCAAGCGACGACTCGACTTCACGCAAGTACTACCCACATGAACAATTACTTTAAAATTTTCCGGAGATACTTCGATCCAGCGTTCCGCCAACTTCATGCGCTCTTCTTCGGTGAGCATATAGCCTTCACCCGATGAACCGTTAATAAAGACACCTTTCAAACCATTTTTTGCCAACATCGCCGCATAGGCAGCAATCGGTTCGTAATTCACCTCACCATTTTCATAAAAAGGAGTGAAAGGGGCATTTATCAACCCGATAATCTTTTCCATAAGTATACAGTTTTATTCTATCAAACATGTGATTTAAACATTCATGCCACAAATATAGATATTTCTTAATTAACAACAAGATTATTTTTAAAATTTCTTATTATCAACTCGCAAATAAACAAAAATGATTTATTATATAATCCCTTATTAGACTATAAACAAAGAATATTAATAAATTAAAAAGGAAAAACAGAGCAAAATATTCAAATAACCCGTATATTTGTTCATCATAAACCACTAATATGGCATACATGAAACATAATTTGCTCAAAGAAATAGAAATAGGTTCCAAAAATGCTCTCGTAAAGAAGAGAATTATTACGCATTATATATATAATGGAAGCTCAACGATCACCGACCTTTCAAAAGAAATGGACTTGAGCGTACCCACCGTAACCAAGTTTATTGATGAGATGTGTGAAGACGGGTATATCAATGATTACGGCAAACTGGAGACAAGCGGCGGGCGCCATCCAAACTTATACGGACTTAATCCGGAATCCGGGTATTTTATCGGAGTGGATATTAAAAAATTCGCCATCAATATCGGACTTATCAACTTTAAAGGAGATATGATGGAGCTCAAAATGAATATCCCCTACACTTTTGAAAATTCAAAAGAAGGATTAAATGAATTATGCAAACTCATATCGAGTTTCATAAAAACACTTAGTATCGACAAAGAGAAAATATTAAATATCAATATGAACGTATCCGGTCGGGTCAATCCGGAATCCGGATATAGTTTCAGTCAATTCAATTTCGAAGAACGCCCGTTGGCAGATGTACTAACAGAAAAACTGGGCTACAAAGTAACCATAGACAATGACACCCGCGCCATGACCTACGGAGAGTATATGCAGGGCTGCGTAAAAGGAGAAAAAAATATCATATTCGTCAATATCAGTTGGGGATTGGGCATTGGCATCATCATCGATGGGAAAATATATACCGGAAAATCAGGTTTCTCCGGTGAATTCGGGCACGTAAGCGCTTATGAAAATGAAATCATCTGTCACTGTGGGAAAAAAGGATGCATTGAAACAGAGGCATCGGGATCGGCCTTGCACCGAATATTATTGGAACGTATCAAAAACGGAGAAAACTCAATCTTATCCAACCGCATATCATCGGAAGATCCGATAACTCTTGACGAAATCATTGCATCCGTCAACAAAGAAGACGTCCTCTGTATTGAAATAGTGGAAGAGATCGGCCAGAAGTTAGGGAAACAAATTGCCGGGCTTATCAATCTCTTCAATCCGGAATTGGTTATTATCGGTGGCACTTTATCGCTTACAGGAGACTATATCGCCCAACCGATAAAAACAGCCGTCCGCAAATACTCCCTCAACTTAGTAAACAAAGATTCGGCTATCCTCACTTCCAAACTGAAAGACAAAGCGGGAATTGTAGGAGCCTGCATGCTTGCACGAAGCAGAATGTTCGAAGATTAAATCTCGGACATCCGCTTCATAAAAGCCTTGATTCCCTCCTTATCGGCAACATCAGGCGCCCAAGGAGCCAGATTTTCAGGGATCAATGGAGCATAAGGCCCCTGCTTTATTTCATATATCACCGTATTGGGCTCAAGCACTATAATACAATGCCATATGCAAGGCGGAATTTCTATACCATACATGCCCTTATCCGGATTCAAATTCACTTTATCCGTAACATTACCTTCTTCATCAAACAGAATAGCAAGCAAACTACCTCGAAGAACGATATAAATCTCTTCTTTATCCGGGTTCTTATGACGATGGGGCGGCAAATACGTATCCGGCTCAAGTGCATTCAGCATACGATGAATCGTTGCATCCATTGACTCATGAAAATTGTAATTCATGCGCAGGCGCGGATTCTCTTTTGCCTGCCCGGATACATTATTCAGTAAAGAATCGGTAATTAATTTCATAGAATCCTCATTTCATTTTTTCAACAGAATCAGCGGTAACTACAACCAAAGCGGAACCTAACCCTACAATACGAAGCATCAGTTTGTCTTTTCCCTGATAATCGACCAGTTCTCCTTTCACACCTTTGAGCTGTCCATGAACAACTTGAACCATCACACCAGATGCCAATTCTTCTGTAAATTCAACAAGTTCATCTGTATTTTCTACCATACTGCGGAAAGTTTCCATCTGATCTTCCGGAATAGAAACATATCGCCCCTCTTCCCGAAGAAGAAAAGAAATCCCTTTCATACTTTTAATTCTGGTAACTTCGTCCATCGGCAAACGTACAAAGACGCATCCCGGAATAACCGGAACCATCACCTTCCTCTTACGATTATTCCATGAACGAACTATAGACTGAAGTGGTAAATAGCTCTCAATACCTGCTTTATCAAGCTGTTCTTTTACACTCTTCTCAGCCTTTACTGCTGTATACACAGCATACCAACAAGATGTTTTTTCTTCTATTTTCCTGTTTGTTGTTTCCATCCCTTTAATAAGTCTTTCACAAAAAGCATCCATCTTATCCAACCAATATCCGCCAAAAATAAATAAGAATCAAGATATTACCTAATAAATCCGGCTTCCAAAGTATCACCATTTATCATACTGTCACTTACACAATCATCAGTCCGCACTTTGCTTATTTGCAATAGCTGAACTGTCTGACTATATATATCATAAACAATAAATCTACGCATAAGATATTCAGATTAATCTTTTTGAGTCTTTTATAAACTGGTCACAAAGGTAATATATTATTTTCATAATATACATTTATTTTATTACTAAGTTTTAGAATTTGTATCAAAAGCCAGTTATAAGTCCCCTGACAACTTAGTAACTTTCGCATACAAAAGCCGTTTTTATAGGATATGCAGCAAGATTAAGATTCGAAAAATCAAATATATATTAAAAACATATCATTTTGCCAAGGCTATTACCTTATAATAAAAATCACCAATCATCTTGCCTTTTATAAACGCTCTCATTTCAAATATGACAAATAGTTTCTTCAATATATTCTCTATCCACATCCATTTTTTCAATGCTATAGCTTTACAAATTCCATTCCATAACTGCTTATTTATCTCCAGAGAAATCCCATGCTACTATTCTTTTTTTAATAAGAGAATGCCAACTAACTGAAAGACAGAAACCAAAGAAAATAATAATCAAAAAAAAGAAGATTTCTTTTTGATTATTCGAATAAAGCTGTAATTTTGCATGCCGTAAACGGACAATGCCGCTATAGCTCAGTTGGTAGAGCAACGCATTCGTAACGCGTAGGTCGCCAGTTCAAGTCTGGCTAGCGGCTCTTTCATTAAGCACTGATTATTTTAATCGGTGCTTTTTGCTTAAATAGAATAATGTATTCAAAAAAAACACCTATAATCGTTATCTGAACAAGCGTACTAATTGCGATACCGGTAGTTTTTTCAAGTTAATCCTGTTTTAGTAAAAAACGCATCACAATCAGTTTTAGCCATGTCATGAGCCGAAAAAGGAATCAAAAAAAGAAAAAAGCCCAAAAATATTCCCAAATAGGATGTATTATTACTATCCTAGTTTTAATACCTGTTTTTTATGGTTTATACCTTTATTTTCAACAATCCGAAACGCTCCCCTCTTTTCCGGACAAGACAGTCAAAATTCCTGCTACATCCATTCGACAGCCGATACCGACAGCCGAAGAGCTTACGATACCGCGAATGATTATTCCCAGAAAAGAACAAATCATCCACCATACCGGATATAGCGTATCATATAATGAAAATCTCCGCCTGCCTAACTGGGTCGCATATGAACTGACACGCCAAGAGACACAAGGCAATGCTAAAAGAACCGACCGTTTCATTACCGACCCTTCGGTAAAAGGTATCATTGCTACCAATGCTGATTACGCACGCTCAGGATATGACAAAGGACACATGGCGCCCGCAGCCGATATGAAATGGAGCAATACGGCAATGAAAGAATCATTTTACTTTAGCAATATGTGCCCGCAACACCCGGAACTGAACAGACGCAAATGGAAAGACCTGGAAGAAAAAATACGTGATTGGGCCATTACCGACAGTGCTATTATTATAATTTGCGGACCTATTATAGAAAAAACGCCACAGAAAATAGGAAAAAACAAGGTAACAGTTCCACAAAAGTTCTTCAAAGTAATTTTATCACCTTTTACCACATCACCTAAAACCATTGGATTTCTATTCAAAAACGGACGTTCCGTATCCCCACTCGCCACTTACGCAGTATCAGTGGACAGTATTGAAACACTGACGGGAATGGATTTCTTTGCCCCTCTGCCTGATGATTTGGAAAACAAAATAGAATCACAAGTGAATTGCGACCAGTGGGGACTTTAAATCCGGGCAATAACCCTAAAACGCATTTATACCAATAACATCATCGGCATTCAAAAGCAAATAATAGCTAAACACTCAAAAAACAGTCTCCACCAAGTCGCCTATTTAGTCGAATTCTTATTACCTTTGATGAGTTTTTATAATGTGAACGTCTTTTTATGGACAAGAAAAAGAAAAAAATCCTTATCAGCCTAACGGCTATCTTCTTTATAGTCTGCATAGCAGGAATCGGTACTTTTTATTACTACCTCCTGTATCCGCAATTTCATCCCGCTAAAACAGTTTATGTGTACGTAGACCGTGACGACACGGCAGACTCCATATATAATAAGGTGAAAGCAAAAGGACATCCCGGTAACCTTACCGGATTCCGCTGGATGGCAAAATATCGTGAATTAGAAAAAACCATCCACACCGGCCGCTATGCCATTCGTCCCGGAGAGAATGTATACCATGTTTACAGCCGGATATCCCGTGGTTATCAAGAGCCGGTCAACCTGACAATCGGCAGTGTAAGAACGCTCGACAGGCTGGCACATAACGTAGCCAAACAATTAATGATAGATTCTATCGAAATTGCAACTTTACTATTCGATTCCACTTTTCAGCAAAAAATGGGATATGACAAAGAAACAATGGCATGCATGTTTATTCCCGAAACTTACCAAGTATATTGGGATATGAGTGCCGACAGCTTCTTCGAGCGTATGCAAAAGGAACATAAAAGATTCTGGAATGACGAACGTCTTGCCAAAGCACAAGCTATAGGAATGACTCCGGAAGAAGTGTGCACGCTGGCATCCATCGTAGAAGAAGAGACAAATAATAATGGGGAAAAACCTATGGTGGCAGGATTATACATCAACCGGTTGCAAAGAGGCATGCCGCTTCAAGCAGATCCTACGATCAAATTTGCATTGCAAGACTTCGGATTAAGAAGAATCACCAACGAGAACCTACGGGTTGAATCTCCATACAATACTTATATAAATACCGGACTTCCTCCGGGACCGATCCGCATTCCTTCCACTAAAGGCATAGATAGCGTTCTTAATTATGCAAAACACAATTATATTTATATGTGTGCAAAAGAAGATTTTTCGGGTACCCACAATTTTGCATCCAATTATACCGACCATATGGCTAATGCCAGAAAATATTGGAAAGCATTGAACGAAAGAAAGATTTTTAAGTAATCCTGTAATAAAATGATCTTAAAAATGTATCTTTGCCCAAATAAATAATAGAACTGTGACTAACACTAATTAAAAAGATATATGAGCAAGCAACTCTTACTTGGCGATGAAGCCATTGCACAATCTGCATTGGATGCTGGGCTTTCAGGCGTTTATGCCTATCCGGGCACCCCTTCAACTGAGATAACGGAATATATCCAATCATCCCCCGTCACGAGTGAACGGAACATACACAGCCGTTGGGCCGCCAACGAAAAGACAGCAATGGAGGCTGCCTTGGGAATGTCATTCGTAGGTAAGCGGGCACTGGTTTGCATGAAACATGTAGGCATGAATGTAGCCGCCGACTGTTTTATCAATTCAGCAATCACCGGTGTAAAAGGCGGACTTATCGTCGTTGCAGCTGATGATCCCAGCATGCACTCCTCTCAAAACGAGCAAGACAGTCGTTTTTATGGTGATTTTTCATTGATTCCGATGTATGAGCCGAGCAATCAGCAAGAAGCTTATGACATGGTTTACAACGGATTCGAATTTTCCGAAAAGATCGGCGAACCATTATTGATGCGTATGGTTACCCGCCTGGCGCATTCCCGTTCCGGAGTAGAACGAAAAGCCCAAAAGCCGCAGAATGAAATATCTTTTGGAGAAGATCCGCGTCAATTTATTCTTTTACCGGGTAATGCACGCAAACGCTATAAAGCATTATTATCACGCCAGGACGAATTTATCAAAGCATCCGAAGAATCTCCCTATAACAAATATACCGACGGTCCGAACAAAAAGACAGGTATCGTAGCCTGTGGCATCGGATACAACTATCTAATGGAAAACTATCCGGAAGGCTGCGAATATCCGGTATTGAAAATAGGGCAATATCCGCTACCCAAAAAGCAATTAATGCAATTAGTGGAGACTTGTGATGAAATTCTTGTTTTGGAAGACGGGCAACCGTTTGTAGAAAAACAATTGAAAGGGTATTTGGGTATCGGATTGAAAGTGAAAGGACGTCTTGACGGTACACTTTCACAAGACGGAGAATTAAATCCGGATTCCGTAGCACGTGCCGTAGGAAAAGAAAACAAATCCGAATTCAAAGTTCCGGGTATTGTAGAGATGCGCCCGCCCGCCCTATGCGAAGGTTGCGGCCATCGCGATATGTATACCACTCTGACTCAAGTACTAAAAGAAGAATATCCTACTCATAAAGTATTCAGTGACATCGGATGTTATACATTGGGAGCCAATGCGCCGTTCAATGCCATAAACTCCTGTGTCGATATGGGGGCATCCATTACGATGGCAAAAGGTGCTGCCGATGGAGGATTATATCCCGCCGTAGCCGTTATAGGCGATTCGACTTTTACCCACTCCGGAATGACCGGATTGCTGGACTGTGTTAATGAAAATTCAGATGTTACCATTGTTATTTCCGACAATGAAACAACAGCTATGACAGGTGGCCAAGATTCTGCCGGTACAGGACGTATCGAAGCAATCTGTACCGGACTCGGAGTAGATCCTGCACATATCCGTGTAGTAGTTCCCTTAAAGAAGAACTACGATGAAATGAAACGGATCATACGTGAAGAACTTGATTATCACGGTGTATCCGTTATTATCCCCCGCAGGGAATGTATACAAACATTAGCACGTAAAAAAAGAAGTAAATAAGCCATGAAAAAAGATATTATACTATCAGGAGTAGGCGGGCAAGGTATCCTGTCAATCGCCACAGTCATCGGCAAAGCAGCCTTGAAAGACGGACTTTATATGAAACAGGCAGAAGTACACGGGATGAGTCAACGTGGTGGAGACGTACAGTCTAACCTGCGCATCAGTGACCAACCTATCGCTTCAGACTTGATACCATCGGGGAAATGTGACCTGATCATATCCTTAGAACCCATGGAAGGATTACGGTATCTTCCCTATCTCAGCCCGGAAGGATGGCTGGTGACCAACGAAACACCGTTTATCAATATTCCAAATTATCCGGCAGAAGAAAAAGTACTGGAAGAGATTAACAAACTGCCTCATAAAGTGGTCTTGAATGTGGACAAAGTAGCTAAAGAAGTAGGATCGGCACGTGTCGCCAATATTGTTCTATTAGGAGCCACTATCCCATTCTTAGGAATAGATTACACAAAGATACAGGATAGCATCCGTGAAATATTCCAGCGCAAAGGGGATGCTATTGTAGAAATGAACCTCAAAGCGTTGGCAGCCGGAAAAGACATAGCAGAAAAATTAATGTAATCATGTGTATCCTGCCGATATGTCAATCGGCATAACAACTGTTCAAAACATACAATTGGCATATCGGCAGGACAGCACATTGAATAATTGTTCAAACCATGAATACAAGATACTGGGAAGAAGAAATAGAAACGATGAGTCGTGAAGAACTAAAAGAATTGCAATTACAACGACTCCGTAAAACAATTTCCATAGCAGCAAACGCTCCTTATTATAAGGAGGTTTTTGCCAAACACGGCATTACCGCCGACTCCATCCGGTCACTGGAAGATATTCGTCAAATACCATTCACAACCAAAGCGGATATGCGTGCCCATTATCCTTTCGGCCTCGTAGCCGGTGATATGAAAAATGACGGAGTACGAATCCATTCATCCAGCGGCACAACCGGTAATCCAACTGTCATAGTACACTCACAGCATGATCTTGACTCATGGGCAAACTTGGTGGCACGATGCCTTTACATGGTTGGAATCCGTAAAACCGATGTATTTCAGAACAGCTCCGGATATGGAATGTTTACAGGAGGATTAGGATTTCAATACGGTGCCGAACGGTTAGGAGCATTGACCGTACCTGCTGCTGCCGGTAACAGTAAACGTCAGATAAAATTCATCAATGATTTTAAGACGACTGCCTTACACGCAATCCCCAGCTATGCCATACGCTTGGCAGAAGTATTCCAGGAAGAGGGTATGGATCCGGCAGGCACCACCCTAAAAACCCTTGTCATCGGAGCAGAACCGCACACCGATGAACAAAGAAAAAAAATAGAACGCATGTTGGGAGTGAAAGCCTATAACAGCTTTGGAATGACAGAAATGAACGGCCCGGGAGTAGCCTTCGAATGTACCGAACAAAATGGTATGCACTTTTGGGAAGATTGCTATTACGTAGAAATTATCGACCCGGAAACCGGCGAACCTGTCCCCGAAGGAGAAATAGGAGAATTGGTACTGACCACACTCGACCGAGACATGATGCCCCTGATTCGTTACCGGACGCGCGATCTTACACGTATTCTTCCGGGCAAATGTCCTTGCGGGCGTACTCACTTGCGTATAGACCGAATCAAAGGACGCAGCGATGATATGTTCATCATCAAAGGGGTTAATATTTTCCCAATGCAAGTCGAAAAAATATTGGTGCAATTCCCGGAATTAGGCAGCAATTACCTTATTACCCTGGAAACCGTCAATAATCAGGATGAAATGGTCGTTGAGGTAGAGTTAAGCGATCTTTCCACTGACAACTATATTGAGCTGGAACGTATTCGTAAGGAGATTACCCGCCAATTGAAAGATGAAATATTAGTAACACCTAAACTGAAATTGGTTAAAAAGGGCTCTTTACCACAAAGCGAAGGAAAAGCAGTACGAGTAAAGGACTTGAGAGATAACAAATAATTCAATATAATTATATGTCTAATGCGCCAATTAAGAAAATTGTTTCTTCAGTTGGCGCATTCGTACATCCATACTTTAATCATACCTTATGCAACTATTAAAAAAAAGAATCCTGCAAGATGGAAGATGCTTCGAGGGAGGCATTCTGAAAGTAGACAGTTTTATAAACCATCAAATGGATCCCGTACTGATGAAATCTATCGGAGTAGAATTCGTACGCCTTTTTGCAGGAACCAATGTCAATAAGATTATGACGATAGAAGCCAGTGGTATCGCTCCGGCCATTATGACCGGTTATCTGATGGATTTACCGGTGGTATTTGCCAAAAAGAAATCTCCTAAAACCATACAGAACGCATTAAGTACCACAGTTCATTCTTTCACCAAAGACCGTGATTATGAAGTTGTCATCAGTAGTGATTTTCTAACCCCCGAAGACAACATTCTTTTCGTTGATGACTTTCTGGCATATGGAAACGCCGCCTTAGGTGTTTTAGACTTGATCAAGCAATCCGGAGCTAACCTGGTAGGAATGGGGTTCATTATAGAAAAAGCCTTTCAAAACGGGCGTAAAACACTCGAAGAAAGAGGTGTACGCGTAGAAAGTCTCGCCATTATAGAAGATTTATCCAATTGCCAGATTAAAATAAGATAGCTTCTTCTATTTTTCATTCGGATTAAAATATTGTCCTTTTTTCCCCGTCACGCTCCCGTATTGTACAGCATTTTGGGGACAGATATGATAACAGGCCAAACAAGAAGTACAATCTGTTCCCCAAACAGGTTTCCATCCTACCATTACAATATTGTTCATAGGACAAGCTTTTTCACAACGTTTGCAAGCTATACAAGCATCTGTGGTATGAAACTTCCTCGCAGATATCCCCCATTTTGTGAAAAACGGATTAATTATCTTCGTTTTTATAAAAGGGAAACTACCTTCATGGCATTGAAACACCTCTTTTCCTTCTTCCAACATACTGCCTATTTCTGCCAATTTTGGAATCGCATCAGTCAGTTTCCGTTCTTCAATCTCTTTAGAGTCCACATCAAACCCCGGGAGTAATACATAATTATTAGGCATAATAACAGAAAATCCGGCATCACATTTCCATCCCCTTCTTGATACAGCATTGCAAAACACCTGCTGAGTCAATCCGGTGTCATCCCCGCAAGAACATACAAAAAAAAGATACTGCTTATCATAGCGCTGAAGATTCAGTTGTTCTATAAACTGCAACACAATGGGAGGAGGCCCCCAGGAATACACAGGAAACACAAAGCCGATTTTTTCTTTATCAGCCATTTCATAATCAAATATCGCGTTTCGCATTGTTTCCGGAATAAATATCAATTGCTCCTTAAGCCTGTCAGCAAGCTGTTCTGCAATCCATTTAGAGTTTCCTGTACCCGAGAAATAAAAAATCATAATTGAGATTTTTTTAATAAATCAATATAAAAAGAAGGGCGGTAGTCTTCGAATGATTACCGTCCTTCTCCGTTATAAAAAAGCCGCACCGACGATGTGATGAAACTCTGATAGAACAAGATTTGAGTGCTCGCCCCCTTTGTAATCCACCGGCTAAAAGCTGTCCCGAAAGATGTGGCCCGCCATTGAGAGCAGAAGCGTTCTCGGTATATCAGATTAATTTGAAGAGTTTCCCGATCAAGTCGATACGGCTAATACTTTAACTACACAAATGTAGTAACTTTGTATGAGATAAACAAGAAAAATATAGAATTTGTTTATTCTAAAAGCCACTTTTTATAGCCTGAAAATTCTTTAGTAATAATAAAAATGCCGATCACTTTTCAGTAATCGGCATCTATTATTCTTAAACTGTGCAACTTAAGCCGCTTTAGCTTTAGCAACTACAGCTTTGAAAGCTTCCGGATGATTCATTGCTAAATCAGCCAAAACCTTACGGTTTATTTCGATACCGGCTTTATGCAAGCCACCCATCAATTTAGAATATGACATTCCTTCAAGGCGTGCAGCTGCATTGATACGTTGTATCCAAAGAGCGCGGAAGTTTCTTTTCTTGTTTCTACGGTCACGGAACGCGTATGTCAAACCCTTCTCCCAAGTGTTTTTAGCTACGGTCCA
>ERZ791872.380-NODE-380-length-46590-cov-4.197722_pt1 | contig 46590 bp, 43 predicted proteins | sample MGYA00510279_ERZ791872 | MGnify/ENA primary metagenome ERZ791872 (study PRJEB30046, sample SAMN00792103) | human gut metagenome | study: EMG produced TPA metagenomics assembly of the A metagenome-wide association study of gut microbiota in type 2... | reverse complement strand
GCATGGGGTCACGGGTTCGAGTCCCGTACGCACCGCGATAAACATTGAAAATCAATCGTTTACAAAGAAGACATCCAGTTTTACACCCACTAATGTAAAACTGGATGTTTTTAGTTTTTCATTCTTCCCTGCTGCTGATTTAGGCTACATATCAGCATTCTTTTTGGTTTTCCTTACCGCATGATCACTCTGGTCTTGCCGGTACGCCGACGACCGGTAAGTACAGTCATTTGTAATCGACTTAACCGGTTCAAAGAAAGAAGATACACCTCACAATCGGCTGATGCTTGTATATTCACGGTAGTTCCCATTCTGTTTATAAAAGAGGGGTAGTCACAAACAGAATCATTAAAAAAACTATACCCAATTATCCACTCATTGCCATTAACGTCTATTCTTGATAAACGGAAAATACCAGATACAACGAACCCTATTGATTTGTCATTTCATTCTGACGAATCAACTATCCATTTCTTTTGATTGTTGCCAATATACCCTCTTGTAGAAAAAGCCTTTCTAATTCAGAGGTGTCTAAAATTTCTTTCTCTACATTAAACTTATCCATATCAAAAACTCATCCATGCTGAAATATTCTGTTCCAGAACAAAAATATAACTATTGAAAGAATAATAACCTTTTATGATTTCATTTATTATCATAAAAGTATCATCTTTAACATCAGCCCAACCAACCACCGCAACACCAAGCAGTTTTGTCCTATACAGACGAGATAAAACGATCTATAATGACTAAAAATCCAATCGAGACGACACACCGTGTAACTTTCTACACAAGTAGCCTCATATGTCCATCCATTTCCAGTTTCAACATAGCTTCATCTCCCAATAAGACTGATTGATTGCAAAATCAGCAACCATACTTCAAACTAAAATGTCCGGCAACAACCCTGCTAATACATTCATCCCAGAAAAAAAGACATAATGAGATAAAATACCGCCGCCAACAATCCACTTACCGGAATAGTCAGCACCCAAGCAGTCATCAGATTTTTAGTAACTCCCCACCGGACTGCTGAAAGTCTTTTAGTAGCCCCCACTCCGATAATAGCTCCCGTAATGGTATGTGTCGTACTAACCGGAATCTTCAAATACTCCGTCAGATACAACGTGAAAGCACCGGCAGTCTCCGCGATAACTCCCTCTAAAGGGGTCACCTTGGTTATTTTGGTTCCCATAGTCTTTACAATTTTCCATCCACCGGACATCGTACCCAATGAAATAGCCGTAAAACAGGAAAATGCTACCCAATCCGGCAAATCATTAATGCTGTTTATCCCCATCCCCAAACCTTCAGAATGTCCTGCTATCATGGCAGCAGCAATAATCCCCATCACTTTCTGAGAATCGTTCAAGCCGTGCCCGATACTGAACAAAGCCGAAGAGACAAGCTGCAACTTCTTAAACCAGACTTCAGCAGTATGGGGATGTGCCCGTTTACAGATATAAAGCACCAACAAAGTAAATCCGAATGCAATAACCATGCCTATCAAGGGGGCCAGGAAGATGAAAGCCGCAATTTTCAATATGATATTCATCTGAATGGCCTCAAAGCCGTGAGCCATGATGGCCGCTCCCGCAAAACCGCCGATTAACGTATGCGATGATGACGAAGGAATGCCCTTCCACCAAGTAAACAGATTCCAAACAATGGCAGCTATCACTCCCGCCAAGATGATGGGTAATGTAATATACGACTCTACTACCGTTTTCGATACAGTATTGGCTATGCCAAAGCCCCCGATGATACATTTGGCAATAAAGAAAGCTACAAAATTAAAGAATGCAGCCCATATCACTGCCTGGAAAGGGGTCAGTACTTTGGTAGATACAATAGTGGCAATTGAATTTGCCGCATCGTGAAAACCGTTGATGTAATCGAATATCAGAGCCAATACAATGATAATCACTAATAATTCCATGTGCCGTACCTGTATTTATGCGTATTTCACAATCAAACTTCTCAATATCTTGCCCACATGCTCTGCCGCATCAGTGGTCTTTTCCAGTTCGTGTACAATTTCTTTAACCTTGATGAGTTCAATACAGTCTTTCTCTTCCTCAAAAAGTTTGGTAATAAAGAGTTCATAAATATCATCTGCTTGATTCTCGATATCGTGCATCTTTGAGCAATACCCACGCAAGGTATTCGGATTCTTACGAAAAGTCTCAAGCTCATCCATCGCTTTGACAATATAGTCCGCCTCCTGCCGGATCATACGGCTCAGTTCCTTTCCACTCTCAGAGATGAGGCGAGGATTATAGATGGTAATACGTTTTGCACAACTATTTATTCCGTCAATCACATCGTCAATGCTCGAAGCCAGATCATGAATGTCCTCACGGTCAAACGGTGTAATAAAAGTGGTACCCAGTTCATCCAAAATCAGATGGGTAAGCTTATCTCCTTCACGTTCCATATCCTTGATCTGTTTATAATAACCGGCTCTTTCTTCAGGCGAATCATGCTTCAGGCTCTCCACTAAAAGCTCCGATGAAGCGACCAGGATTTCAGACAATTGTTTCAACAAAGGAAAAAATTTGGGTTCTTTGGGTGTAAACCTACTAAAAAAAGAATTTTTCATAAATGTATATATTTTAAATTATTTCGTTTGTTTACGGGATTTCAGCCGGGCGCGCACCACCTCGACCGCAGCAGGCAATACTGATACCGCTATGATGGCGACAATCAGCAGTTTCAGATTCTCCTGTACGAAAGGAAGATCTCCGAAGAAATATCCTGCGTAACAGAATATGGCAATCCACAGTGCTCCGCCTATCAGATTGTACAGCATGAAATAGTAATAATGCATACTCCCCATTCCTGCCACAAACGGAGCAAACGTACGGACTATGGGCACAAAACGTGCAAAAATAATAGTCTTTCCGCCATATTTTTTATAAAACTCATGGGTTTTCTCAAGATGGCTTCGCCTGAATATCCTGGAATTGGGATTATTGAACAGTGTCCGTCCAAAGAAGCGTCCTATCATATAATTACAGGAATCACCCAGAACTGCGGCAACAAACAAAATCAAGAACAGCATATTCACATCAAGGGGTGTATCGGGCAATGCCGCAATAGCACCTGCCACAAAGAGCAGAGAGTCACCCGGCAGAAAAGGTATTACCACCAGACCGGTTTCACAAAAAATAATCAGGAATAAAATGACATACGTCCAGGTATGATATTCCTGTACGATATCAATCATATATTGATCGATATGAAGAATAAAATCCAATAAAAAATCCATTTTGTATGATTAATCAGTACTTAAATAAAAAAACAAGTACAAAGAGAGAAGAAACTTTCAAAAAAAAGAAAGCATTAAATAAGAAAGCACTAAATAAGAATACGTCTCAGCGTATAGATATAATATCTATAAGAGAAATTGAATGGATTGATACTGAATGAAAAGGAGGTTGTTTTTTCTTCGGGAAGCAAAATCTTCAGAGACTTCACAATTCTGGCAATGATAGAGGCCGTATTATTTCTTAAAATCTTGGAGGGAGAATTACAACGGAATGAAAAGTTATTTCCTATACTGACATCATCCGTCTGGTTATCGTAAGACTCACATTGTATCCCGGCTTCATAGTGATTGAGAAACTTTTCCGACAAGGTATGCCATTTTTCAGGATGATGCTGTGTGTCTACTATGGCATGCAGTGTCTCGCATTCCTCTATATCACCGGAAACAGATACCACTTTTGATATAAGGAATAACCCCAACAACATATAGAAGATATACTTCACCATAGCGGCCGCAAAGATAGAAAGTATTTTTAAGAGTAAAAACCATTCAAACTTTTATTTTCACTTTCCTTATCAGGCCTATCAAATTAACCTGCTTTTTATGTCTTATCCCAATGGAACATCGAACGGGATACTCTGAACACCGTTCATCCATGCCAACCACAAACAGTCTCCCTTGACATCATTGCCCCCCTTAAGTTTTTCAGCAACCTCCCTGCCTTTGCGAATCGTTTCTCCGTACAGAAACAAGCCATGTTATCAGCATCGGCCGGACAGGCTTCCGAATGCCATATGTGATAGTACTCTCATGCTCATTTTACAATTATAGACTTGATAAATCTTGCAGGAACACCGCCTACTATCGTATTTGCCTCCACATCTTTTGTCACGACTGCCCCGGCACCGATGACGGCATTATCTCCAATGGTTACCCCCTGAAGAATCGTGGCGTTAGAGCCTACCCATACATTTCTGCCGAGGATGATAGGTGCAGGATAGGTCGTTTGACGCTCTTCCGGAGCCAAACCATGATTTAACGTGGCAAATACTACATTATGCCCGATCTGGCATCCGTCACCGATCGTCACACCGCCATGATCTTGAAAATGACAGCAGGCATTAATGAATACACCTTCACCGACAGTGATATTCTTACCGAAATCGGCATAGAACGGTGGAAATACCCGCAGCGATGACGGCACTCGATAACCGAATAACTCGGAGAGCAATCCGCGTACTTCATCCGGTGTATGGTAGGCCGTATTCAGCCGGAAAGTGATACGTCTCGATTCGTTACTCATATCGTCCATAAAGCGGTGTATCTCCTCCGTATCGAGTGCCTTGCGGGTCTTTACATATTCCTTGAATTCGTTCGTAGTCATCTCTTATCTCCTTTCAAATTTTACGGATATATCTCCGGCCACACCCAAAACCCCGATACCGTTACCGTCGATACGACCTATTTTAATCAAATCGTTGCTGTGCGACCAGCTTTTGCAAAAAATAGCGACATTACCCCACGGCACATAGATGGTAATATCGCCGGGCACAGGAGTACAACCGCGTGTAACGCCCCCGGTCGTCAGAGCCGGAGAGGGATAGAAAATTTTCTCCGTTACATTGTTGTAATCGTTCAATGTCACTTCAAGCGGCAGACGCGAGAGGAAATCCCGTGCAGCAGCATTATCTTCCATCGTTGCGGTGACCGTGCGGTCACCGACCGTTATGTTTACAGCCAATGAAGATACATCGGGAGTTTCGGATTGACCGGGAGTTTCGGATTGTCCGGGTGTAAACGGCTCATCATCGGAGCCCTCGCATGCTGCCATCGACAAGACGGTCAGCAGCATCATGGGAATCAATAATAACTTTTTCATTTCATTTCTTATTTTGATGCAAATATAGATGGTATCTGCCACATGCTTTGTAGACAAATCCCCGGTATTCATACCCGAACTACAGATTCTGCAAAAAACAATATGTCATTCGAATTAATCACTGCTAATCAACATCCTAACATGGATTACAGAATAGCTAACACGAATTACGGATTATGATGCTCATAATATGAATATCCGAAATAAAACACTTATTTTTGTAGTGGAGTAAACAGATGCCAGTGGAGTAAACAGATGCCGAATGATGAAATAAACAGATACCGATATGGAGAATATAATAAAACTGGAAACCATTCAAGACTATAACAATTTATTGGGAACAAAAACCCTGCATCCTTTAGTCAGTGTAACGGATCTTTCTACCCTAAAATCGATCAGACATTGCCGGAAGAACTTCGGTTTTTATTGTGTGTTCTACAAAGAACTTGCTTGCGGAACACTTCAGTATGGCCGTAATAAATACGATTATGAAGACGGTACACTGGTTTTTATCTCTCCGGGGCAAATAGCCGGCATCAATGATGACGGCGAAACCGTGAATCCCAAAGGCATCGTGCTGATGTTCCACGCGGACTTGCTATACGGAACTCCCCTCGCCCGCAGGATGAAAGACTATACTTTTTTCTCTTATGAATCTAACGAAGCCCTCCACATGTCGGACCGCGAACGCCGGATCATCCTGAATTGTTTTCACGAGATACGCGAAGAATTGGAGCACACCATCGACAAGCATACCAAGCAGATTATCACTTCCAACATAGAAACTTTGCTCAATCATTGCGTGCGCTTTTACGAACGCCAGTTCGTGACCCGCGAAGTGGTCAATCGCGACTTGCTTACCAATTTCGAACGAATACTTCAACAGTATTTCGATTCGGAAAAGACGTCTACCATAGGATTGCCATCCGTACAGTATTGTGCCGAACAGATGCATCTTTCTCCGAACTATTTCGGAGATCTGGTGAAAAGGGAAACCGGAAAATCGGCACAAGAATATATTCAGTTGGCCATCATGGAAAGAGTAAAAGAATTGTTGGCCGAAAGCAATAAGACAATCAGCGAAATAGCTTATGAGTTAGGCTTTAAATATCCACACCATTTGAGCAGGATATTCAAGAAAGTTATCGGAATTACTCCGAATGAGTATCGCCTGCAAGTGGTATAAAGAGAGCCGGGAATGGATGGAAATGAAGTTTTTAAACGGTTATTGAGGCGGTTTACTAAAAAAATCATATATTTGTTGAATGAAGGACAGGCATGCGATCCTTTTTATGCACGTATAGTTGTGCCGGAGACTTAAATTAAACCTTTTGAGTTAACCAAAGATGAAAGTATCAGAAGATGCTTTCTGTGATTATGTTACATATACACAATAATATTCATCTGTTCAACAAATTAATCTTAATCGCCCATGAAACAACCATCCAGCACTCGACGGAAACAAACCGCAAAAGCCGTCATTCTATTCTTTCTCGGAATTTCTGTTTTATGCTCCTGCCAAAGGGGAATTGACATTACAAAGATCGAAGCGATGCCCGAGGGGGCTGCCAAAGATTCGGCCATGTTGTACTATTATCAAGGAGTCAGGCCCGGTGACTTTGTTATCGTGAAGAAATCTACAAAGGACGAACTTAATGAAATCAATGATTCGGCTATTCCCATTTATCTGACTACGTCAGCCGAAGTGAAAAGAGACCAGGATCTTAACGTCACGAACAAGGTTTGCCAGATATTCAGGGGAGACACCTTACAGATTGTCGGCGGATATGACAAAAGTCTCTCGCGTGAAAAATTTATGCAAAAGACGGATTATTCGCATGCTGTAATAGTGAAGGCCATAAAAAACGGTAAAACGGTGGGAGAAGGCTGGTGCGATGCCGGTATGTTTAATCCTTTACAGCATAACTGGGCCATCGTTTTTTATCAACCGCAAGATGTTTTAGCATTACTTTTTATTTTCGGTGGCGCATTCTTTCTTGTTTTTCTGTTGTGGAAACTCATATACTGGCTTGTTGTAAGCAAAATCCGCAAGAACGTCTGTTTCTATCAAAGAGATAAAATCTACTTCAAGGCTATTTATCTGATTGTTTCGGCCCTTGTAGGACTATTCATCTTTTACGTAGACTACAACGAGGATCTTGTCAGCTCATTGAAATTCAATCCGGACTTTTTCGCCCATTTCTCGGAATATCCGTTCATGCTAAAACTTCTGCCATTAATGATACTCCTCTGGATCGCCTCTACAATAGGAATGCTGTGGGAAATGATAAAGAAATTCAAAACATGGTGGCTCATCATCTATTTTCCCGGGATATGGTCGATCGGATTCCTGATCATTGCACTTATTTTTGCAACAAGCTGGTTGATTTATTTCATACTGCCGACAGTGGTCGCATTTGCTATCATGGCACTTGTCAAAGACAGCAGTTTCGTAAAGGCGATGGACAACAGCAGCGGTAAATCAAGCAAACCGGTTCTTGGATATAACGCACAGGGACAGCCCGTACGTGAAGGTGACGGTGGTGCCATTGCACACAGAACTTGGGACGAGTATGCGAACAGCAAATAGCAAGTTAGCCAAATGCCGTTTATTGCATCCATTTGCTACAATATCATCACTTTCGCTAACACATCAGTCCTGAAAACAATTAAAAATAGAGAACAGGTTGCATAATAAAGTAATTTACATGAGATATTTTCTGTATATTTCTGTCATATATGGATAAATATGTGATTTATCTCGGCATGCCAGGCTCATTATCCCGGCATGATAGACTCCGTTCCTCTACGAGGAACGGAGTAAAACTCTACGGGAAACACTGAAAGACTCTACGAGAAAAATCAATTCCGCCTTAAAACACATTTTAGAGCGCTAACTGATAACCAGAGATACACTGACTTCAAATATCCCAAAGCGTACTAAACACATTCTTCAGAAACTATTTACGCACTAAACATTCAAATAAAGAGACATTTGTCACACAATCAGCAATAAATAATACAATCCGAATAAGCCTAACCGGAAATAAAGGGGATTTTATACAGTTACCCCAACCTTCTCCCTAATGAAGGGATTCTGAGGATACAAGAATATCACTTTGTCATTTTGCCACATTGAAAAGAAAAAATATCATCGGGCAAACAAGCATTTCAAACCGTCGTAAATTGCCGGAAGAGCAATCGTACCGTGTGTCTCTTCCGGAAATTTCTTTGAAACAACACGCAAGTTGCAACGTTCCATCTCCGGAATTACCGTATCCAGAAAGGTATCAGTCAACGGAAAATGTATCAGATTCCTCTCGGTACGAGGACGGGTGGCAAAAGCAACATACAACTGTTTTCCATCAAAAACCGTTTTATCCCCGCGTGTACCGGCCTGTTTCAGAAAAGCTCCCTGATCCCACCACAAGCTGGGATCGAGTGCCATATAAGTATCGAACGATTCCGGATGATTCCACAAAACATGCAAAGCAAATAATCCTGCAAACGAGTGGCCTACCAACATATTCTGCCCACCGACCGGAAATTCTTTTTCGATAGCCGGACGTAACTCTTCTACCAGAAAACGATAGAATTGTTCTGCACCCCCTCCTTTCGGTTCATCACCGGAACGGACAGTTCCGTCGCGACGGGCAGCCGAAGGGGTCGGTGTCAAATCTCTCGTACGGTCTGTATTCAAAACAGCCACTACGACGCAAGGAGGCAGCGAAGAGACTCTGGAAGAAGAAAAGAAACGGGTGAACCCTACCACCGTATGAAAGAAAGAATCGCCATCCAACAGATAAAGAACCGGGTAATTCCGTTCCGTCTCTCCGGGGCGCTTCTCAGGTTGATAAACCCAGTAGGCTCTCTCCTCGTTCAATAGCCGGGAAAACAGAGTATGACGTTCTCCTATGGAAATCGTCTCCTGCCCTTGTGCCCGAAAAGAAAATACCACACACATCGCAACGACACACAATAGAAATAATCGCTTCATTTCACCTTATTTTATTTAAGGCCGCAAAGTTCAGATAAAAAATCCGTTTTATCCATCCCCATTTTTAGGTATTATTTCTGCCTTTTCACCTTGTCGCCCACCCGTACTGTTCCCGGTCTTTGTGATAAAAAAACAGGAAAAGGAATAATTGCCAATTTATTCTGCAAAATTGCCATTTCCGGCTACGGAAAAACAGCCGATCTTTGCAACATAAAATTTAACCCATAAAAAAGATTAAGATGAGGACAAGATTGAATTCGTTGTTTATTGCATTTCTGAATGTAGCGGCATCTACACAAAAATTAGGTATCAACCTGATCCGTGTAGCTATATTAGTGATATTCGTTTGGATCGGTGGTCTGAAATTCTGGAACTATGAAGCCGAAGGCATTGTTCCGTTTGTTGCGAACAGCCCTTTCATGAGTTTCTTCTATACAAAGAGTGCTCCCGAGTACAAAGAGTACAAACTGAAAGAGGGGGAATTCAATGAAGCGAAACACAAATGGCACGAGGAAAACAACACGTATGGCTTTTCACGCGGGTTGGGAATCTTAATTATGGGTATCGGCATACTGACATTTTTAGGGATATTCTCTTCCAAAATAGGACTGGCAGGTGCAGGATTGGCTATCATCATGACATTAGGGACACTTTCGTTTCTGGTCACCACACCGGAAGTCTGGGTACCGGACTTGGGTAGCGGAGAACATGGTTTTCCCCTGTTGACCGGAGCGGGAAGACTGGTTATCAAAGACACGGCCATACTGGCAGGAGCCATCGTAGTACTGTCCGATTCGGCAAAAAAGGTCTTGGCACAATTAAAAAAATAGCTTTTCAGCATAATTAAAAAAAACAAAGTCATGAAACAGTTTGATGCAATTATCATAGGTTTTGGCAAAGGGGGGAAAACCTTAGCAGCAGAGTTGGCAAAACGCGAACAGAAAGTCGCAGTAATCGAACGTTCGGACAAGATGTACGGAGGTACGTGTATCAACATCGGCTGCATTCCGACCAAGACACTGGTTCATCTGTCCAAACTGACTCCTGCCGGTAGTTCTTTCAAAGAAAAAAGAGAATATTACCGGCAGGCAATTGCCCGGAAGGAGGAAGTTACTTCGATGTTACGGAAGAAAAACTATCATAATCTGGCTGATAACCCTTATATCACGGTATATACGGGAACCGGTTCCTTTGAAGACAAAGAGGTGGTAAAAATAACAACCGGCAGTGAGGTTCTCCGGATCAAAGCTCCGCAAATTTTTATCAACACCGGATCGGAGACAGTGATTCCGCCAATCGAAGGGATCAAAGACAATCCCTCGGTATACACCAGTACTTCTATTATGGAAATGAAAGAGCTTCCCGAAAGACTGGTAATTGTGGGCGGCGGTTATATCGGCCTGGAATTTGCATCGATGTATGCTTCGTTCGGCGCCAAAGTAACCGTACTGGAAAGCTATCCGCAGTTCATCTCACGAGAGGACAGGGATATAGCCGACAGCGTAAAAGAGACCTTGGAAAAGAAAGGCATATCATTCATCCTGAATGCAAAAGTACAGGAGATAAAAGGTAATACGGTCGTTTACCGGAATGCGGAAAACGGAGAAACTCACGTACTGGACGCAGATGCCATTTTATTGGCAACCGGACGTCGCCCCAACACCCGGGAGCTTCGTCTGGAAGCGGCTGGCGTAGAGGTCAACGAACGCGGAGCAATTATAGTAGACGAGTTCCTGAAAACAACGAACCCTCAAATCCGTGCCATCGGTGACGTGAAAGGCGGTTTACAATTCACCTATATCTCTTTGGACGACTACCGTATCATTCGCGAAGATTTGTTCGGAAAGCAGCAGCGCACCCTGAATGATCGTGATCCGGTGAGCTATTCCGTATTTATCGACCCGCCGCTATCACGCATCGGCATGAGTGAAGAAGAAGCCCGGAAAACCGGCCGGAATTTTAAAGTAAACAAACTGCCCGTAACGGCCATCCCCCGTGCAAAAACATTGGGAGAGACCGATGGCCTGTTCAAAGTAATCATAGATACGGATACCAACCGGATTTTAGGATGTACCTTGTTCGGCCCCGAATCGAGCGAAATAATCAATCTGGTAACTTTCGCTATGAAAACCGGACAAGAATATACGTTCTTACGGGATTTTATCTTCACACATCCCAGTATGAGCGAATCTTTAAATGATTTAATGAATATATAGGAATACCTCACCGGAGAAGGCAAAAAAGAGCGAAAACATCATCCGTATCCCTGTCAAAACTTGTACTTTTGCAACGTTTTTACAGTTATATAAGATCATGCAGTTTCAATCAATAAACAAAACAAAAGGTATCCTGTACGCGGCAGTCTCCTCTTCCACGTTCGGACTGGCGCCTTTCTTTTCCGTGATGCTTCTCAACATCGGTTTCTCTTCCTTCGAGGTGTTGAGTTATCGTTGGGGAATAGCATCTCTCACACTGATACTTTTCGGCTGGCTGTCCGGGTGTAACTTCCGATTGAATAAAAAAGATTTCGGAACCGTCTTTCTATTAAGTCTGTTTCGGGCAGCTACTTCCCTGAGCCTTTTGATCGCTTATCAAAACATAGCCAGCGGAGTAGCTTCCATCATTCACTTCATGTACCCATTGGCCGTGGCCATGAGCATGATCCTCTTTTTCCATGAAAAGAGATCGGCATGGATCATTACCGCCATATCGATGTCGATCGTCGGCGCCATACTCCTTTCATCGGGAAACATCGGTCATGGCAACGGTAGCACTACGCTCGGTATCATATCCGCCTGTATATCCGTATTCTCTTACGGCGGATACATTATCGGAGTAAGAAAAAGCCGTGCAGTACAGATCGAATCGACTGTGCTGACTTGTTATGTAATGGGATTAGGAGCGCCTCTCTTCATCATTTGCGGCTGTTTCACCAGTGGCATCCGGCTGGTAACAGAAGGTGTTACCTGGCTGTACATCTTAGGATTAGCATTACCGGCTACAGCCATTTCAAACATCACACTGGTCAAGGCAATCAAGCACATCGGCCCTACCCTCACCTCCATATTCGGGGCAATGGAACCTCTGACGGCAGTCATCATCGGCATAGTAGCCTTTAAAGAATCATTCACCGTAGCAAGCGCCATCGGAATCATGCTGATCGTTACGGCAGTCACCATTGTTGTGTGCAAAAAAAAATAATGTGCCAATTAATAATGTGCCAATTGGACAATGTGCCAATATGCCAATTAAAGAATGTATTAATGTATTAATGTGATAATTGAAGAATGCAGTAATTAAAAGAGGTGTAATATACCAATAAAAGTGGAGAATATGGTAATTGTTTTGCAATATATTCCTTACCCTACAGCGCAGCCAATTGGCACATTGGCATATTGGCACATTGACAAATTATTATCCTCCTCCTGAAAACAAATCCGTAGCGGTAAGTGTTGATACCCGAAATAAATAATAAAACCTATACCAAAACGGAAATGAGAACAATGAAATTGATTTTAGCAGTAGGGTTTCTGCTCGCTTTTGCCACAGGGGTAAATGCCCAAAAGCAAAGAACCCAGACCTATCTACCCAAAATTGCCATCAAAACCAATGCCCTCTATTGGGCCACAAGTACTCCGAATCTGGGACTTGAAATAGGATTGGCTAAAAAATTAACCCTCGACATTTCGGGAAACTACAACCCCTGGAAGTTTTCGGATAACAAGCAATTGAAACACTGGCTCGTACAGCCCGAACTGCGTTACTGGCTCTGCGAACGGTTCAATGGCAGCTTCTTCGGCCTGCACGGACACTATGCCGATGCAGACATCAGCAACCTAAATATGTTCGGTTTGGGACACGACCGGTATGACGGTAAAATCTACGGTGCCGGCATCTCTTACGGTTATCAGTGGATATTGAAAAAACGTTGGAGCATGGAAGCTACCATCGGAGTGGGATATGCCCACATCAAATATGACAAATACGAACCGGGAGACGACGGCCGCAAGATCGACCATAATACCAAAGACTACTTCGGACCTACCAAAATAGGCCTTAGCTTCATTTATACTTTCAAATAAACAACCAACCCATAAACCAATTATAACAATGAAAAGAAAAGTTATCTATATTCTGCTGGCCCTTGTCATCGCGCTTCCTGCCAGTGCCCAAAAACTTTATAATGACGCCATCAGCCTGTCGGGCGTATCGCTATGGCAACAGGGCAATTCTCTATACATAGACATGACGATCGACATGAAGAATCTGACCGTCAGCCCCCAACGCTCACTGACTCTTACACCGCTATTGACAGACGGACAACACAATGTCCCTCTGCAAGACATCATAATTAACGGCCGCCGCCGTCAGAAAGCTTACGTTCGCAGTTTAGCCATCGAACACGAAGCTCCTACGGCCATCGTCATCCCCTACGATAAAAGAGAAGTACTGAACTATACCCAAGTCATCCCCTACCAGTCGTGGATGGAGAATGCCTCGCTCAATCTTGTCGAGAATCTTTGCGGTTGCGGCAATAATGAAGAGATGATTGCCCAGGAACTGATCACCAACAGCGTATCTACCGAAGCCAAACGACTGGCAGCCATGTCACCGATCGTAGCTTACATCCAACCACCGGTAGAAATAGTAAAAGAGCGTAGCGAACAGTACGAAGCCCATCTGGACTTTCCTGTAAGCAAATCGGTGATACTGACCGACTTTATGAATAATCACCAAGAACTGATGAACATACGTTCTATGTTCGGCAAGGTTCAGAATGACCGGAATCTCACCATCACCGGCATCAGCATCGAAGGATTTGCTTCGCCCGAAGGCCCGTTGAAATTCAACGAACAACTTTCGCAAAAACGTGCCGAAGCGCTGAAAGCCTATCTCACCGCAAATGAAAAAGTACCGGCCAATCTCTATAAGGTATCTTTTGGAGGTGAAAACTGGGACGGATTGATAAAGGCTTTGGAAACCTCTTCCATGAAAGATAAAGAGACCTTCATCCACATCATCAAAAATACCGGTGATGATGCCCTCCGCAAAAAAGAGATCATGCACGTAGGCGGCGGAACTCCTTATCGCACTATGCTGAAAGAGATTTATCCGGGATTGCGCAAAGTGAACTGCAAGATAGATTATACGGTAGTCAACTTCGATGTGGAACAAGGCCGTATTGTCATCAAAACCAATCCGAAGTATCTGAGCCTGAACGAAATGTACCAAGTAGCCAACAGCTATCCGAAAGGCAGTGACGATTTTGTAAACGTATTCGATGTTGCCGTACGTATATACCCCGACGATGAAGTAGCCAACTTGAATGCCGCCGCCGTGGCACTGACCAAGAAGGATCTGAAAACAGCCGTGAAATTTATGGAAAAGGCCAACAAGCAGACAGCCGAATACATCAACAACAGCGGAGTGTATGATTTCCTCAACGGCAACATCAACCAATCCATCGCCGCCTTCACACAGGCTGCCCATATGGGTAATGATGCCGCAAAAGCAAACTTAAAGCAATTGCAGAAAATACTGGATTCCAAAAAGCCATCCGGTAAATAGCAGGAAGAACCCTTCTATTCATATAGATATATACAGCAAAGAGCCGGACAGGGTTCATGATGAAACCTGGTCCGGCTCTTCTCATACCTTTTATACCTCTGATATAAATATTTCTGTACTTTTTGAAATAAAATCATAAAAAACGACCGGCCGGACAGTCAAAACACCTGTTAGTTTTGTTATACATACATAACTTAAACTGACGATTATGACACTGATTCTTGCTATTGTTCCGGTTCTGCTTCTTATTGTATTGATGGCTTTTTTTAAGATGCCGGGCGACAGAAGCAGTGTCATCTCTCTCATCGTGACCATGCTAATCGCCCTTTTCGGCTTTCATTTTGCAATAGACGATCTCGCCTGCTCCTTCCTGTACGGAGCGTTGAAAGCGGTTTCTCCTATTCTGATTATCATCGTGATGGCTATTTTCAGCTATAACGTATTATTGAAAACCCGGAAGATGGAAATCATCAAGCAACAATTCACCTCCATCTCCACAGACAAGAGCATTCAAGTGTTACTGTTGACTTGGGGCTTCGGTGGATTGCTGGAAGCAATGGCCGGTTTCGGGACAGCCGTAGCTATCCCTGCCGCCATCCTGATCAGTCTCGGATTCAAGCCCGTGTTCTCCGCAGTAGTGAGCCTGATAGCCAACAGCGTTGCTACGGCATTCGGTGCTATCGGTACCCCTGTACTCGTATTGGCCAAAGAAACCAGCCTCGATGTGCAGAACCTGAGTACCAATGTCGTATTACAGCTATCCGTACTCATGTTCCTCATCCCATTGGTTTTGCTGTTCCTCACCGATCCGAAGTTGAAATCACTTCCGAAGAATTTATTCTTAGCACTATTGGTAGGAGGCGTCTCCCTGACCAGCCAGTACATGGCCGCACGCTACATGGGTGCCGAATCACCGGCCATTATCGGAAGTATTCTTTCGATCATCGTGATCGTCATCTACGGAAAGCTCACCGCCCCGAAAGAAGAACGTGCCCGCAAGAACCCTCTGCGGACGAAAGATATTCTCAACGCCTGGAGCATCTACCTGCTCATCCTCTTGTTGATCATACTGACCAGTCCTCTGTTTCCCGGCCTGCGCCATACACTCGAAAATAACTGGGTCACCCGCATCAGCCTGCCTGTCGGGGACTCGACCCTAAACTATACCATCTCGTGGCTCACCCATGCAGGAGTACTTCTCTTCATAGGCACGTTTATTGGAGGGCTCATACAAGGTGCCGGAGTCAAAGAGATGTTCACCGTACTTTGGCATACGGTGAAGCAATTGAAGAAAACGTTCATCACGGTCATCTGCCTTGTCGGCCTTTCCACCATCATGGATACGGCAGGAATGATTGCCGTAATCGCCACTGCCCTGGCTACTGCTACCGGAAGCCTTTATCCGCTTTTTGCCCCCGTCATCGGATGTCTCGGTACTTTCATCACCGGCAGTGATACCTCATCGAATATCCTTTTCGGAAAGCTGCAAGCCAGCGTCGCCGGACACATCAACGTGAGTCCGGACTGGTTGTCGGCCGCCAATACGGTCGGTGCGACAGGAGGTAAAATCATATCTCCCCAAAGCATCGCTATCGCTACCTCGGCAAGCAACCAGCAGGGAAAAGAGGGAGAAATCCTAAAAGCAGCCATCCCCTATGCACTGGCCTATGTAGTGATAACAGGAGTTATCGTCTTTATTTTCAGCTAAAGATGCAATATTTAAATTTAAAGTTCTATATTTGGCAACGAAATAAAAAACATTTTTTGAAAACAAATCCTTCATCTTCCAATATATTGGTGTGCTAAATAGCCTGTAGTTCTCACTACTCATCTGGCTATCCCCCCTTTGTAAAATCCGGCATATTCTATCCGGACAGGAATCCTATTCTTATTTTTTTTAACGGAGACAAATCATGAGATCATCTCCTATTTACTCAACATTTTATCAACAGAAATCATATGATAGAAACAAAACGTTTAAGAATCATACCACTCGATTCGGAGCAGTTCGCCCTGCTTCTGAATGGAGTACACTTTATGGAAAACGCCTTAAGGCTGACTCCTTCCAACGAAACACTTGATCCGCATACCCGTCAGGCTATGACCGGTCAATATCAGCTTGCCGGCAAGCATCCCGAAAACTTTCTCCTGCTGACCAACTGGCAGATCATCTTGAAATCAGAAAACAAAGCCATCGGCTCCGCCTGTTTCAAAAACCTCCCCGATGCGGAAGGCAGCGTCGAAGTCGGTTACGGGATATATGCTTCCTACCGGAACCACGGTTATATGACCGAAGCTCTGAAAGCCTTATGTAAATGGGCTTTCGACATTGCAGGGGTACAATCCGTCATAGCAGAAACCGAAAAAGACAATATCGCTTCCCAATATGTATTGCAGAAAAGCAAGATGAAGCAGTTTAAAGAATCAGCAGACAGTATCTGGTGGAAATTAAATAAAAAAACAATGGAAAAGAAAGAAATTATAGTTATCAGACAAGAAACCAAGCAAGACCGGCACGAGTTATACCACTTAATACAAACCGCCTTCCAGACTGCCAAAGTAGCCGACGGCGATGAACAGGACTTCACCGTAAATCTGTGGAACAGTGAAAACTACATCCCCGAATTAGGATTAGTAGCCGAACTGAATGGAAAATTAATCGGCCATATTCTGCTCACCCGGATGTATGTCATACAGGAAGACGGGAGCAAATTCGAATCTTTATTAGTGGCCCCCCTATCCGTGTTATTGGAATATAGAGACCACGGTGTGGGTTCCGCATTAATGAAAGAAGGTCTCAGACGGGGACGCGAGTTGGGATACAAAGCAGCGTTCCTTTGTGGCGATCCTGAGTATTATCACCGCTTCGGATTCAAATCAATCCGTGAATTCGGACTTACCAACCCGGAAATTCCGGAACCTTATGCGATGGGATACGAATTGGTTCCCGGAGCACTGGATCAAGTTACGGGAGTGGTAAAACTGACATAGTTCGTCAAAGGAGAGCTATAAAATGTAAAGCGGCATGTCTTCGGAAAATAGACATGCCGCTTTACGTTTTTATTATCGAAAGTATATTATTAATTATTATCAAAAAATATTAGACAATATCTGTTGCTTAATATTTTCCCACGTTATATCAGTTAACATATACGGCATTATGTCCTCTTCAGCATCATCAAAATATGCTAAACTTTTCATTGCCATAAAAATAGACCCATCCGGATACTTTTGAGAGTAAAAATCCAATATATCATTCATAGAGAAATACCGCAATAAGAAAGCAATATCAACAAAATCCTTTTTAGTCCCCCTCCCAATAATAGCTGTAACTTTCATTGCTGCTATATCTTTTAAACTCGCCATCCGAATTCCTTGTTTTACTACTACATCATCAACCCATGAATATTGATAATCTACAATATCAATCTTAACATTGTTCAACAAATAAATATGAATACGAGGAGATTCTTTCAATACTGTCAAAGCACCTATTTGTTCCAATGCTATTACAAGTTCATCCTTTTCCACCTCTATTTTACCAAAAAAATCTAAATCTATAGATTTCCGATGTCCTATTTGCAAAGCTAAAGCAGTGCCTCCCACCAAGCGAGTTTTACATAATGCGGGGATACTCTGTAACTTCCTTAGAAGTTCCAGTGTTGTGGTATCGAGTGTTGATAAGTGTAACATCTGAATTCTTCTTTAGGAGTATTCGAAATGGAAGCAATATAAGCTAAAGCACGGGGTTCCAAATCTCTCATCTTTTTTACTTCTTCTACGATTCGAGGTAAACCATAATAAATACGTAATACCATCCAATCATTCCAGACACCATATTCCAACACTCTTTTTATTATATATTTAGAATGCCTGTCAATATCAATATCTTCTTTGTGTACATCCCAAAAAAGATGATTAGAAAACGTATTTATACATTCGTTTGCTGTCATAAAAATCTTCTTTGATAACAAAAGTAACACATTTATCCAAATATACAAAATCAAACCAGATTCTTTTCTACAACACAAACCAACTTATACGCGATTTACCATTAATCAAAAAATATTTGGCTTTAAATCCGTAGCAAACAACTGCGTAATACAACTGAGGAAATGATTACCTCGATGTTTATAACACGACAAAACGACTGTACTGAGATAATACTAAACTTGTTTCAGTTTCAGATTTGAGTGCTAATGCTTTTTCCCTCAAAATGTTTCTTCATATGGAACTATTTCTTTATCTTTGTATCAAAATAAAGTAATGGAAACCAAGGCTAAATTTAATGTGATATTATCATCTGAAGCGAGTGATTTCCTTGAGGGACTAAATTCTAAAATTCGGGAGAAGATCATTTATAACATCCGTAAATCTACATATACTATAGACCCCGAGCTCTTTAAAAAGCTGGATGATACAGATATATGAGAATTTAGAACAAGATATAATAATGCTCAATACCGCTTGTTAGCTTTTTGGGATAAGACGAGTAATATAGATACTTTAGTGATTGCAACACACGGATTTATCAAAAAAACTCAAAAGACTCCATCAAAAGAAATAACAAAAGCCCAAGAAATAAGAAAAGAATATTTCAACTCTAAAAAATAGTGAATATGAAAGATAACAAATTTTATACCCTCGGAGAAATTGAGGACAAATATATAGGGAAAAAAGGTACTCCTAAGCGAGACAAATATGAAGTTGATTTGCAAACTGATGTGCATTCTCACTTCATTGGTGAAGCGATCAAACAGGCCAGGCTATCAAAGAATATGACACAAGAAGAACTTGGTAGTTTAATCGGTGTACAAAGAGCACAAATTTCTCGTATAGAGAGTGGAAAGAATCTAACATTTTCTACCATAGCAAGAATTTTTAAAGCAATGGGAATAAGTGCCAAATTAGAAATTGGGAATTTAGGGAAAGTTGCTTTGTGGTAACTTAGAATATAAAAAGATAAGCGGATAAAAGGTTTATATATTTCTCAGCCTATTTATTCATGAGATGTAGTCGAAAATACTTTTTCATAAACAACACGTATAGCGTACCCAATATAAGTACGGTAGCCAACAAATACCAATAACCATACGAATAAAAATAGAAGTATCCGACTATCACCAATGCCTGTACCAGCATGTATACAGATGAAACCACCACATGAGGGATCTTCAGTTCATTCGCCATAATCTGATACAGATGCTTCCGGTGTGGCAAACCGATATTCTCATGAAGCATCAGGCGATGGATTATCGTCAGTACACTATCCACACCGTATACGGCCAACAGGATAATCCAACTGAAATCCTCCGTCCGGATAACTAACTTGCCGATAAAGAACAGCAGAACGAATGCAATGCAGACAGAACCGACATCACCGGCAAAACACTTGGCACGTTTCCGGAAATTGAAGAAGTTGAAAACAAAGACACTGCAAAGCACCGTCAGAATAAAATCCTGTTCTACGAAAGAAACGACCGCCTCATTGATATAAGCAAGGGCTACGAGAACAACCAATGAATATCCGCCGGTGATGCCATTGATGCCATCCATGAAATTGTAGGCATTGATGATGCCCGTACAAACGATCAATGCCACAAAAAGCGTCCACCAGGGGAGTGAAAACAACCCCCATTGATAAAACATCAAAGCCATGGCGGAGAAATGAAACACCAGTCGGAGTACTTGTGAAGTGGAACGGATGTCGTCTACAAAGCTGATAAAGGTGATCAATGTCAAGGCAAGCATAAACCAGGGGTATTCAAAATGACTCGTCAGAAAATAAGCCAATACACCAAAATAAAAGATGATCCCTCCACCACGCAAAGTAATGCGGGTGTGAGAACTACGTTCATTCGGCTTGTCGATGATATTACATTTATCAGCGATGCGGAAATAAAAAAGTTCTGCAAGGAAGAGCAGAACTAAGATGATTAGATAATACACAGTCTTATATATTTAAAAAGTATCTTCGATCATGGAAATAATAAAAGAGCCAATCATCTGATTATAAACGGATAATCTTGACCCGATCACAAATCACTCAAACGATTGTATGGTCTTTATCAAGCCCTCTTTGGCAGTCACCGGCATTTTTTCAATGCCCAATGCGTTCTTTATTTTGGCATTACTAACCACATAATTCTCCGTCAGCTTCCGAAGACGCTCCTTGTTTAAAGGCAGATGCAGTAGGCTTCCAAGCCCGGCGAAACCTTCCATCAAACTTTTATTTATTTTCCAGATATGCGGTTGCTTGCCCATAGCCTCACAAATGGTAGCAATCAATTCATTCGTAGACATCGCTTCATCGTCTCCCATGTGATAGATACCGCCCGGAACAGCTTTCGTCAGCAATCCTTCTATCACATAACAAAGGTTATCGATCGAAGTAAACGAACGGCGGTTCTCAAAACTGCCCAATGGCCAGGGAATACCTTTCTTCACCACATTATAAAGCAGATTCAGATTTCCCTTATTCCCGGGACCATGAATCATGCAGGGACGGAGAATATACACTTGCCTATCCAACCCCAAACGACCAGACTGACCAACAGCACCACAAACTTCTCCTGCTCCCTTCTCAATTTTCCCTTCTCCCTTTAATATGTATTCCTCCGCCTTAATTTTACTCTCGCCGTAAGGACCTACCGGAGCAGGAACGACATCCTCCGTCAGTATATCCCCCACCACACTGTCGGCAGCAGCTTTCACTGAACTGAAGAAAATAAATTTCTTGGAAGAGGACTCTAAGAAGAAATCGAATATCTTCCGAGTCAGACCGGTATTGATATCAAAATAGGCTTGAGCCACCGATTCGTTCTTGGTATCGTGAGCTTTACCGGCAAGATGGATGACGGCGTCAAACTGAGGCAAGTGGTGCAATGGGAAAGATGTTGGTTCAATATCTTTCCAAGAAAAAGTTTTCACCACACCGTCTTTCACCGGTGTAACAATATCCAAACCGTAAAGGGTGTGCCTGCCTTTCAAAGAAGAAACAAGATTGGAACCTACAAAACCGTGAATACCGGTTATTAATATATTCATCTATATTGAAACTGTTTTTAATATATCATTAGCCATATTTACCATTATCTTTTTTCGAGAAAATGTTTCTTTAAAAGATTTTCTCTCTTCAAAAACCAGCTTGTATCGCGTTAATTTATCTACAAATTCATCCACATTAGTGGGACTAAATAAAATATGATTGGGTAAATTCTCTTCTACAAACCGGGCGGCATAACCACCCACTCCGGCAATTACGGGTTTACAAAAAACACCGTATTCGAACAGTTTTGAAGGGAGAACTTTTTTAAAAGCTTCCAAGTCATTCAAATGCAAGAACAAAAAAGTAGATTGATGATAATATTCCAATAATTCAGCTCTGGAAACAGGATTGATCAACTCTACATTTTCAACTTGCAACTCTTCCATCTTCTGCTGTAAAAGGAGCTTTGTACCGCCATCACCTATTATGCGAAATAAATAGTCTTTCCCTAATCGTTTCGCCGCCTGGGGAACTATCTTTTCCAAGCCCTGCCCACTTCCAATATTACCCGCATAAGTAACGATCATTGGCTTTTGCAGGGATTCATTTTCTTCTTTTCCAGCACCGGCAGACAAAAAAACATCATCAATCCCATTTGTATAATAAGAATAGGACGGTTGTTTATATTTACTAAAATAGTCCTTGAATCCTTCCGACACCAGATTTATGTGACTGGCCTTCGAAAAAGTATAACGCTCTATCATCCGGGCAAACAAGACCACAGGAATTTGAATCATTTTTTTATCCCCGAGCACATCTTTCATCGTATCAACAAAAATATCACGAATATCCAAATACAATGGAACACGTTGACCGGAAGCTATCCGACGTCCTAAAAAAGCTGTGAACAAACGGGAAGAAGAGGCATAAACCAAATCATATTTCCTTCCTTTCACTAATTTTATCGCCTTCCAGTAGAATATGGCAAAAGACTTTGCCTGATCTAACATCCCACTTTTATGCTCAGGTATGGTTATTCTATTAATTATATAATTATCCCCCCTTTCTTCCTGTTCGGCAGACGCATGAAACGTCTTGTAACGGTTCGGCTGTGTTGTTATTACATGGATAAAATCATCTTTTCCCAATTGATTCCTGATTTCCTGAAATAAAGGGGTATTTCTAAACGAGCCGGCGCAAAGATCCGGTTCAAAATAGAAAGATAGAAAAAGTAGCTTCATTTAAATAGAGTTTCCAGTTTATTTTTAAAATTGATACGAATACTTTTAGAGGGGATTTTTTTATTAAATTCCGGAGCATAATAAGAATCAAACATTTCTATGGAAATTGCGCCATTTATCAGAATTGAATAATCCGTTCCTTTAATCTCATTATCGAATATCTCTATCTGTTCTGAAGGGTGAAAATGTAAATATGCCATAGCCTGCCCCCCAATGACATCCTCTATTATCAAGGTTTCATCCTTTATGGAAAAAGAACGTAAATGTCTCATACCCTTTGATTTATATCCTGAGTGAACAGCCTGTATCTTGTTCTCTTTATCTTTCAGAAGCTTCACATAAGCACGTTTCCCCACCCGGTGGCCTGCCCAAACTTCACTGGAATTAACATTATCCACCACCACCGTATTATGGGCCATAGTAGACCGTTCATAAAAACGGGCTTCATTTACTTCATAGGTGGAAGTACCCGTATCTATTATAACCGGACGATTATTGATATGTAATTCAAAAGTGAATGTATCGGCATGCGCATGTCCGGGTTGATAATCCGGACCAACACGGGATACATCCACCACACACTCAAACTTGTTTGTAACAAGCTTTCTATATCCGGAATCAGAAAGCCCGGATTTCTCAAAATTCAATCCTAAACGTTTTGCATACGCAAACAGAGCAACAGGCGAGGGAGATATCCCGAAAGCGGCATCATTAAATAATGGAATATCACCATTTTCAAAACAAACAGAAGACAGCCACCCCAACATCTTAAGACTCTTTTCTTCAAAAAAGGACAACAGTTCTTTTTTAAACAAAGAATTGCTCTTCACCAGATTATAACAGTCCAATACACGCAGCAATATGATACAATGGTACATGGGACTTAACTCAAAATTACCACCGTCATGTAATGTCTGTTCATTCAGTTCAGAAAGTAAAATACGCCTTGCCAGCTTGTAAAATCTATAATCATCAAAATAATAGGCACCAAAAAATAAAGCGAAACCATTTTCCAATAGATGATTACCCAACAAATGATATTCTAATTTATGGGTAAGCAACTGTAATTGCTTAAACAAGATTACATCGTATTTATCGTTTCTAATCTTATGCTTACCCAAAAAACGGATCCAATTGGTACATCTCAAAGAAAGAGGATAAGGTTCCAGACCGACTACACAATCGGGCAACCGACTGATAAAATCATCAATGAGAACCAATCCTTCTTCTTTTGGAAGATTTTCTTGGTCCAAATACTCAAAATAGTTCAGGTTATATACCCATAGCCGTCCATAACCTAACCAATTCCAATCAATCCGGGATGAAAAAGAATGCGACCGGTTTAGAAAAGAGAAACACTTGCTTTGAACATCATAAGTAGGTGCAAAAGGAATCGAACCTTCAAAGACCATATCTGAAGATTTAATTTTCAATGTACCATTTAAGTCAATGCCAGAAGAAGTATACTTTCCGACGAGTTGTTTCCCTCTGTATAACAACTGAATAGGTTTTAAGTATCGAAGCGTATTATAAAGCGTGATTATTTTACTGACACCCATTTTTCCCTTCGGATTTCAACGTAGATAATAGTTCAGTTAAATTTCAAGTATCAGACGGTATATTTCAGAATTATATAAACCGGTTCACTATCCGACTGCAAGCCAGACCGTCCCCATAAGGATTAACAGCCTTGCTCATCCTGTTATAGTATTCCCCGTCATCCAGTAAGGCGGACACCTCATTGACAATCTTATCATAATCGGTTCCGACCAGTTTGACAGTACCTGCCTCCAATGCCTCCGGACGTTCGGTCGTATCGCGCATCACCAGCACCGGTTTACCAAGACCGGGAGCCTCTTCCTGAATGCCGCCGCTATCCGTAAGGACAATAGCCGATTTCTCCATCAAATACACGAATGACAGGTATTCCAAAGGTTCAATAAAGAATATATTACCAAAATTGGAGAGGTTTTCACCGAACACCTCATGAATGGCTTTTCTTACATTAGGATTCAGATGCATCGGGTATACAAAGTCTACCGCCGGATATTTTTCTGTCAAGGCCTTAATAGCCCGGCACATCGAGATAAAACCTTCACCGAAATTTTCACGACGATGACCGGTTATCAACACAAGTTTCTTGCCATTATTCAGGCGGTTTACGTCGTAGCCGGATTTCTTTAAGATGCCTTCCAGTTCAGTATCAAGTTCCTTATCCTCTTTGATCTTATCCACAACCATATACAAGGCATCTATCACCGTATTACCCGTAACCAATATATGATCTTCCTTCACGCCTTCATTTACCAAATTCTGCCGGCTCAGTGAAGTCGGAGAAAAATGATAAGTCGTTATACGTCCCGTCATCTGCCGGTTCATCTCCTCAGGCCAAGGACTATAGATGTCATAAGTACGTAGACCGGCTTCCACATGTCCCACAGGAATCTGTTGATAAAAAGCCGCCAATGCAACGGCTGTGGAGGTAGTCGTATCTCCATGAACCAATACGACATCAGGAAGCACCTCTTTCAAAACGTCCCTCATTCCCAAAAGAACACGGGATGTCACGTCATACAGGTCTTGTCCCTGCTTCATGATATTAAGGTCATAATCCGGACGGATGGAAAAAATAGAAAGAACCTGGTCAAGCATTTCCCGGTGTTGTCCGGTCACACAAACGATGGTTTGAAACTTGTCCGGATGTTTTTGAAACTCCTTCACCAAAGGAGCCATTTTTATGGCTTCGGGACGAGTCCCGAAAGCCAACAATATTTTCTTCATAAAAGTCTGATCTTATTTTTTATAAATACCACAGAAGTCCAGAATTACCTTATCCGTATCGTAAGGTAAAGTCTTAAATACAGAGTGGGCAACCAAAAAAACCACGATATCGGCTTTTGCATAGGCCTCTTTATAGTCAGTCAGCTTAAATACCTTATGTTCATTTACATTCGGTTCCACTACCAGAATGTCAGCATTGTTACAGCTCTGCATCACTTTGGTGGTTATATACTTGGCGGGGGCTTCACGAAGGTCGTCAATATCCGGTTTAAATGCCAGGCCCATCATGGCTATCACCGGTTTGTGATGGTGTTCCAGTTCAAATTTAAGCATTGCATTTTCAACCTTTTCCGCACACCAGAAAGCTTTATAATTATTTATTTCACGGGCCTTGGCTATAATCTGGGATTCAATGGGAAAATCAGCCGTTATGAAATAAGGATCCACTGCAATACAATGTCCGCCGACACCACAACCGGGTTGAAGAATATTAACGCGGGGGTGCTTATTGGCCAGGCTGATCAATTCCCAGACATTAATACCCGCCTTATCGCAAATTATCGATAACTCATTGGCAAAGGCTATTTGTACATCGCGGGAAGAGTTCTCGGTCAATTTGCACATTTCAGCTGTCTTGCAGTTGGTACGATGAAGGGTCCCCTTCACAAATTGGCTATAAAATTCAACGGCTTTATCTGTTGAAGCTTCATTCATACCGCCAATCACACGATCGTTATGCACCAGCTCATAGATTACATTGCCGGGCAACACGCGTTCCGGACAATAGGCGATATAAATCTTGTCTTTCAGTTCCGGACGAAGAGAGAAGATCAAATCCTTCATCTTGTCCGTAGTACCTACTGGGGAGGTAGATTCTATCACATACAAATCACCTTCTTTCAGCAAAGGAATAACTGCACGGGTGGCAGATTCCACATAAGAAATATCCGGCTCGTGATTTCCTTTGAAGGGAGTGGGAACCACCATGAAATAAGCGTCACTTTCCTCGGGAGTAGTGGAAGCTTTCAACTGACCACCGGACACCACTTCCTGAAGCAGTTCTTGCATACCGGGTTCTATGATATGCAATTTACCTTGATTAGTCATCTCAACCACCCTTGGATTTATATCCACACCGGTGATTTGTACCCCGTGCTTTGCGGCAATAATAGCCGTGGGCAGGCCAATATAGCCCAACCCCATAAAACATGCTTTCATCTTCTTTTTTATTTAAAATGCGATTAATTTATTATGCAGTACAATGTATCTTTATACGATTTTTTCTATTAAAATAGTAGTAGAATCAATAAGTTCTTCCTTTTGTATTTTCGCACAGTTTTTTATACATCTATTTATTTGTTCAACACCTAATGATGAAATAAACTCTTTTATATATATATCAGTCGAGCAGTTTGCAGCAAAGCCTATTCCCCATTCTTTAACTTTAGTAGCAAGAAAGGTATTTGCACTTACTACCATAGGTTTTCCAAAAAAGATAGATTCATAAAGTTTATTCGGTTCAGCTATAGTGACATTGAAATAAGTTGTATCGTAGCAAACAATATTAATATCAATATTAGAATAAATCGTCTCTAAATCTTCCGGATTTCGAAAAGCACCCTCAAACTTTACATTATTATAAGTTTCACATCTGATCATTGCCTCATTTATTCCAATGCCTGTGCCCCAAAAAGTAAACTCATATTGAGGAAAATACTTACCTACTACTTCCGCAAACCGCACAATTGTATTGGGATAACGAACTGCACCGATAAATCCGAATCGAATTTTTTCAACATTCTGTAATTCGTAAAAATTCCGGGAAACATTTCTAAAATAAACATTCAATTTATTAGGTAAAACTATAATTTGCTTAGGTGGAATAGAAAATGCATATAGATATTCTACAAAACCATCAGAAGTCAAAACTGCATAATACGAGTGTCGAATTAAATATTTATCAACAGATTTAAAAAAACGGACGATATATTTATTCGAGAATTTCGTATAATTTAAATCTGCCTCTTCATAAATATATTTTCTTCTTCCACCTGTAAATAAATAAACCCAAAATGCAATGTCAATACCAAAGGCGTATAAAATATCATGTGAAGACGATATAGAACAAACTTTTTTTATAAACAATATCTTTTTTATTGACTTAACAAACTTATTCCCTTTTCCATCTATTCGAATACTATGTATTTTATAATCTTTATTTCGTATATTTTCGTTATACAATCCATTATCAAAGCCATATACTGCTATTTCGAAACCGGCATTCTTTATTGCTTCCAAACGTTTTAGACATCTTGGTTGAGATATCTGACCAAGAATAAACTTAATTTTTAGAGTAGTCATCTGTGTACGAAAATTATTTCATAGAAGAGAAAGTTAGAAAAGTATCCTCATCACGTACTTTTAAAATAAACTCTTCCACATTACGAATAGAAACATTTGAAAAATTTTTAGGATGGCCAATTATAACAAAACCATTACACGATACTTGTTTTTTATGTATAGAATAAATATCCAACAACATTGTAGACATAAAACCATCTATTGATGCAGAAACGATTTTGTTTTGGAATAATATTTTAATACGCTTTACTAACCGTTTCAGTCTACTACCAGAAATCCCAATGCCGTAGCCATCACCATATTGTATCGTCGGGTGATAAATCGAAGAAAGCCTCCGTTTCAGTAACCAATATACAAATCCTTGATAAGCGACAGTAGAAATTGAGCATTCACAAAACTCCCCCTTATTATCTTCTATAAAAAGACTATTATTAAAATTATATATACTAGCTTTTGGAATATTCCTGTAATCATATTTTTGATATTTGGAATCGACATACGCCCCGCGTAAAACAGAAGAATCAATTTTTATTCCATTCAACTTAAACAAATCAATATATCCAGAATAAGTAGGGAGAGAATATCCTCCTGCTCTAAAAGCAATAATTTTCTTCCCTATAATTTCTTCCAGCAATAATCTAGCTGAATAAAAAGATGTTCTTAAAACATTTTCGGGTAAATCACTCAATTTATAATGTTCAAAATCCATTATCCATTGTTTCGAATCATAATCTGAATATATCCATTGCGGATGAAAATGCAATTGAATATCATGTCCGGCTTGCTCTAAACACTTCAAATGATCTGAAATCAATTCAAAATCAGATTTCAATTTATCATGCTTATCTTTTAATTCACTTAAGCGCAATAAATAAGCTGCATCAACAAAAATAGTTGCTTTAATCCCGTAACGGTCAAGCATAGAAATAAAGCTATTCATAGGAGACAATAAACAGCTTTCTACACTGCCAGTCTTTTTCCCCATGAAAAGTTCATAATCTAAAGTAATAAACAAATCCATAAGTTACTAATGTAAGAATAAAGAACATTGATTATAATATGGTAGTAGCTATAAACCGTTCCGAATGAAAAACTTACAGAATATGTACTCACCAAGAGTATTTAATTAATACTTTTCTATCAGATCCTCTATAATTTTATTTTGAAAATTAGTTATATTATTCTTTTCTAAATAACTATTATTTCTATAATGCCAAGATTCAAACCTTCGAATTCCATCAGCAATAGACTCTCCTGACACATCAGAGATCAATACCCCTAAATGATATTTATTAACCAGTTTCCCTAATAATCCTCCTCCCGTCGCTATTACAGGTTTCTTAAATTGAGCAGCATATCCAATTGCGCCACTGCTAGTATTTATTCTTTTATAGGGCGTAAGAATTACATCACATGACATACACAAAGACCCAATTGTATCATATTCCAAAAAACCTTCTATCACAATAATCTGTATATCTTTCCGATATTGTTCTACCAATCGATAAAATTCACTTTTAATATTTGATGCAATTACTCCAGCAAATACAAAAGCATACTTTTCCTGTTTCTCTTTTTCGATGAACGGAATAGATTGAAGAATTTCTAATGTTCCTTTCGCATCTGACATTGAACCAAAATGAAGCAACAAATATTTCGAACAAGAAATACCTAAGTCAGATTTCATTTTCTTCAAAGAACTTTCAGAAAGAGGTTTAAAAGGATCAACTAAATGGCGAAAACGTTCTGTTTTATAAATTCTATTAAGATATATAGCACTAACTTCATCATTCAATATATATATAGATTTGAACAAAGAACATTTAGATAATAATTGGTATTTTATAACATCTTGTATCCGGTTTAATAATGATGACTTTTTCCATTTATATAAATAAATCTTATATATGATACCAGAAACGCTGGCCTTACTTAAAAAAAAAGGAAGAAAAGGCAAAGTTCCCAAAATACTGGTAATAAGAAAAATCTGATTTGTATCATGTTTTATTACCTCACACCTAAGTATCTTTGAAAAATGCCATGATCTCAACAATAACCTTTTCGAATTAGAAAGTTTTTCATTATTAAAAAATGAAAATGCTACGTTAGGAGATGACGGCCAATCTAATACATTCGAAATTTCCTGAAAATTGTTTGGAAGAGAAAAAACAAAATTCACATTCTTTCTTTTTATAGCCGCCATATACAAATGATGAATGTATTCAAGATGGTGGCCAGACAATTGGTAATCAAAAATTAATATCGAATTATTAAAGTTCATCTTATTTTTTGTCGATAGTTAGCAGATAACCCGTAAGAAATAGTTGCAAACAAGAACAATACAAGTGGATAAGTGGAAAAAATTGTATGACCAAAATCCATTATAAAGTAGAGTAAAAGAACAAAAATACCACCTATCATTTTCCTACGATACATTATACTCATAGACCTGACTATAGTTATATACAAAATTATTAGATATATAAAGCCACCCTTCATTATCAGATTAAGAAAACCATAATGACAGAAAGGAACTCCATGTTCAAAATTCCATGACCAATCTGCATAATTATGACTTCCACCTAAACCACGTCCAAAAATTAACTCTTCAAGTGTTGAATATTCAAAATATCTTTCAAGTTCGGTGCTTCTCCCAGAGGTTATATCGTCAACATCTAATCTAAATAGCAGGGAATTTATTTGATTTTCAATATTTATATTCAGATAATAAATTGTAATAGAAAAAAATAGAATTCCTATTATCACTACAAAAATTATTTTTTTATATGAAAGCTCACGAAGAAATAAATTTATGCATAAAGCAAATAAAGAAATTAAAACAACGGATTTAGTCAATGTCATCAATCCTATAATCAGCATTAATACAACAGAAGCCAAAACCGACAAATCTTTTCTTGAATTTGATAAAGCAAAAGGAGATATTAATAATCCCAGCTTCAACGGCCGAGCCAATAACCCCAAATTCCCTTCCTCACTATCAAAAATTACACGATGCCCAAGATCGCCAACTGAAAAGCCTGTTTTATAGATAAAATAAATTGTTATCAAGATACATATAGGCTGGATAATTTTAATTTTATCAATTAAATCTTCATATGTTCTATTAAAATTGGAAGAATCAAAAGACAAAAATAAAAAGAGAGAAAATGTAAAAATATCCGTTAACAAATAAACATCATAATTTCCCTTTATCAAACCTATTATCAAAGCCAACATAAAAAGGCAAAAGAAAATAGTAACACTTATTTTCTGAGAACGTGTAGAGTATTTAATATTTGATATGATATCAATAATTAATATTAATCTTAACGGATATAGAAACGGTCTAAGAAATAAAAAATAATAAGTTAAAGCATCAAAAATATAATAGCAAACAATTATCCAATTTCTATTCTTATAATTAATTATCCTCATCATCAATCAGATTTTGATGCAACATAATCACTGTATTTGAATCAAACGTGGTAGATACATTCGAACAAATATATTCTTGAGATATATTTGAGCAAAGATTATTTAAAACGAATTCCAAACCAGTCAATAAGTCTTTAGTATTTTTATATTCCGCGATATAACCATTATCTTTATGAATAACCATTTCAGGGATAGCACCAACTGGGAAGCCGACAACTGGCGTACCACATGCTAATGCCTCCAAGGCTGTCAAACAAAACGTCTCATCTTCTGAAGAAACAACAAAAACATCCGCAGCATTATATAATAAAGAAAGAGAAATATCATCATAAAAACTTCCCAAAAATCTCACATCAACATTATCGAAAGGAGACTTATAATTACTTGGTTTTGTACAACCAAAAATAATTACTTCTATATCCGAATTACGGTAAGCTAATAGTGCTTCTTCCAAATATACCCAACCTTTAAATTTAGAATGTATCCCTCCAGCGGCACCAAACAGTATCTGTTTCTTACATAAATTAAAATTAAAGGCTTTCTTTGCATCTTGTTTATTTAATGGTTTATATATATCTATATCAACAAAATTGGGGATATATGTAACATCCGCATTTTTCAACAAAAAAGAAGTCATTATCCGATTTTTAACTAACAAACTAGGAACTATAAATTTAAGGTTAGGATATTTATTATACATTTTCGCCCTTTCCATAAACTCAAAAATAGGGACATTAAAAAGCAACGAATTACATTTAGGACATTTTTTACATTCTTTCGTATATTGTACACAATCAATTGGATTATGGCATCCTCCAGTCATAGCCAAATAATCGTGCATAAACCAATATACGGGTTTCCCTGAGTCCAGTATTTTTTTTAAAGAATACCAATTAATCATATTTCCTGCTATCCAATGTAAATATATCACATCTGCATTCAAAACTAAAGGATGTTTATGAACATTTGCTCCAAATATAAATGAAGAAAACATACCACTCTTTCTCTTATAAAGTAATATTGCCTCCAACATACGATAAAAGGGTTTTATTATTCGGCTAAATAAGTCAGAAAGCGTAGTCACATTTTTTGCATCTGGCAACACATATTTCAACATCAGAAAATTAGATTCATAACCCAAATCAATAAATTTCTCATGCAACCTCAATGCAGCCTTAGCTGCACCTCCAAGTTCTTTCGTATTAATATGTAAAATTCGTTTTTTCATATATTTAAAATACTCTGCTTTAAGAAATCACGAGATTTATTCTGCATAGTTCTCCATTTTTGCGTAACAATTGAATAATCTATTTCAGAATATTTAGGATTACTTTCTTTATTAATGAAACGTTCTTGCAAATCTAAATCTGTAAGTAATGAAAGTTGACGAGAATCGAGTGTATTTCCTTTCATAATAGAATAAAATGGCTTTTGATAAGATATGGCAAAAGCAGTTCCATGGAATGATGAAGTAACTATAAATGAGGCATTCTGAAAATACCCTACAAACTTTTCCGGTGAAGCTGTCGAATAAGAGTTTTTAATATCAAAAACTTTAGCACTTCCACTCACTTCAACAACAACTGCTCCAATTTCTGAGGCTATATTTCTCGCTATTCGCAGAGCTTCATTACGTAATCCTAATGCATAAACTAAAACATATTTTTTATTTATATTAGGTATAATAGCTATTTTCCTCCACACAAAGTTATCCACCAACAAAGTTGGATCTAATACTACTTGAGATTTAATTTTGAAATTGTCAAATATAAATTCTTCCAATTGAGTTTCTCGCACACTAATTGCCGAAAAATTACGTAAATTCACATTTAATTGTTCCTTTTGTTGAGATGAAAAAGTATATAAAGGCATTGATACAGCATAACTAATTTTTTTCACTCCCACTCTAACTTTAAAGTTTCCAAAATAGACATCATCAAACTTTTTTGTTATTTTAGGATTCCATACCTGATCACTTCCCATTATATAAAAGTCATACTCATTATGTTCAACAAAAGGACTATTATACCGACAAAACGATAAAGACAATTTTGATTGAATAAACTTATTAAATCCTTTCCTGCGCCTATATGTAGGAATTAGAGTTCCAATCCATCGTAACAATATCTTCACATTAAGAATTAAACACCTCAAATAGCCATCCTTTATCGTACGAAAATGGAATTGAGGTAAATATCCATAAGGACGAAGTAAATATATGGGTCTATAATTTATAATTTCAACATCAAATCCCATAAGTTTCAATTGCTCTTGAATTGCATAAGCCTGCAAAACAGCTCCATAATTATGTGCGCAATGAAAAGTTAGTATTCCTATTTTCATACGATATGCAAAATCTTAGATATATCATTCCGTTTCGATAAAGTAACTTTGAATTGTTCGGGTACTTTTCCACACGCTAAAACCATTAAAAAAACTTCACTTGGCGGCACATCACAAATTTGCCGCATTCTTTTCTCTGTTTTATATGAGAAGTAAGCATTTAGGGTACATACCCCAACTTTATAATAATGTAAACAATATAACAAGTTCATACCGAACAATCCACCATCAATATACGCGGAATTACGTTCACCAATCCCACTATATTCTTCAACACTCGCAGTCAATATAATAAGCTTATTCGATAAATGTCCAAAACCTCGATGTCCATTTTGACAATTCAATACCTGCTTGATTTTTTCCTTATCTTGGATTACATAGACTCTCGCTTGTTGCCGATTGCAACTAGAAGGAGCATTTTGTGCCAATAAAATCGCTTTTTTAAGAATTTCAATATCAATCTCTTCAGAAGTAAAATTTCGAAGACTGTGTCTACTTGCTGAAAAATATTCAAAAGTAGAATCATTCTCTTTGAAATAGGACTCTTTTGTGTACCCAATTTGATTTAGACAAGGAACAGAACCAACCTTTTGAATCAATTTATCAATATTATCTAACAATTCAGTATTCATTTCAAATTTTGAGGCTTGATGAGTTCGTCTATATTCGTCAATCACTCCTATAGCATGCAAAAATTGACAATTTGATTTTTCATATCCTCGACTCATATATTCGTTACACAAATTTATAAGAGCATTTACTCGTTCTACTCCAAACCCCAATCGCATATCGGGCATAGTTAACCCTTTTTCAAGAACATGATAGCTCATTATAATATCAGAAATAAACTTAATCTCAGTATTTTTTTTATGAAATATACCTGAATACCTCACATACCGAATCATATCAAGGACATAATAACGTATTACTGAAAAATAATAAAGGGGGAAAAGTAATAATTTCATTTTTAGTTATAAATAAATTTTATCGTTGAATCTTTCTCGCAATCATTTTTGTCTGTTCGACCAAAAAACTCTTTTCGCTATGTGATAATCCAAATAATATTGTAAAAATAATAACCGCTGCAATAGACAATATGGTAACACAAACAAATCGGCTTATAGACGGTTCAAAGTAATATATAAATATCATAGGAAAAAAAAGTGAAATTATAGATATCAAAAAAATTCTTTGAAGTACCTGAAAAATAAACTTTTTCGTTTCAAATCCAATCATCTCCCTCAAAAGCCATAAGCGAGAAGAAAGACAACATATCTCAAATACTATCTGAAATACATAAGTCATTACTGGAGATGCCCCCAACATTAACGCTACAAATGAAAAAGGGAAATTAAGCAATTGGAAACCACCTACAATAATCTGATAACGCTTAATTTTCCCCGTTGCTAACATAGCTGTTACTAAAGGAGTTGATATACAAAGAATCAAAGAATACACTATAATAAGTCTGACAAAAACTACTGTATATTCTGGTACTTTATTAAGCCAAATAGAAAGAATTGTCTTTGTTTCCATTAATATAGGTAATGCAAGCATTAACATAAGTAAATAAGAAAACTTAGCTCCTTGTCTCAATATTTTTTGAAGATATTCATTTTCACCTGCTGCAAATGATTTCGTTATTTGCGGATTAAAAGCCGTCATAAAATTATATGTCAAAGACATTACCGCAGTTTGTACTTGAGTAGCAATTCCACGGGCAGCATTAATAGTAACTCCACAAAATATATTCAATACAATATTTACTCCTTGTGTCATTAAAACACCACTCCCGGCACCAATAAAATTCCATCCGATGAAAGAGAACATCTCCCGAAACAATAATTTATCCCACAAAAAACTAAATTTACATTCAGAAAGGCAAGATGCACAGAACTTAACATAAATTAAACGAATAATAAAAGCAACAGACAATAAAAGCAATGCATAGACTATCAATTTATCATAATTTGTCAAAGCTAATAAATAAACAATTATTAATGATAATATAACTTCCACTACACTAATATAAGCAAAAACAGACATTTTTTCGTAAGCTATAATAGCTGCATTATAAGGAACAGAGATAAGATTTATAATAAAAGTAAATACCGAACATTGAAACACCCAATTAGCTGCAACCATACGTTCGACAGGAATATTCATTTGAGTATTTAAGAACCATATCCCTATACTTTCTGCTAAAATAAAAATTACTATAGAAATTATAAAATGAATTGTTACTGAGGCAGAAAAAATACGTTTGAGCTGTCTGTTTTCACTTTTTCCCAATTCAAATGTAATAAATCGCTGAGTAGCAGCCCGGAGACTACCAACCAACAAATTAAACATAGCAACAACTCCTCCCACTACATTATAAATACCATAGTTCTCTACTCCAAGTTCTTTTAGTACTATGCGAGAGGTATAAAGTGTTATTCCCATGACAAGTATCATGCGAATATAAAGCATCAAAGTGTTGTGAGCTATACGCTTATTTCTACTACTCATTTAGACTAAATTTGATTCCACGTATCTCCTTATCCACTAAAAAATCATTTTTCACAAATATCATTACTTATCAAAATCACAAGAGACAGTTGATTTAAAGCTATATAACATTCTATTAATAAATATTTATAAACTCAAAGAACACGTTGAAAACAACAATTATAACATTAAGTTCGACTAAAAAAAACAGTTAGTCTATTTATTATTCGTTTAATAACTCCTTTCTCATTATTATTATGATGTTCATTTCCATAGCCATAACCGTAACCATAACCATAGCCGTAACCATAGCCATAACCATAGCCTCTACGTTCTGAAGAAACACCATTCAAGATTACAGACATATTACGAAGTTGTTCTTCACGATACATTTTCTCAAGTTCCGGCAACTGACGACGATCCATTACCCCCGAACGAACTACAAAAATGGTAAGATCGGCCACACGATTCACAATGGAAGCATCAGCAACCATACCCGCAGGAACATTGTCAACAATAATATAGTCATACCGCTTACGCAGTTCCGATATAAAGTAATCAAAACGTTCACTCAATAAAAGTTCAGCAGGATTAGGAGGTACAGGACCCGAAAAAACAATATCCAGTTTATCATATTCCTCGCTTACTCCTATAATATCATCCAGATTATCTGTATGCCCGGATAAATAATGAGTCAATCCCATACGCCCCGAAGGATTTGAAAAAATACCGCTCAATGTACCCTTGCGAATATCAACATCAACCAAAACAACTTTCTTGTTCGTTTGTGCAATACTCATAGCCAGATTACTTGAAACAAAAGTTTTACCAGCGCCCGGATTAGCAGAAGTAAACATAACTACTTGTAGGTTGTCTGATTTCACACGCATAAACTCCATATTGGTACGGATAATACGAAAAGCTTCAGACACAGAATCGCGTCCACTCTCATGTACGACAATAGCATCAGTATCTTCTCCCTTCCTGGTACCATGACGAGGAATATCACCTAAGAAAGGAACCGTCAAAACATTATCCAACTCCTTGCGGGTACGAACTTTCGTATCAGTAACATTCAATAGCCACAGAACACCCATAGGAATAGTACCTCCCAAGACAATAGCCGCCAAAAGAATCATCATCGATTTGGGAGCAACAGGAACACTACTACCCGAAGCCGGATCAATAATACGTGCATTACTCTCAGTAATAGCCTGTGTTAATGCATTCTCCTCACGTTTATTCAGCAAATAAAGATAAAGTTCCTCTTTGATCTTTTGTTGACGTTCCACGGTGAGAACATATTTCTGTTGTGTAGGAACAGCCTCAATACGTTTAGTTGTCTGCTCTTCCTGTTCACGAATATTCTTCAACTGAATATTTAATCCTACAATTAAGTTATCCACAGAACGGATGATCGTCTGTTTCATAGCCCCTAAAGAATTGTTTAAATCAATCACAATAGGATTCTTATTACTGCTACCGGCTACCAGTTTATCACGCTTCAGCAACATGTCATTGTACTCTTTTATCTGAGATTCAACACTATTATCTGAAATACCGGTATTGGCAGGGATTAAATCAGAACCTTTTTGAGGATCAACCAGATATTCCTTAATATATTTTACTATGCTCAATTGATTTTCCAAACTGAGGCCCTCCTGCTTGTAACGGCTCGTATTCTGAAGATACATACCTGTTTCAGAAGTAATATCCGTCAATTGGTTCTCTCGTTTGAAGCTTTCAATATTAGCATCCACACTTCCCAGTTCACGTTCAATAATGATCAAACGGTCATTAATGAATTTGGAGGTATTAACAGCAATCTGATTCTTGTCATTGATCACATCCTCATTATAAACGGCAATAAGCATATTCAAAATATCCTCCGCACGGGCAGTGGATACATCATCCAGAACCAAATTTATAATCGTAGCTGTTTTACTGGCAAGAGATATATTAATCCTTCTTAAATACCCCTCAACCACCTTTTCCATATTCGACTTAGTAATATAGACTGGCTTACCATAGTAAGTATCCGTGTAATATAAAGTGGGAGTCACCACCATCGTACCGACAGGGGTCAAAATCGTATCATTCAAACGGGCATCAACCACTTCCGCAGACCGGATTTCCTCACCGGCTATACTCAGACTAAAATCTGAAAGCCTTACCGTGGCAGAATCCACAGGAGTCACTGTCATTTCTATGACTTGCCGTTCTTCCGATTCGGGAAACAAAACAGTTATTGGAGAATGAGTATAAAGCTCGTCTTCGCGCAAGCCGTTCTTCACTTTATAACTCATATCCAGATGTAAACGACGGGCCACTTTCTCCATCAGATGACGGGATTGAAAAACAAGTACCTCATTATCCACATTGCGCTTACCGCCTAAAAAGGAGATGTCGGCAAAGGCGGTGGATTCACTGATGGAGCCTCCCTTTGAATCATCACGGATCAATACGGAAGCTTTCCGGCTATATACCTTTGAGGATGATTTCAGATAAAAGAAAGCAATACCTGCACAAATTAAAATTGACAGAACGAACCAATACCAATTGGCTATGACAAGATGGAAAATATCAACAATACTTATTTCAGACTCCTTTTCACGGAGTTCACTATTTTGCGACTCAATACTCATTATCGTTTTTATTCCAAAATTGATTATTTAAACATGGTTACCATTAAAGAAGTAATAGAGGCCAGCACTGAAACGGCGGACAACCACACTCCTACCGAGTTGTTCGAGTTGATGCGGCTCTGACCGGTCTTAGCTTTATTAGGCTCTACGTAAACAATATCGTTCTGTTGCAAATAATAGCAAGGCGACTGGAAAATATCCGAAGAGCGCAAATCATGATAGAGGATACGACGCTTGCCGTCCTTTTCACGAATCACGGCGACCCGGTCACGACGGCCATAAATCGTCAGGTCACCGGCCATACTCAGTGCTTCGAGCAGGGTAATGCGGTCACCGGAAATATCGAACGTACCCGGACGGGTCACCTCACCCATCACGGAGACTTTAAAGTTCAGGAACTGAACGGTGACAATCGGATCTTTTATCAAGTCTTCACTCATCAGTTTTTGTTTTATCAACTCGGTAACCTGCATACGGGTCAAACCTTCTACATGAATTTTACCTAAAATGGGGAAATCGATATCGCCGTTCTGGTCAACAAGATATCCCAACAAACGTTGTTGAGCCGTAGTCTGGGCGCCAATCTGGTAGGTTACTACCGGCATATTGAAAGGCAAAGCCAATTCCGGATCCTTACTGTTCACAAGGATGGCCAACAAATCATCCTTATGGATAATCACTTCATAATTCTTATCTATATTCTCTTCTTTTATAGAAGCAATATCCTGTAGATAAAGCACCTCTTTCGGAGCTGAGCAGGATGCCAAAAAGGCTATCAGACACAAGAAAACACAATTCTGAATCTTTATGTTCATAGAAAACACTAATAAATATTATCCCTTTATTTTACTAATTATTATACTTCACTCCACGGATACGGGTTATCTTCTATTGTTTTCAGAAGATCGATCACCTCGCATTCATCCTTTGTCAGTTCCCGTCCCGACCAACTGTTTATAATTGTATGGGCGTCCTGAGCTAAATTGTCATCATAAACTTCACCGTAACAATAAGTCAGCAAACGGGCTTTCAAAAGCGAGGGTGGCAATTTATCCAACACCTCCCAACAACGGTTCAGGATACTCTGAATACGATTTTCCTTATCCCCGTTATTATATATCGTAGCGGTATACCCCATCAACAGGGACAGACAAAGAGCGGCTTCCTCCTCGGAAGTAACGCCATGACGGATGAACAGTGAATTGGCTTGACGGAAAACCTCACGATTCAGACGATTAAAATGATCACTATAAATGGGACTGCCGTCAACCCCCAAATAGAGCAGCTCGTGCGCCGAAGCATACAAAGCGGATATTTGAGATTCCAAAGAATTCAACATATATATTTTATTTACGATTTTACAATGTATGATTTACGATTGATATTACTTTACAAAACAGTTCAATATCAAATTGACAATTATGATGGGAAGCAGGGTGTATAGACTACAATATAGGTTCGATGAGCGAAGGGTGGATAAAGGTGGTGGCTACTGCCATTACACCACGAATGGAAACCACTACACGGCGGTCGTTCTTCACACGGATAAACTCCCCTTCCACTCCTTCGAAAATTCCTCCGGTGACGCGGACACGTTCACCTTTACGAAAAGAAACCGTTGAAGGCTCCAGATAAACCAGTTGCTGATCGCAATTGCCGGCAACAGCCATAAAACTACGCATCTGAATATCCGGAACGATGATCGGTTGACGGGTTTCCCGGTCCATGATGTAACGGATGGGAGAAGACAAACCGACGGATTCTTTAATGGCATCAATACGGGCACGTGAAGAACAGACAAATACAAGGTTATGGACGGCAGGAACCAACTTGCGGACACGACGCTCATCCTTCACAATGTATTCGTAACGCATCGGGATAAAATTCTCGATGCCTTCACGGTCTAAAAAATTTTTCAAGGCAAGCTCGCGACTGTAGGTGACGCGAAGAGCATACCAATAGTTGTTATCTGTTGAATCGTTCACAAAAGGATATTCTTTGGGGACACCGGAGTACTGAAATACCTCCCGGTCAAATGATGTAATGCAAATATAAATATGAGAGCATCCATGTTATTTCAAAAATATCCCCTATCGCAGTAGGATCGTTTTGAAGTATTTACTTATAAGTGATATCCCATTTTTGTACAAAGCACAAGGGGTTCAGCACTTAACAAGCTATAAACGAGCGATATATAAGTAAAAAGTGTTTCAAAAAACGTTCGTTTAATGGCACAAAAGTAAAACGTATAAATGAAACGGCAAAATATTTTTATAAATAAATTGATTTATTTTATTTTTCAAATATCTTTCATGCTGATAATTAAGTCCTTATAAATTTCCAATAGTGCTTTTATCCATTTGTTTTTTGCCGGATTTTAGCTCTTTGTGGAAAGGTAAAAATATATGTGCCATTAAACGAACGTTTTTTGAAACACTTTTTTATCTCCATCCCTTTCAAACTTTCTCATCAAACTCTATAAAACGTATGTGTTTGTGTATTAACAAGTGGTGGTACCACCTACCTACTATACACACAAACAAAATCACTATATATGCGCGTACGCCCCCGCGCGAGAGTTTCATTCTTTTCACGCAAAATATTATCTTTGCAAAATTTTAATTATAAACATATATGAAAAATGAAGTAAAAAAAGTACTAATTGTACAATCACATTCGAATGTGAAGATTTAGGCATAAAAATCACTGCCGGCAAGTTCTCTCAGAAGTTACAAAAACACATCGACCTCTTCGAACAACCACCCGGAAGATGTGTCATAACCGGCTCACACAAAGAACTTATCGAGCTGTTGGTATCCCTTTGGGACAAAGGTCAACTCACCCTTCCGGGGAAAAACAACATCAATCATCTGGCCGATTTTATCTTCCGGTATTATGATATAAGATACGAAAACGATCCGGAAGAGAGTATGAGCTTAGAGAGCATCAGATCAGAGACTTACTTCTATCATGAGCCGGAATAGCCTAAAAAGTGAATCGTGGTTTTTCGGAGATGAAAAACCACGATTTAGCATTCGAAAAAACCGCCTTACCTTTGCCGGATATTTTAAAACCTATAAAAACAAAGCAAAGACATGGAAGAAATTCAAATCCTGATCTCATCTTTTAAGGGCTTCAGCAAGCATACGGGGAAAAGTAAACTCACTGATAAACTCCTGGAAATAGGCTCTTATACCAACGGCAGAATCATCGAAAAGATACGGGCGCTGGTACGCGACGGAAAAAAAGAGGAAGCGGCACTGGTGAAGAAACAGTTGAAAGGCAGTACGCTCTCCGCCACCTACAAGGAGCGAAGGGTGCCCGAAATGATAGATACATACAACGACCTGCAAATGATGGATCTGGACGGGTTGTCGGAAGAGGAAATGACAAATTGCAGAAAGCTGATCACGGGCAGTCCGAATACGCTGTTCTGCTTCACCAGCCCATCGGGAAACGGTTTGAAAGTGGGCGTATACATGCAGGACGAACTTTCCTGCCGCCTGCGCATGGAACTGCTGCGCCGCAGTGAAATCAGTTACGAAGCACTGGAAACTTACCACAAACAGATGTTTGCCTATGCCAAGGAGTATTACGAGACACTTTGCAGCGTAGAGGTGGATGCCAGTGGCAGCGACATCGGCAGATTGTTTTTCACCTCCTACGATCCGGACATTTACATCTGCGAAGAGGCGCTCAGGCAAGTGCGGCAACCGCAACTGACCATCCTCCCGCCCCCAGCGAAAGGAAAGAAAAAGACCGTACGCCAGCTCATGAAGGAGGAGATGCCCGGAGATGAAAGCATAGACCATACCCACATCGATCCGTGGATACAAATGGAATTCCAAAGTTGCGTGCGCAGCGTGGAAAGACAGGAAAAATACCAACCCGGCAACAGGAATAATTTCATATTCACTCTCGGCAACAAATGTTATCGGAAGAACCTGCCGGAGGAAGTAGCGGCAGTCCTCGCGCAAAAGCAGTTCGGCGCCCCCGATCTGGACGCTGCAAGCATCGTAAGAAACGCCTATCACTATACCACCCGCACCGATCATCAGGAGGAAGAAAAGAAGAAACCGGTCGCGGTGCGTATCATCGAATTCATGACGCAGCAATACGAGGTGAGACGAAACGTGATACAAGGGCGGCTGGAATTCAGAGAAAAGAATAAAGGCGGCAAAAACGAATTCTGCTCCATGAAAAAGGAGGATTACAACACCGTGTTCTACGACCTGCAAATGGCGGGAATACCGTGCCACCCCAGTACCGTAAAAAGCCTGATAGACTCCCGATATGCACAAAACTTCAATCCTTTCGAAGCGTACTTTTACGGTCTGAAACCCTATGACGGGCAGACGGATTACATAGCGCTGTTGGCAGCCACGGTAAAGACGACCAACCAACCTTTCTGGGAGGACTGCCTGAAACGGTGGCTGGTGGGCATGGTGGCCTGCGCGCTGGATGACAAGATAGAGAACCAGTTGGCCATCATCATGAAAGGTGAGCAGGGAAAGGGCAAAAGTTCCTGGATACGTCATCTTCTCCCTCCGGAACTGTCTAAATATTACCGCAACGGGATGATCAACCCGGAAAACAAGGACCACATGCTTTTTCTCAGCCAATGCCTGCTCATCAATCTGGAAGAGTTCGAGGGCATGACGGGCCGAAGCATTTCGGAACTGAAAAGGCTTATCGTACAAGACGTAGTGACGGAACGGCGGCCTTTCGACACGGATGCCAACTCTTACATACGCCATTGCTCGTTCATTGCCAGCACCAACGAACCGCGTTTCCTGAAAGATCCGGCAGGGGCTTTCAGGCGTTACCCCACCGTCACCGTGGAGGAAATCGACTATCATGCGCCCGTGAACCATGCCGGAATCTACTCTCAGGCACTCTACCTCTGGAAAAACGGATTTCATTACTGGTATGAAAACGAAGAGATAGCCACATTGAATGAAGTGAACCGGGAATACAGCTTAGCCAGCATAGAGGAGGAATTGCTCTATGTCTATTTCCGCAAACCGAAAGCGGACGATCTGGACGTGAAATGGATGCCCGTATCGGCGATACTGGTACTTATCAGCATGAACGGAAAAATACAGATGAACGACCGGAACCAGAAAAGCTTGGTGCAAATACTGGAAAGGGATAACTTCCGGAAGAGAATCAGCGAAAACAAGATTTACGAATACGAGGTGGTGCAGTACTCTTTTGATGAAGTGGACAGGAACTACAAAAAGACCCTATCGACAGGCCCAAAGGAGACACAGGAAGAATTACCCTTTTAAGCTTTCCGATTATATGTAATGTCCCGGCAGAATATATGTACCGGGGCATTACATATAATCTTATTCATGGCCTGCCGGCCGGTTTCAAGGTTCTCCCAAATATTCAAAAATGAGCCGTACCTGCCGGCGAGTGTACGAATGGTCTCCCTTCCCCTCTCCCCCTTCGTACATATGGGCATGGAGCTCTTTATTACGGCGTATCCAGCTACGCAGTTTACACATGGCATATCCCGCAGGGAGATTAGGGCTATACAACCGGGCAAGGTCAGCTTTCAGATAGGCCTTGATAACAAACTTTTCTTCATCTACAATCATACTGTTTCCGATATTGGTTTCACTACTCAAATATAATAAAAACCGGAGAAAGAGGCAATTTGTAGGACAACATAATACAAAGGGAATCAAAGTATTTACCATCGAGACCAATCTGCATAAAAGTACGTTGCAGCAGTCGGAAGCCGACCACTATCTTTGTCACATCGGAAAGAAGGAAAGCGCTACTTCCGGAAGAAAAGAGATCGTTTTTTTATTCATTTAAATTTATTTTGTTATGGGAGTACCATTTAAAAAAATTCCAAGAAAAGACCCGCGAAAAGCAGATTCAGTGGAAAAGTTCTATCCACAGTTGGTGACCTTAGGACCCAATGCAGATTTGGAAAGTATTGCTTATATGATGAAAGAGAAGAGTTCGCTCACCTTGGGAGACATACAGAGCGTACTGACGAATTTTGTAGAAGCCATGCGAAGCACGCTCTACGGCGGGCAATCGGTCAATATCAAGAATTTCGGCGTATTCAGTCTCTCAGCCCGCACCATGGGCGTGGAAAAGGCGGAAGACTGCACGGCAAAAAACATTAAAGCCGTAAAAATAAACTTCCGGCCGTCCACCAATATCCGCCCGGATATCACTACCACACGTGCCGGAGAGAAAATCGACTTCTACGATCTGGAAACTTTGCTGAAAAAGAAAGAAGAAGAGGAAGGAGGAGGAGAAGGGGAAGATCCGGCGGCATGATGGTTTTAGTTGAAAGGTGAAAGGTGAAAGGTGAAAGTTGAAAGTTGGGAGATGGGAAATGGGAGATGCTAGGTGAAAATTGGGAGGTAAAAATTGAGAATTAAAAATTGGGGAAAGGAAGTGTAAAGTATGAAGAAGTCTCTTTGGGATAAAATCCTGAAAATCGTGATAGCAGTGGCATCAGCCGTGTTAGGAGCATTGGGAGCCAATGCAATGAGTATCTAATGGCAGGCACTATACCTGTTTTGTGAGAAATCAGTGGAATACGGGATCCGGTAATGGGTCTCGTATTCTTTTATTATTACTTTTTATTTTCCAATGTATGATAATTACAAGTATGGGTACAATGCTGAATGAGGATTTGCCACCTATTTCATATTCTGTCCGCTTTCCACTCTCAATACGAAAAACTTTTGTAACTTTGTAACTGTTAGTGTAACAAAGAGTGATAGGATATGAAAATTCAAGCAAGTATAACGATTCCCTATGCCGTGGCCAATTATGCCGAAATGCGTGACCGTGGTTTTTATTATGTGGATAAGACGGATTACATTCCACGTCTCGAGGCCTATAAAGCCCCCGTGTTCCTGCGTCCCCGCCGTTTCGGGAAAAGTCTGCTGGTATCCACCTTGGCACATTATTATGACCGCACGTTGGCCCACCGGTTTGAGGATCTCTTTGGAGGAACATACATCGGAAGCCATCCTACACCGGAGCACAACCGTTATATGATCATTCGCTATGACTTCTCGGCAATGGTGATGGCGGATAATATGGAAGGGTTGGAACAGAACTTTAACGACTTGAATTGCAGCCCGGTGGAAATTATGGTGATACACAACCGGGATCTCTTCGGCGATTTTAAATTCACAACCCGCGGCAATGCTTCGAAAATGCTCGAGGAAGCTTTGGCATATGCCCGCGCCCATGACCTCCCTCCGGTTTACATCCTGATAGACGAATACGACAACTTCACCAACCAGTTGCTGACCTCTTACAATGATCCGCTCTACGAGAAAGTAACCACTGCCGACAGCTTCCTGCGCACCTTCTTCAAGGTAATCAAAAAAGGTATCGGCGAAGGCAGTATCCGCACCTGCTTCTGTACCGGTGTGCTGCCCGTGACGATGGACGACCTGACCAGCGGATATAATATTGCCGAGATATTGACACTACATCCTGATTTTATCAATATGTTGGGCTTTACCCATGCCGAAGCGGATACTTATCTGCGCTACGTGCTCGACAAGTACACCGGAAGCCAGGAACGCTACGACGAAATATG
>ERZ791872.338-NODE-338-length-50799-cov-4.619581_pt1 | contig 50799 bp, 30 predicted proteins | sample MGYA00510279_ERZ791872 | MGnify/ENA primary metagenome ERZ791872 (study PRJEB30046, sample SAMN00792103) | human gut metagenome | study: EMG produced TPA metagenomics assembly of the A metagenome-wide association study of gut microbiota in type 2... | reverse complement strand
CGAGTATCAATGAAATGGCGGTGCGGAATTGCGCTTTACGGTTTTCCTTTCCTTCCAGGTCGCGGAGTAGTTTGAGCATATTGGCTTGTGAGTCGTGTCCTTCTCCGCCTGCGTAGCGTGCGGAATAAACTCCGGGAGCTCCGTCCAGTGCCTCTACTTCCAGTCCGGTGTCATCGGCAAAGCAATCCAAGCCGTAGTTTTTGAAGATAAAGGAAGATTTCAACAGGGCGTTCCCTTCCAGCGTGGCAGCCGTTTCGGGAATGTCCGTATGGCAGCCGATATCATTCAGGTTTAACAGTTCTATTTGTTCACCTAATATGGCGGCTACTTCTTCCAATTTATGAGCGTTGTTCGTAGCAAATACAAGTTTGCGTTTCATCATTTTATTTCTTGTTTTAGCAAAGTTATCCGATAGTTATTCCAATCAGTTATTTCACTTTCAGTTTGTCGAAGCCTTCCCCATATACTCCGATGACGGAACTTTGTGAGATAAAGGCATTCGGGTCAATTCGTTTCACCAGGCGGAAGATGTCGAGCGACTGGCGTTTCTTCGCCAATACGACAAGTACTTTTACGTTTTTCTTGCTGTACCATCCGGTGCCGTCGAGCACCGTTACCCCACGGTCGGCATCTTTGATGATGCGGTCGGCTATTTCGTCATACTTCTTTGAGAAGATGAAGAACTGCACCGATTGGCGGGCACTGTTGATAATCCAGTCGAGCACGACGCCAATGATAAACAGCGTGACAAAACCGAAGATGACACGGCGCCAGTCGTGGAATATAAAGTAGCAGGAACTGATGATGAATACATCACAAATCATAATCATCCTGCCGAGTGACACGTCTTTATACTTGTTGACGATGGCGGCGATAATATCCGTTCCACCGGTACTTCCGTTGTAATTGAAAGTAATGCCCAGTCCTACACCGCACATGGCGGCTCCGATGATACAAGCCATAAAGTCCTGTCCTGCACCGAGCAGTAGCGGTTTTCCGTCCGGTGTCATGTCCGGTGCTACCACATAATTGTTTACTATTAACTGGAAAAACCAAAGCAAAAAGGTCAGCACAAAGATGGCATAGGTGGTCTTTATACTGAATCGCGGGCCTAATATCTTGATGGCAAACGTCATCAGGACAGCATTGATAATAAAATATGACCATTGGATTGGAAATCCTGTCGCGTAGTAAATGATAGCTCCGATACCGGTGGTGCCCCCTGTTGTTATCTGGTAGGGTAACAGGAATGCCGCCCATCCCAGAGAATAACTAATCAATCCGAGAGTGATGTAGACATAGTCTTTCACTTCTCTCATTATTTCCGCTTTTGCCAGTTTATGCATAGGGTCTATAATTTGTTAAGGCACGGATTACACGGATTTCGCGGTTCTGATTAATTCCAAACCGTGTTATCCGCGTAATCCGTGCCTCATTTGTTTTATACTACAACGTTTACAATCTTCTTCGGAACGACGATAATCTTCTTCGGAGTCTTGCCTTCAATCCATTTCTGTGAACGTTCGTCCGCCAGTACTGCTGCCTGGATAGCTTCCGAGGCTTCGTCTGTCGCAAACTCCATATTGAAGCGTGCCTTTCCGTTGAAAGAGATGGTGTAGTTGATGGTATCTTCTTTCAGATATTCTTCGTTGTATGCAGGCCATCCGGCATCGCATACGGAAGTCTCGTGTCCGAGTACGTCCCACAACTCTTCACAAACGTGTGGAGCGAAAGGAGCGAGCACGATAACAAGTTGTTCGAGTACTTCTTTCTTGTTGCATTTCAGGTTGAAGAGTTCGTTCACACAAATCATGAATGCGCTGACAGAAGTGTTGTAAGAGAACTGTTCGATGTCTCCCGTCACTTTCTTAATCAGTTTGTGAAGGCTCTTCAATTCTTCTTTCGTTGCCGGTTCGTCCTTTACCAGATACTCGTCCGTGCGGCTGTAGAACAGCGACCAGAATTTACGGATAAAGCGGTGTACACCGTCGATACCGTTCGTATCCCAAGGTTTGGACTGTTCTACCGGGCCGAGGAACATTTCGTACATACGAAGTGTGTCCGCACCGTATTTCTCGACAATCATATCCGGGTTGACAACGTTGAACATGGACTTGCTCATCTTTTCAACCGCCCATCCGCAGATGTATTTTCCGTCTTCGAGAATGAACTCTGCTGTCTTGTATTCGGGACGCCATGCCTTGAATGCTTCCAAATCCAGTATGTCGTTGGATACGATGTTTACGTCTACGTGGATAGGAGTAACCTCATACTGGTCTTTCAAGTTCAGTGAAACGAATGTATTGGTGTCTTTGATACGATATACAAAGTTACTGCGACCTTGGATCATACCCTGGTTCACTAGCTTTTGGAACGGTTCTTCCATAACTGACACACCGACGTCGTGCAGGAACTTATTCCAGAAACGGGAGTAAATCAAGTGTCCGGTTGCATGTTCCGTACCGCCTACATAGAGGTCTACATTCTTCCAGTACTGGTCAATTTTCAGATCAACCAATGCCTTGTGATTACGAGGATCCATATAACGCAGATAGTAAGCGGAAGAACCTGCGAATCCCGGCATCGTATTCAGTTCCAACGGGAAAATAGTTACGTTGTCTATTTTTTCATTGTCTGCGATACATTTGTTTACTGTATCCCAAGCCCATTTGGTAGCGTGTCCCAATGGTGGTTCACCCGTTTCGGTAGGCAGGAATTTGGCAACTTCGGGAAGTTCCAGCGGCAGACAGCTTTCGTCAATCACGTAAGGCATTCCGTCCTTGTAATAAACAGGGAATGGTTCACCCCAGTAGCGTTGACGTGAGAAGATGGCGTCGCGCAAGCGATAATTCACTTTTACACGTCCCAGATTATGGTCTTTTACATATTTCTTAGTCGTTTCAATCGCTTCTTTGATAGTCAGTCCGTTCAGGGAAAGGTCACAGTAAGGAGTGACGCCCGGACGCGGAGAGTTGCAGACGATACCTTCTTTGGCATCGAAACTTTCTTCGCTGACATCACAACCTTCCACCAATGGGCGGATTTCCAATCCGAAATGCTTGGCAAAAGCATAGTCACGGCTGTCATGAGCAGGTACAGCCATGATGGCTCCTGTTCCGTATCCTGCTAATACATAATCGCTGATCCAGATAGGAACTGCTTCGCCTGTGAATGGGTTGATAGCATATGAGCCGCTGAATACACCTGTAACGCTGCGGTCTGCGATACGTTCGCGCTCCGTGCGTTTCTTAGTACGGTCGAGGTAGGCGTCTACTTCCGCTTTCTGTTCAGGAGTGGTTAATTGTGCCACTAGTTCGCTTTCAGGCGCCAATACCATAAAGGTAACGCCGAACATCGTGTCTGCACGGGTGGTAAAGATAGTAAATTCGAGATCGCTGTCTTTTACCTTGAATTGAACCTCGGCACCTTCCGAACGTCCTATCCAGTTTCTTTGGGTTTCTTTCAGAGAATCTGTCCAGTCGATGGTATCCAGTCCGTCGAGCAGACGTTGTGCGTATGCTGATACACGCAGACACCATTGGCGCATCTTCTTCTGAACAACGGGGAAACCGCCGCGTTCGCTGACGCCGTCCACTACTTCGTCGTTTGCCAATACCGTTCCCAGTTCAGCGCACCAGTTTACCATCGTCTCTCCCAAATAGGCGATACGGTAGTTCATCAGGATTTCCTGTTTTTCCTTTTCGCTCTTTGCGTTCCATTCGTCGGCGGTAAAGCTGATATCTTCACTGCAAGCGGCGTTCAGACCTTTGTTTCCGTAGATGGCAAAAGCCTTTTCCAGTTCTTCGATAGGACGTGCCTGTTGTTCGTCGTTGCAATAATAGCTGTTGAACATCTTCAGGAAAGCCCATTGTGTCCAATGATAATATTCCGGGTCGCATGTACGGATTTCACGATTCCAGTCGAAAGAGAAACCTATCTTGTCCAATTGCTCGCGGTAGCGGTCGATATTATTAATGGTAGTGATTGCAGGATGCTGTCCGGTTTGGATAGCATATTGCTCAGCGGGCAAGCCGTAAGCGTCATATCCCATCGGATTGAGTACATTGAAGCCCTGCAGTCGTTTGTAACGGGCGTAAATATCCGAAGCGATGTATCCCAGCGGATGTCCTACGTGTAGGCCCGCTCCCGATGGATAAGGAAACATGTTTAGTACATAAAATTTTTGCTTCGAATCATCTTCCGTAACTTGGTAGGTTTTCTCTTCTACCCACCTTTTCTGCCACTTCTTTTCAATTTCTCTGAAATTGTACTCCATAGTGATAAAGTTTTTATTTATAGTGATTTATACTGTTATTTCATTTTGAGGCACAAATTTACGTGATTTGTCTCGAACTACCTAATATTTGTTTAGGTATTCCTAGACGAGTATAGAAACTTAAAAAGGTAAGAGGCTTACTAATATTTGTTTTATAATGTACATAAGTTAAAAACAGAAAATCTGATATGATTATCTTGAAAAAAAAAGAATTTAACATTTAAAATAAAATAATTCTATATTTTTGTTTCTTCTATAATAAAAGCCTATGAATAATAAGAGTGCAATCATTTATATATTATTGTTGTTATTGGTATGTGATGTCCTGCATAATTCTGCCAAGGCAAATTCCGGGCTCTTTTTTCAATCTCACAGAGTAATACCGGAGAAGCGGACAGAGTTAAACTTGACTCCGGATGCTCCATTTTCTTTTCAGGATGGTTTTTCGTTGAATTTTGAAGTCCATTTACGTAATGAAGAGCATAATTATGGTTATATTGTTCGCGTTGTTTTGAATGATACATTAAACATTGATTTATTGTCCAATAAAGGGTGGAGTCACAGCCAATTATTTTTAATGAAAGGGACTCAAAATTTGATGGACATACCACAACTGGATTCGATTCCCGGATTTAGTAATTCGGATTGGTTTCAAGTGAAACTTGTGATAAATTATAAAAAGCAATTTATTACTTGTGTTTTAAATGGGAAGGAATGGAGTATCCCTGCGGAGCTGCCGCTGTTGAATAATGTCCGTATAACTTTTGGGTTACATACCGGTCAGCCTTATCCGAGTACAGATGTAGCCCCGATGAATCTACGAAATATAAGGATTTTGGATCGGCAAGGGCAACTTTTGAGAAAATGGAGTCTGTTGCAACATGGGGATAATGAAGTTTATGATGAAGTCAAATTTTCCCGGGCTACAGTGCGGAATGGTATTTGGGAGATAGATCATCATATTAGGTGGAGAAAAAAAGCTTCTTTTATCATACCGGGAACTTCCCTTCAATTCGCTCCATATCAGCGTCCGGCAGATGGGGGAGTATTTATAACCTTAAAAGATACTATTTATCAATATTCCATAGAGAAAGAAAAGTTGGACACTATTATTGTGAATTCCGGGCATCCTTATTTTACAGCCGCTTCCAGTTTAGTTTATGATTCGGTTTATGATGAATTGATTTCCTATAGTGCAGAACAAGAACGGTTAAATCGTTATAGTTTTGAGAAAAACGAATGGGAAAGGGCGATTCCCGATGTACTTCTTTCATATTTGCACCATAGCGGTTGTTATATACCTGAGTTACGGAAAGTTGTACTTTTCGGGGGCTATGGGTTTTATCGTTATAGTTCGACGCTGTTTACGCATTCCATCGATTCGATATCTTGGCAGCAAAAAGATTTTTCTCATTTGATTGAATCTCGTTATTTAGCGGCAATGGGGTATTGGGGAGAAAATAAAGTATTATTGTTAGGAGGGTATGGCAGTAAATCTGGTAAACAAGAGGGAAATCCGGAAAATTATTATGATCTTCATTGTATAGATATTGAGAAAATGAGTAGCCGGAAACTGTGGGACTTTTCTAATGAATCGATGGAAACGTTTGGGAATGCAATGGTAGTGGATCGTGATAAAGAGCATATTTATGCATTATCTTTCGCCAACGATCGGGCATTCTCTCAAATCAGATTGAATTGCTTTGGAATTGAAAGCCCTGATCGAATATATTTGGCAGATTCCATACCATATCAATTTCATGATACCAGTTCTTATTGTACCTTATTTTATAATCAGAGAACCACTGAATTAGTTACTGTTTTGGCATATCAGGATGGTGTTGGAAAAACTCGTGTTGAGATATATACATTGGGATATCCAGTCTTACGTTTGTCGGATGTACTTCAATCTATTCCTAAGAAGCATTCAACAGGTTGGCTGTGGTTAATTTTGATTATTGGAGTTGGTGGAGTATCAGTGACTTTAATGATATTATGGAAACAGGGGCAGAAAAACGTTACAAGAAAAGATGAAAATGATGCTTGGAAATCCATACATACCACAGAAGTAAAGGAAAAAGAAGTAACTCAGCCTTCTTTTATTCGCTTATTGGGAGGTTTCCAGGTAAATGACTCGGAAGGGCGTGATATAACTTCTCGATTCACTCTTATATTGCGTAGTTTATTTATATATATGCTTCTGTATTCTTACAAAAATGCTAATGGTATAACATCAGAACAGCTAAATGAAATATTTTGGTCGGATATGGACAAAAGCAATGCTACTAATAACAGAAATGTGAATATAAGTAAGCTCAGATTGTTATTAAAGGGAATTGGCGGAGTCAATATTTCATATAAAAATAGCTACTGGTATATGACAATAGCTCCAACGGTGAATTGTGATTATATTGAGATTTGCGATTTACTGAGAATGTTAAGGGAGGGGAATACGATTAATGTAGACTTATTAAATAGAATTGCTGAATTAGGAGGCAGGGGAGAGCTACTACCTGATATTACAGAAGAATGGGTAGATAAGTTTAAGTCCGAGTATTTGATTTTGTTATCCGATGTACTATTGGATGCTTATGAATTTGTAAAAAAGGAAAAGGATTTGATGCTATTGCTGAAGTTATCAGAAACAATGCTGAGTTGTGATTCGACAGATGAAAATGCTATACAAAATAAATGTTATGCTCTCTATCATTTAGGAAAAAAAGGACTGGCAAAACAATGTTATGAGAATTTTTGCGTAGAATATATTCGAGTACTTGGAACAAAGCCTGATTTTGATTATGCTGACATAACGGGGAATTAATGGAGGCACAATATAGCAAAAAAGAAAGGTGGGGACTTAATGAGTAGTAAGTTTCCACTTTTCTTTTTTAAAAGAATCTTTAAAGATACTAACTGTTGATTTTCAGATGATTGTATTCTAATTTGATGCCTTTTTCCTAAACCGTTAAGTTGTGATTAATACCTGATTAAGACGCTAAAATTACTTTTGTCCATCAATTTATAAACTATATAATAGGATGAAAAGCATACGAAAAAAAGCGTTGGCGGTTGGAGCCTTGTCTTTCTTTATTTTGGTATCTGCTTCTTATGCAAAAGATAAGACAGAGCCGGTGGATTATGTAAATCCTTACATGGGGAATATCAGCCATTTATTGTTTCCCACTTATCCGACAGTCCATTTGCCAAACGGAATGCTACGTGTATATCCCGAACGTAAAGATTTCACGTCTGATTTATGTCACGGCCTTCCGGTGGCAGTAACAAGTCATCGTGGAGCTTCGGCATTTAACCTGAGTCCCGTCTGTGGATTAAATAAAGAAATCCCTTCTGTGCGGGACTATTCTTATGACAGGGAAAAAATATCTCCCTATCATTATCAGGTTTATCTCGATGAAGACGATATTATGGTTAATTTTGCCCCTTCCTACCAATCCGGTATTTATACCTTTGTTTACGAGGGAACAGGCAATAGTCAAATAGTGCTGAACACACGGAACGGTTACTTGCTTATAGGTTCTGACGGAATAAGTGGCTGTCAACATTTGGATGACAAGACAGTAATCTACCTTTTTATGGAGTCAAACTGCGAAACAATTGCTAGAGGCGGACTGCAAGACGGAAAGATGAATTCCGCCTGTCAACAGGTGGACGGAAAAAATGCAGCCATAGTCCTCGATTACGGCTCCCGTAAAGAAGTCACCCTGCGATACGGAATCTCATTCATCAGCGTAGAACAGGCGAAGAGAAATCTCCGCCGTGAAATTTGCACATATGATATAGATGAAGTAGCAGAAACCGGGCGGAAAATATGGAACGAAACTTTGGGCAAAATAGAAATAGACGGTGGGACAGACGACCAAAAAACCGTTTTCTACACCTCGCTATACCGGACTTACGAACGTATGATTAACATTTCCGAGGACGGCTCTTATTACAGCGCCTTTGACAATCAGGTACATATGGACGGTGGAATTCCTTTCTATACAGACGACTGGATTTGGGATACATACCGCGCCGTGCACCCCTTGCGAATCCTGATTGAACCGGACAAAGAGCGTGCGATGGTCAGTTCCTTTATCTGTATGGCGCAGCAATCTCCTGAGGGATGGATGCCTACCTTTCCTGAGATAACAGGCGACAGCCACCGCATGAACGGAAATCATGCGGTAGCCACCATATGGGACGCCTATTGCAAGGGAATCACCGACTTTGATTTGGAACAGGCATACAAAGCATGTAAAGGTGCCATTACAGAGAAAACCCTGTTACCTTGGCAAAAAGCCCCGTTGACAGAACTGGATTCTTTTTACCAACAACGCGGCTACTTCCCCGCACTCCGTCCGGGTGAAGAAGAATTATGTCCGGACGTACACGGTTTTGAACGTCGTCAGGCTATCTCTGTCATGCTAGGTAACTGTTACGATTCGTGGTGCCTCGCACAGATAGCACGTACATTCGGATACAACGACGAATACGAACAATTTATGAAAACGGCTTATTCCTATCGCAACGTATATAATGCCGAAACCGGATTCTTCCATCCCCGCGATGATAAGGGAGACTTTATCGAACCCTTTGACTATCGCTTCTCCGGTGGTATGGGAGCGCGTGACTACTATGGGGAAAATAATGGTTGGATTTATCGTTGGGATGTACAGCATAATCCCGCAGACCTGATCGCGTTGATGGGTGGACGCGAAAAGTTCATAGACAATCTGAACCGGACTTTCAGAGAACCTATGGGCGAAGCCAAATTTACTTTTTATTCTCATCTGCCGGATCATACGGGAAATGTAGGGCAATTCTCAATGGCAAACGAGCCTTGCTTGCACATTCCTTATCTCTATAATTATGCGGGACAGCCTTGGATGACTCAAAAAAGAATCCGTTCTTTAATGAAACAATGGTTCCGTAACGACTTGATGGGGGTACCGGGAGATGAAGACGGCGGCGGAATGAGTGCATTTGTCGTATTTTCAGCCATGGGCTTTTATCCGGTCACGCCCGGTTCACCGACCTACAACATTGGTTCACCATTGTTCAACCATGTAAAGATAACATTGGGTAATGGGAAAACCTTTGAAATCATAGCAGAAAACTGTTCAGATGAGAACAAATACATCCAGTCTGCAACACTCAACGGTAAACCGTGGAACAAGCCGTGGTTCGGACATAAAGATATAATTAAAGGTGGAAGGTTGGAATTAGTAATGGGTAACAAGGCAAACAGGTTATGGGGAACTGCGCTTGACGCAGCCCCGCCTTCTGCCGAACCTCTGACTTTCCGCTGACTTAGAAAATAGATATGTTTAACTTTAATAGCATTAATAATGAAGAAAATCACATTATGGGCTTTAAGTGCCATGACTATGCTTGCCGGATGCTCGGCAAGCGAAGCGTCTGTCTTATTGGAAGAGGCGCAGGCGTCGGATCTTATTTCGGGAGCTGTTTACAAAATCTCTCCTTATTCTGATGAAACCAAAAGTATGTCCGTCCGGAACGCTTCTTTTGATGAGGGAGCGGAAATTGTAGCTTGGACTGACACGAAAGTGAACGCTCAGCGCTGGCGTCTGACCAAAGACCCTGCCGGAGTGTACTTTTACCTGACGAACGTACACACAGGCAAGTCTGTACATATACAGTCTCCTGTCTCTTTGGGTGCGCGTCTGCGCCAGTATGGAAAAGAGAACGATTATACCTATAAATGGACAATAACCAAAGCTGAACACGCAGGAGCGGACTGTTACTATATCAGTCCTTCTTCCCTGGCAAGCGGCGAAAGGCTCTATTTGGAAACAGGTGACAACGGGGACGGCACAAACATACAGTCCTATATTAAGAGAACCGGTGAGCAGGCTGACAAGCAGATATGGAAATTGGAAAGAGTGCAGGAAGTACCCAATAAATTTACCTCTGTGATGCGTGATGAAATAGTGCGTGCCTGGAAAACACAATACTATAAGAAGTCACAGAACAGCGCAGGCTACACCTTGAGTGATGCTGAACGGCTGAACAACGCCAGTCACCAATGGCAGGATTCTGAAATGTTCGAAATAGTCTTGGATGCCTATGAAACCACCCAAGACCCCTCATACAAAGAGATGTTCCACCAATTGTACATCAATTTTGTAGATGAGAACCGGAAAAATTGGCTGTACAACCCCTTCAATGACGATATCACTTGGACGGTAATTGCCTGTGTACGTGCCTATCTGTTGTTTGGTACACAAGAATACCTCGAAGTTGCCAAAGAAAATTTTGACCAAATGTATGCGAGAGCTTTGATGCTGCCCGAAGGCGTATTGCGTTGGTGTGAAAAAGAAGAGGAGCGTGACAAGACCAATTCCTGCATCAATTGTCCGGCAATGGTAGCGTCCTGCTATCTTGCGCAGGCTACGGGAGACGAAACTTACTACGAAAAGGCGAAAAGCCTGTATGAAAAACAATCAGTCTATCTTTACGAATCATCCACTGGTATGGTATATGACTGTGTGACACTAACGAGCCTTTCTCCATGGAAGTGGGCTTCGACTTATAACCAGGGTACTTTTCTCGGAGCTTCTGTCATGCTATATCAGCATTATAAAGACGAACTGTACAAAACCAACGCACAGAAAACAGTCCGTTATACTGTAGAGCATTTTAGCGATGGCAATGGAATCATGAACGCACCTGACGAACGTTCGGACAATGATCGTCGTGGCTTTAAAGGAATACTGATGAGATACTTGCGCTCGTACATTGATGTTATGGACGATACACAATATCTCCCGTGGATGGAAGCAAGCGCTCTGCAAGCTTACAACAACCGCAATTCAAAAGGCATCATATGGACTGTATGGGAAGAAAAATCCGCTGAGAACTTTGTATATAAGGCAAGCGACAAGGATGTCCGTTATAGCAATGACCCTTGGGGAACTTCCACGGCGGTATCCATTGCGGTTAATCTTCCGCTTATTCAAAAATAGAGAGTGTAGAACTATCGTAATTAAAGAAGATATGAAAAATACAAGATTAGCGTTTGTGTTCATACTCATTAACCTGTGTGCTATGGCATTTGCACAATCTTCCAAAAAGATAACAGGTCGTGTGGTCGATGAGAAAGGTGAACTTTTGGTCGGTGTCAACATCATGGAAGTGGGAGCACAGAACGGCACACTGACCGGAATTGAAGGAACTTACTCATTGACAGTGAAGAACAGCCGTTCGACACTGAAATTCTCCTACGTCGGCTTTGACAGTCAGGAAGTGATTGTCGGCTCCAACACAGTGATAGACGTGACACTGAAAGAATCGAAATCGGAACTTGAGGAAGTGGTAGTGGTAGGTTACGGCAGCCAGCGCCGTATCAGCACCATCGGTTCACAATCCAACCTGAAACTGGGTGATATCAAGCAGCCGACTGCCAGTCTGAGTACCTCATTGGCAGGACGTCTTGCCGGGGTAGTGGCTGTCCAACGTTCCGGCGAACCGGGTAAGGACAATGCCGATATTTGGATACGTGGTATTTCCACCATGGGAAGTTCCTCCCCTTTAGTTCTTGTTGACGGCGTAGAGCGATCCTTTAACAACATCGACCCGGAAGACATCGAATCTTTCACCATCCTGAAAGACGCTTCGGCCACTGCTGTTTACGGAGTACGGGGAGCTAACGGTGTAATCCTGATTAAGACGAAACCCGGTATTGCCGGAAAACCCTCTGTCAGCGTCGATTATTATGAAAGTGTGACACGGCTTACCAAAATCCCGAAATTGGCGGACGGAGCTTCTTATATGGAAGCTGTCAACGAGGCTCGCAGAAATCGTGGTTCCGAACCCATTTACTCCGAAGCCGAGGTAATAAATACCCGTTTGGGGGCTGACCGGGTGCTTTATCCCGACGTAGACTGGATGAACGAAGTCTTTGACGATCTTGGTCACAACCGCCGTGCCAACATCAATGTGCGTGGTGGCGGACAGAACGTGAACTATTACGCATCGGCAAGCTACTATAACGAGCAAGGTCTGATAAAGACAGATCCGAATGAATCCTATGACTCGAAAATCGGATATACCCGATACAATTTTACCACCAACTTGAACATCAACGTCACTCCGACCACCAAACTGGATATCGGCGCTTCAGGCTACTTGGGTGAGGGTAGGAAGCCCTATGAATCCACATCTGACATATTCCGCGTAGCCATGACCACCTCACCGGTAGACTATCCTGTTATGTTCCATGTCGGCGGAAAAGATTACATCCCCTACAACCAGCCCAACAGTGGATTCAACAATCCCTATGTCGGCGCGACGAAAAGAGGATTCCGAACTGTCACCGACAGCCAAATTTACTCCAATCTCCGCCTGACCCAAGATTTGGGATTTATTACGAAAGGATTGAGCCTGACGGGTATGTTTGCTTTTGACACTTACAACTCACGTACCGTCAAACAAAAGAAAACGGAATCTACATACTATTGGGCGGACAAAAACAATCCTTATGACAAATATGGGTTTCCCATTTTGTCGCAAACCTACGAAGGTTCAAAGACACTGGATTTTGCAGTTGAAAGCTCCGGCAACCGAAAATATTATCTGGAAGCATCGTTAAATTACGCCCGTGTATTCGGAAAACACCGTGTGGGCGGACTGTTTCTCTTCAATCAGGAAGACAAAGTGATAACGACTGAGGGCATCGATCTGATTGCCGGGCTTCCTTACCGTTCCCGCGGCTTTGCCGGACGTGCCACTTATTCATGGGACGACCGCTATTTTGCGGAATTCAATATCGGTATCAACGGCTCTGAAAACTTCGATCCGTCCAACCGCTACGGGGTTTTTCCTGCGTTCGGAGTGGGGTGGGTACTCTCCAATGAAAAATTCTGGAAACCTCTGCAATTTGTCATTTCTTTTTTCAAAGTCCGTTATACCAACGGTATGATTGGTAATCAGGCAACTCCCAACCGTTTCCTTTACATGGAAGCACTCGAATATTCGGGTAGTTATGGTTATACATTCGGAAGTGACCGCCGTAAAGTAGACGGGTATAAAGTGAAAAATGAAGCCGTTAAAGTGACTTGGGAAAAATCCCATAAACAGGATTTGGGTTTCGACCTCAAATTTCTGAATGATGATCTGTCATTGGTTGTTGACCTTTATAAGGAACATCGTACCGGAATTTTCCTCGATCGTGGAGCAGTACCCGGTTTTATCGGAATCACTTCTACCCCTGTCGGCAATTTGGGAATCGTAGATAACAAAGGTATCGAAATCGACCTTGAATATAACAAACGGTTCAATAAGAACTGGGCGCTATCTCTTCGCGGGAACTTCACTTATGCCAAAAATGAAGTGATAGAGAATGACCAGCCTGACCAACAATATCCATGGATGGACAAAAGGGGGCATAATACATTGGCACGTTGGGGACTGATTGCGGACGGGCTCTATACGCAAGAAGAGATTGACCGGATAAATGCTTGGGAAGCTCTGCCCGCTGTGGAAAAGGAAAATACGACCCGCCCTTTCCCGAAACAATTCGGCACTGTCTATGCAGGCGACATCAAGTACCGCGACCTGAACGGTGACGGACAAATTGACGTGTATGATGAAACAAAAATAGGACGCGGTGACGTGCCTGCTATTGTCTACGGCTTTGGTTTCAATCTTCAATATAAGAATTTCGCCATCAGTACCCTTTTTCAGGGAGTGGCGCAAGCGGACAGATGTTTAAGCGGATTGGGCATACAGCCTTTCTCCGGTTCGGGTGGCGAGGGCAACCTTTATGCCAATATCAAAGACCGATGGACGGAGGACAACCCGCGTCAGGATGTCTTTTATCCCCGTCTTGCTTATGGTTCAGATAAGAACGAAAACAACTTTAAGACAAGTACTTGGTGGCAAAGGGATGTCAGTTTCCTACGCTTGAAATCTTTGCAGGTCACCTGGCATCTTCCCAAAAGATGGACAAACGCCGTCTTGCTGAAGGGTGCTTCTATCTATGCGATGGGGACAAACCTGTTTACGATCAGTAAGTTCAAACTATGGGATCCGGAGCTGAATACCAACAATGGTACTTCTTATCCCAATATCTCTACTTACTCTATTGGTGTCAACTTTAATTTCTAAAAAACATGAAGAGAAAATATATTGCTTTGTTAAGCTTGTCAGCCATGCTGCTATGCCATACTTCCTGTTCGGATTTCTTTGATCAAATGCCGACAGACCGCCTGACTTACAATGACTTGTTTGAGTCGAAGGCTTCCACGGAGAAAGCCTTGGCTACCGTATATGTTTATCTGCCGGATGAATTTGCACAACGTTTAGCAGCGGACGGAAGGCACTCCAGTCCGGGGGTATGGACGGCCGGATGTGATGAGGCTGAATACTATTGGGATTTTGTGCCGTCACATTTGATTAATAACAATACCCTTACTCCGAAATCATCTATCGTTTCGTCCTATTGGGAAAAGTACTATGCAGGTATCAGTGCTGCCGGACGCTTTATTCAAGGTGCTCCCCAATGCAAGGATATGGAACAGAATCTGTTGGCGCAATGGATTGAAGAAGCCCGTGCGCTGCGTGCTATGTATTATTTTTACTTGCTGCGTATCTATGGGCCGATTCCCATTCTGTCTGATGATCCGATCAGCATGGATGCTCCTTTTGAGGAAGTACAGTTACCCAGAAACAGTGTAGAAGAATGTGTGGAATACATTGTTTCAGAATTTGATAAAGTACTGGCAAGCGGTTGTCTGCCGGAGAAATCGCTTACTTACAACTGTGGAAGAATCGATAACAGTATTGTAATGGCTTTTAAGGCTGAAGTGTTGCAATATGCTGCAAGTGATTTATACAACGGGAAAAATACCTTTGTCGCCCAGTTGCAGAACAGGGATGGCAAAAAGCTTTTTCCGGAGGACACTTCGGATGAAGCGGTAAAAGCGAAATGGAGAAGGGCTGCTGCTGCTTCCAAGGCATTTATCGATAGGTTCGTTCCGGGAAACTATGATTTAACCAAAGTTTATACGAACGGTGCTTTGAATGCCTACTTGTCTTGTCGTGACGCTGTGAGAGGAGAAGATTTTACTAACACGGAAATGATTTTCTACCGTATAAACACGGACTATTCATTGATGCAGTATGACCGTACTCCGAGACATACCGGAGCTGTCGGCAGCGGTTACCGGGCATCCGGCGGATTAGGTGCTTCGCAGCAAATGGTAGATGCTTTCTTTATGGCGAATGGTAAATTGCCTGTCAGCGGATATACTGACAACGGCAAAACACCCGTCCTCAACCCTGGCACAGGTTATGAAGATACCGGCTTTTCTACCGAAAGCTATGTAGATGAAAATGGAACTGTACTAGCGCCTAATGGCGTGCTGAAAGCGTGGGTAGGACGCGAACCGCGTTTCTATGCCAATATTACCTTTTCCGGTCAAAAATGGCTGAACACGGAAGAAGGGGCTTTCTACTCAGACTTCAGTTATGACGGTAATTCTGGATTGCATGGTGGGGAATGTCCACCCACTGGTTATTGTGTAAGGAAGTGTGCGCCTTTGGGTGCCTGGAATACGGGGAAACAGATCTGTATTATGTTGCGTCTGGCACAAGTCTACCTCAATTATGTAGAAGCGCTGAACGAGTGTGAACCGACTCATGCCGATATTCTTACTTATCTCAACCTGATCCGTGAAAGGGCCGGAATCCCGACCTATGGTTCAAAGGTAGGGCAGTTGCCCGCCCCTGCCACTCAAAACGAAATGCGGGAAGCGATCAGAGCGGAGAGAAGGGTGGAACTGGCTTTTGAAAGCAGCCGCTATTTCGATGTCCGTCGTTGGGGCATTGCCGAACAGACGGAAAATATGCCTCTCTATGGTATGTATGTGAATGGTAACGGCAACGACTTCTACAAACGTACTTGGTTTGAAAATAGAATCTTCGAGAAGAAAATGTACTTCTTCCCTATTCCCCAAGGCGACCTTGACATCGACAAGGAATTGGTTCAAAACCCGGGTTGGAACGCTGATATTTAACCTTTAAAATGAAAGACAGATGAAAAAAGTATTAAATCGAATCGGAATGAACGGATGGACAATCCTGCTGAGTTGTTTATGGTTGTTTTCTTGCATATTACTGTCTGGATGCTCGGACGATGATGAAAAAGACAACCGCGAACAGTATATCACCCAATTAACTGAAGAGCGAAATGTCGTAGACTATTTATTGGGAAATTCTATTTACGGTACAGAACCGGGCACTTATCCTGAAAAGAGTAAAACGATTCTTGAAACAGTAATGGCCGAAATTGATGATTTAGTCAGCCGCCTGAACCATGGAGAAACTATCGATCGGCAAACCGTAGATGTTCTTGTCGAAAAAGCAGAAGAAGCCATGAAGAAGTTTAAAGATTCCGTAATCCTTGATGTTTCCGAAGAACAGAGAAACCTGCAACAACTGAAGAATAAACTTTCCGAATTGCAAAATATACTGGAAACTTCAACTTACGGTACAGAGCCAGGCACTTATCCCGAAAGTAGCAAATCTATATTGAATGCTGCCATACAGGAACTGGCGGACTTGATCGACCAAGTATCTTTGGGAAACGTTACCTTGACGAAAACTATGGTGGAAGAAGCTATCCAAAAAGCAGATACAGAGATTGACTCTTTCCGCGAAACACAGATTGAAACCGAAACATTCTATAATCTGGTTGTTGATGGTAACAATGGCGGATATATTGATTTCGGTTATCATAAAGAATTTGCCGACTTCGGCGAAACACAGCATGCGGCTCTGACTATTGAATTATGGGTGAGAATCGATGAATATTGCACCAAGGAACATGAAGACAACAGTACTTATTTGGCAGCGTGCAATGATGAACCTTGGGGCGGATGGAGAATTTATTCACGTTTTCATACGGGTGGAAATGACGACTTGATCAGAGCGACGATACCTCTTGACAAAGATGGTAAAATCGGAATCGAGGAACCATATTACAGGGCTCCCTTGCTAGGCTATCAAACGTGGATGCATTATGCCATTGTGTATGCTGAAGACGGAGTACCTGGAGAAGATCAGGATGAACGTTTCAGAATGTTCTACAATGGTGAGAAAAAGGGACATTCCATCCGTATCGGACAGGATGTACGGCGTTGGGTATATACAACCGACTCTTATCATCAGGCACAGATACCTATGACTGCTTTCTGCCGCCTGAAAGCGGATGGAACGCGCATGGAATATTTCTCCGGTTCTATCAAATATATGCGTATTTGGAAAAAAGCGCGTACTGCGGACGAAATAAAGGTATCGGCAGAAGGAAACTGTACGGTCGACCCTGCCGACCCGAACTTGGTTTGTGCCTGGGACTTTGTTATCTCCAAAGCGGATTTGGACATGACCAAGACAGAATTTAAAGACCTGACAGGAAGATATACGGCTGTCTTTAAAGGTGGTGCGGAAAACTTTACTTGGAAACCTGTTAATAAATAAGATGAAAAAATATATGAATAAATTGCTGCTTGCCATGGTATCCATGGCGGCAGTTGCTTGCTCGGACGACGCGAAGAATAAAATGGAAGATACTCCTGTATTAACGGATGAGATCACTTTCTCCGCCACATTGAGCGGACTGGAAAATGGAGTGACTGACAGTCGGACCGGATTGATTGACGGTGTGAAAGTGGAATGGACTTCCGGTGACCGGATTAGTGTTTTATATGGAAATGCGAACAAGGAATTCACCACTGCTTCGGGTGGAACATCAGTTACGTTCACAGGGAAAGCAGACGAAATGCCGGAATATTATGCATTGTATCCTTATCATGAAGATGCTGTATTAAGCGGTAGGCAGATCACGACTCTTCTTCGGAGTGTTCAGAAACCAGTGAAAGATGGTTTTGATAATAACCTTAGTGTGATGATATCCCGGACAACTTCAGGGAAGAAGGCTTTTGCTTTTAAAAATATCTGTGCATTATTGAGATTTGAACTGAAAGAGACAGGTGTCAAGTCAGTCACATTGCAGGGAAATAATCATGAGATGTTGGTGGGAACGTTCATCGTCGAAGAGGATGAAGATGGTGATCCGATGGTTCGGAATAGTATTGATGGAGTAACTTCCGTAACTTTGGAGAACGGTGGAAATGTACTTGAGAAAGGAATATATAATTTTGTAACTCTTCCTGCTGTTTTTACTCAAGGTGTGACTCTTACATTGTTAATGGAAAACGGAACGAAACTCATAAAGGAATTTCCGGAATTCACAGAAGCGACCCTCTCCAATTATATTTATGATTTGGGACAGATAAAAGTATTGTGGGAACTTGCTGTCGAGAAAGAAGATTGTTACACAGACATGATAGTCTGCGATGAGGCAGGAAACACCTTGAATCCTGACGGGGAGTGTTATCGGGTAGGTACTGCATGTACTGTGAAATATAAGATTGCATCCGGTAAGACACCTTGCAGCCGGGGAGCGTTTGTAGTAGAAGGTGCTGCTTCCAAAGACTTGAAAGTCACGGAGAAAGATGGATACTTTTGTTGCGAACTGAACGGCATTGACTCGGATATTAACCTGAAAATAAAGAATAAGGCACCGGATGTTCTTGATTTTTATTTTAAGGACAACACTTATTCGGAATATCTGACCGGTGATAAGAAAGACTGTTCCGGGGTTATTTTTCGGGTCGGTATCGGAGAAGGGGATAATGTCAGTGATTATGATGGCAAATTGAGCGAAATTCATGGTTATGTCATCGCTGCCGATCCTGAAGATACGCAACTCGGTAGTGGCTCCGCATCTTGGTGTACGGAAAATTACCGGAAAGAACTGATTGGTACACATGAACGTCCGGATGCCTGGTGCGGATATGCAAATACAAAAAAAATTATTGATTATGCCAAGTCAAAAGGGATTGTCCTGGCAGATGATAACTATACACATGTATATCGGGCTACGAAGTATAGTAGCCGGACTGCTCCTGAAGGGACGAGCGGTTGGTATTTGGGTTCTAAAGTACAAATGGAAGCTGTGGCAGAGGCGTATGACATAAAGATAGCGGAACGGCTTCAGGAATGTTCCGATGCAGAATTATGGAGAAGACGGGACGGTCATTGGCGGCATTTCGGAACGAGTACGGAAAGGGACGTTGTCAGTGAAAAAGGATATTATGGCATATATGATATTGAAGATAAAGCAGCTGCGCGTGAAGGTTATAAGGATTATGGACAATATGCCACACCTGTATTGACTTTCTGATGAAAATGATGAATAGGACAAAAGAAAATGGTAAAAACATATAAGATATTGATAGCTGCCGTATTGGCATTTGTCGCTTGTTCAGACTCGAAATCCATTGAAGAAACAGGCATACCGGACATGGAGAAGGGTATGGAACATTTGGCAGAATGTGAGGCGTGGAAAGCGATTCCCGGTGGGGTGACGCAATATGTTGATCCTAAAATCGGCAGTGGCGGACATGGTCATGTCTTTGTCGGGGCCAACGTACCTTTTAGTATGATACAGTTGGGTCCGACAAGCATACCGACAGACTGGGACTGGTGTTCCGGTTATCACAATTCCGATAATACGGTAATAGGTTTTTCGCATACTCATTTAAGTGGAACCGGTGCCGGAGATTTAGGGGATATCACCGTAATGCCGGTGGTTGGTGACGTAACTTATGCACGTGGTAGAGAGAGTGATCAACAGTCGGGACTTTGGTCGTATGCTGACCGCAGCAAGGAAATAACTCATCCGGGGTATTATTCCGTACCCTTACTCCGCTATAATATATTGGCAGAGCTTACTGCTACTTGCCGTACAGGCTTTCATCGCTATACTTTTCCCGCTTCGAAGGAAGCTGCCATAGTGATTGATCTGGAAAACGGCATAGGTTCCGATCAGGTACGTGAGGTTTCTATGGCAGTGGAAGGAACGGATATGGTGGTAGGTTATCGCAGGTCGACAGGTTGGGCGAGCGACCAGTATGTTTATTTTGCCGCTCAGTTTTCCAGGCCTTTCACTAGTTTTGATTTGCATGGGAATAGTGGCAGATATGGTCGTGCTTCGTTTTCTACGACTCAAGGTGAACGGATTCTTCTGAAAGTCGCTTTATCTCCGGTATCAATTGAAGGAGCGAAGAAAAACTTGTTGGCGGAACTTTCAGGCTGGGATTTTGGTAAGGCTGTAGCAGATGCCAATCTTGCTTGGAATGAGGAGCTTAGCAAAGTACGTATCCATACGGCAAGTAAAAGCTATCTCCGTATATTCTATACCGCTCTGTATCACACGATGGTAGCCCCTTCTGTCTACAGTGATGTCGATGCCGTAAATACTTCCTATACTACATTCTCGTTGTGGGATACATATCGTGCGGCAATGCCGTTGATGACTATCCTTCATCCAGACAGAATGCCGGACATAATTAACTCCATGTTGGATATTTATGACAAGCAGGGACGTCTGCCTGTGTGGCACTTATGGGGAAATGAAACGGATTGTATGGTCGGAAATCCTGCTATACCCGTAGTGGCGGATGCTATTGTAAAGGGATTTAAGGATATTGATACGGAGCGTGCTTTCACTGCTATAAAAACGACAGCTAACCATGATGGACGTGGTGGGTCGCTCAGAAAGCAATACGGCTATATCCCTTGTGACTTGTTTCAAGAAGCCATTGCTTATGATATGGAATATGCTATAGCAGATGCTGCTGCGGCAGCAGCAGCCAGCTATTTGGGAAAGGAAGACGACTATAACTTTCTCACCGGACGTTCTCACTCGTATCGTAAATATTTCGATAAATCGACCGGATTTGTCCGTGGAAAAGATAGTAACGGAAACTGGCGGACGCCTTTCGATCCGTTCGCATCCCAACACAGGGCGGATGATTATTGCGAGGGGAATGCCTGGCAATATACTTGGTTGGTTCCTCATGATGTAAATGGTTTGGCTGATTGTTTTGGCGGTCGTGACAAATGTATTGAAAAATTAGATTCATTGTTTGTGTTGAGTGAATTTGTGGGAGCGGGTGGTTCTCCCGATATTTCGGGGCTGGTAGGACAGTATGCACACGGAAACGAACCGGGACATCATATCCTTTATCTTTATGCTATGCTTGAACAGCCTTGGAAAACTGCGGCTCGTGTTCGTGAAGTATTAACTTCGCTCTATCACGCAGAACCGGATGGATTATGCGGTAACGAAGATGTAGGTCAGATGTCCGCGTGGTATGTGCTTTCGGCATTGGGATTCTATCAGGTAGAACCGGCTAGTGCCCGTTATTGGTTTGGAACTCCATTGTTTGATAGGGCTGAAATTACTGTGCCTGATGGAAAACTGGTTCTTATCGCAAGGAACAATTCTGTTCTGAACAAGTATATAAAGAGAATCACGCTCAATGGCCAGGAATATACCAAGCCTTATATTTCATATAATGATATAATGGCTGGTGGCGAACTTGTCTTTGAGATGGGGGCTATACCGGTACGATGATGGAAAAAAGAAATATATGATGAAAAAAAGTTATCTATTGCTATTGAGCTTATACTGTACGTGTCTTACTAATGCCAGTACAGTGATTACCGGACCGGTGGATTACGTTAGTTCGCTGGTTGGTACACAGTCAAAGCATGCATTATCTGCTGGAAATACTTACCCTGCCATTGCGCTGCCTTGGGGAATGAACTTTTGGGTTCCGCAGACTGGTAAAATGGGTGATGGATGGGCCTATACGTATGACGCTGACAAGATCAGAGGATTCAAACAAACCCATCAGCCAAGTCCCTGGATCAATGATTACGGTCAATTTGCCATCATGCCGGTAACCGGTAAGGCAGTATTTAATCAGGATGAGCGTGCCAGTTGGTTCTCTCATAAAGCTGAAACGGCTACTCCTTATTATTATAAAGTATATCTTGCCGATCATGATGTAGTGACCGAAATTGCTCCGACAGAGAGAGCGGCTGCTTTCCGTTTCACTTTCCCCGAAAACGACCACTCTTATGTAGTGGTAGACGCCTTTGATAAAGGTTCGTTTGTGAAAGTAATCCCTTCGGAGAACAAGATTATCGGTTATACCACTAAAAACAGCGGTGGTGTTCCTGTAAACTTTAAAAACTACTTTGTACTGGTATTCGATAAACCGTTTACTTATACGGCTGCCGTAGCTAACGGTGTGATTGATACCAACAAACTGGAAGCGACCGACAACCATGCCGGCGCACTGATTGGTTTCAAAACTCGCAAGGGCGAACGGGTAAATGTGCGTGTAGCTTCTTCTTTTATCAGTCTTGAGCAAGCGGAACTGAACCTGAAAGAATTAAGTACGGATGATATTGAACAAATCGCAGCGAAAGGGCGTAAAGTATGGAACGATGTTCTTGGACGTATCGAAGTGAAAGATGATGATATTGACCATCTACGTACATTCTATTCCTGTCTGTATCGTTCGGTTCTATTCCCCAGAAGTTTTTACGAGATAGACGCTAAAGGAGATGTGATGCATTACAGCCCTTACAACGGTGAAGTGCTTCCGGGTTATATGTTTACCGATACCGGTTTTTGGGATACGTTCCGTTGTCTTTTCCCATTCCTCAACCTGATGTATCCATCCATGAATACGAAGATGCAGGAAGGATTGGTGAATACCTATAAGGAAAGCGAATTCCTTCCGGAATGGGCGAGTCCCGGTCATAGGGACTGCATGGTTGGAAACAACTCCGCCTCTATAGTTGCCGACGCTTATCTGAAAGGCCTGAAAGGGTATGATATCAAGACACTGTGGGAAGCTGTGAAGCACGGAGCGAACGCAGTGCATCCGAAAGTCCGCTCTACCGGACGTCTGGGATATGAATATTATAATAAATTAGGCTATATCCCCTATAATGTAGGCATTAACGAGAATGTAGCCCGTACACTAGAATATGCTTATGATGACTGGTGTATCTATCAATTGGGTAAAGCCTTGAAGAAACCGGAAAAAGAGATTGATATCTTTGCCAAGCGTGCAATGAATTATAAAAAACTCTACGATTCCGAGTACAAACTGATGCGTGGTAAAAATGAGGACGGTACGTTTCAGTCTCCGTTCAATCCGTTGAAGTGGGGCGACGCTTTCACAGAAGGAAATAGCTGGCATTACACTTGGTCGGTATTCCATGACCCTCATGGGCTGATCGACCTGATGGGTGGTAAAGACGGATTCAATCAAATGATGGATTCTGTATTTATTCTGTCTCCGATTTTTGATGAAAGCTATTATGGAGCCGTTATTCATGAAATCCGTGAAATGCAGATCATGAATATGGGTAACTATGCTCATGGTAATCAACCGATTCAGCATATGCTTTATATGTACAACTATTCCGGTCAACCCTGGAAAGCGCAACATTGGATTCGTGAAGTGATGAACAAACTTTATACTCCTGCTCCTGACGGTTATTGCGGTGATGAGGACAACGGCCAGACTTCTGCTTGGTATGTATTCTCTGCAATGGGATTCTACCCGGTATGTCCGGGTACGGATGAATATGTTTTGGGTACTCCTTATTTCAAGGAGATGAAGTTACATCTGGAAAACGGAAAGACGGTGACTATCTCTGCTCCGAATAACGGATACGATAAACGTTACATTTCATTGATGACATTGAACGGTAAAGAACATACCAAAAACTACCTGACCCATCAGGATTTGATGAATGGCGCTACCATTTTTTGCAAAATGGATGCAAATCCCAACCAGCAACGTGGTACAAAAGAAACCGATTTTCCTTATTCTTTCTCTAATGAATTAAAAAAGAAGAAGTAATCATGAAGAAACAAATCAAATATATCAGCGCCGGTATGTTGGCAGGCATACTTCTTTGTGGTGGTCAGCTACAAGCCTCGAACCGTAAGACGGAAATGTATGTATGTTTGGCGGATGCTATTCAGAAAGATAGTCGCCCGGAAATATCCAATCGTCTGTTCCGTTCCAATGCGGTGGAAAAGGAGATTCTTCGCGTACAGAAGCTTTTAAAGAATGCGAAGTTGGCATGGATGTTTACCAATTGCTTTCCGAACACGTTGGATACGACTGTACATTTCCGTAAGGGGAGCGATGGCAAACCGGATACGTTTGTATATACGGGTGATATTCACGCCATGTGGCTACGCGACTCCGGTGCACAGGTATGGCCATATGTGCAATTGGCCAATTCGGATCCTGAACTGAAAGATATGTTGGCCGGTGTTATCCTTCGCCAGTTTAAATGTATCAATATTGACCCATATGCAAATGCGTTTAATGACGGTGCTATTCCTGACGGTCATTGGATGAGTGACCTTACGGATATGAAGCCGGAGTTACACGAACGTAAATGGGAAATTGATTCCTTGTGCTATCCGTTGCGTCTGGCTTATCATTACTGGAAGACTACCGGAGATACAAGCATATTCAGCGAAGAATGGATCCAGGCAATCAATAACGTATTGAAGACATTCAAAGAGCAACAACGCAAAGAAGTGGTAGGCCCTTATAAATTCCAACGTAAGACGGAACGTGCACTGGATACTGTGAGTAATGACGGTTTTGGAGCGCCGGTGAAACCAGTTGGTTTGATTGTTTCCAGTTTCCGTCCTTCGGATGACGCTACCACTCTTCAGTTCTTGGTTCCTTCCAATTTTTTTGCCGTATCTTCCTTGCGTAAGGCTGCCGAGATTCTGGAGAAGGTGAACAAGAAGTCAACTTTGTCTAAAGAATGTAAGGAACTGGCGCAGGAGGTGGAAACAGCTTTAAAGAAATACGCGGTGTATAATCATCCTAAATATGGTAAAATCTATGCATTCGAGGTAGATGGCTTTGGCAATCATCATCTGATGGACGATGCCAATGTGCCGAGCTTGCTCGCAATGCCTTATCTGGGTGATGTGAATGTAAATGATCCGATTTATCGGAATACCCGCCGTTTTGTATGGAGTGAAGACAATCCTTATTTCTTTAAAGGTAAGGCAGGCGAAGGAATCGGTGGACCGCATATCGGTTATGATATGGTGTGGCCTATGAGTATTATGATGAAGGCTTTCACAAGCCAGAATGATGCCGAAATCAAAACATGCATCAAGATGTTGATGGATACAGATGCCGATACTGGCTTTATGCACGAATCTTTCCATAAAGATAATCCGAAGAAATTTACTCGTGCATGGTTTGCTTGGCAGAATACCCTTTTTGGTGAACTTATTTTGAAGTTGATCAATGAAGGGAAGGTGGACTTGTTGAATAGTATACAATGACATCAGTCTGGTTTTCTTTTTAGGATAAACCAGCATACAACATAAAAAAACAAAATGTGATACATACACGCTTTCCCTATTGACTTTCTCGTTTTTAATTCGTATATTTGAAGAAATTAAAACAGAGAATGAAAGATGGAACATATAAATATTATTACATAAGTTCAATAGGTTAGAGGTGTGTAATGCACTACGAGGATAACGAATGGGCAAGAAACTGTGAAGGTTCTTGCCCATTTCTGTTGTGATAATTCAGTCCGTGCTTTTGAAAGTACCGAAAAATAGTTTATAATAAACTTGGATACCGTTTATAATAAACTATTCACTTATTTATTATAAACTCGAAGTAAGTTTATACGGTTTCGGACGTAAAGTGTAAAGAAGAGAGAGTGCTTACTATTTAAAAAGGAAGATATTCGATAAACAAACTATACATGAAAGGGGTACTATAAAGGTTGGCGTATTACTTTACAATATACGGTTCGTATCTTGCTTTTCTCTTCTTTTTCTATCATCTCGTCGTAATATGCCAGGCGTGCCGCACATTCACGGATAGTCACTTCGCGCAGTACCTCTGTTCGTGCCAGCATATACTCGTATTGCTCTCTGCTGACGGTGAACAACCGGTTGTATCGCGCTTCAATATATGCCTTGCACAGTTTATTAAACCTCTTCACATACCGGCATATCCATTCCTTTGTATACCACCACAATCTTATGAAGCTGTGTAGTGCCTACTGCTCTTTTCACCGTATCAGTGTCAGCATAGCGATTGGCTTGGGCAATAGCTTCCAGACGTAGTTCTTCCACGCGGCTTTCGGGGTCTTTATATTTGGCATATTTCAGTTCCACAATATAGCTGTGCTTCATGTCGGAATAGATATCCAGTAGCGGACAGAGGAAAATATCGACATAACCTGCCTGTGTGTCCTGTTCGGAAATGGGACGGTAGAAGCGGTTTTGTGCCGTCATGGCAAGCGTAAAGCCGTGGACAAAAAATTCACCTTTCTGTTTGTCACGTTGGGAAGTGTAACGTTTCAGGCAGTCGGCAATATAACCGAAATAGGCTTTCCAGGAGCCATCGTAGGCAAGAGCACTGGCAAGTTCGTTCTTCTCGTAACTACTGAAATTGAGTTCGGCTTCGTTGTAGGTACTCAGCAGATAGATGTATATTTGTTCACGGACTACCTGATTAGGGATGGTGAGTTTGGTCTTTCCTTTATACGTGCCACTAATGGTGAGCATGCCGAAATAGTAGAGCAGGCTCACAAAGTTGTCTAGGTTGGTGATATTGATGGCAGGAAAACCTTTTTTCAGTTCTCCGGTGACGTAGCCTTCGCTTACCAATGTCTGTATGATGGAAGCATCATGGGCAAACTCTTTATCCTTGCGGATAAGCATACGTAACTTCTCGTAGTCGATACGGATATTGTCTTCTACCATATCCCGGGGGGCTTTTCCTCGTTGGATGTAGTTCTTGACGAAGTAGAGCACCATGTTGGAGTTGTACATGGTAGTTTCACCATAGCATTCTTCTGCAAAGCAGTAGTTGTCATACCAGGGTTTCATTATTTCTATCAGTTCGTCCACGCTGTGGTTGAAGGGACTGGTAGTGGAATAGTAAGTGAGCATTTGTCGCACTTCTTCTTCCGTGAACCCTATCATCTCGTTGAATTCCGGTGTGAGGGAGTAGTTGGTTCCGATGTTGAACCCGCTTGTGAGGTCGTCCATTGTCACGGGACTTACGCCTGTGATGAAACAACGCTCGATGCTTGAATAGGTTCCGGCTTTAATTTTATTGAAGAAGGCACGCAGATAACCTTCGCCATGCGTTTCGTCCGTATAGCGGTGCAGGCTTTCTATATCCGAGAGGATGGCATTGGTGAAATGGTCGTATTCGTCAATAAAGAGGTAAATTCTCTGTCCGACACGTGCACATACCTGATAGAGAAAGTCCAGTTGCTCCACTGCTCCTTCTTTTGTCCGCAATTCTTCCACCGTATCTTGTGGCAGGTAGTCGGCATATATTTTGCAGAAGTTCTCAAAGGTGGTGCCACAATGCGCGTCCAGTCCCTTGCGGTAGTTGTGCAGTTCGCCTACTATTCCGGAGAAGTTGAGGTATAGTACCAGATAGCTGTTCCGGTCGCGCGTAGGGTGCTTTCCGATGTAAAGGTCGCCAAACAGCGCTTCGAACTTATCCTTGGCAAGTATATCATAATAGTGCTGCAACATATTTACTGTGAGACTTTTGCCGAAACGGCGCGGGCGGATAAAGAAGAAAAACTTGTCCGCTTCTTCTATCATGGGTATAAACCGGGTTTTGTCCACATAATAACAGTCGTCGCGGCGGATTACTGCAAAGTTCATCATGCCATAGGGGATACGTTTCCTGTCCGGTGCTATATATTCTTCCATAACTTATGCCTTATTTTAGGAGTTTTCTTTGAACATAAACAAAGGTACGGGCTTTTTGTTATTTCTCCAAACAAACGTTCCATAACTTCTCTCCATCTTTGTTTTCCATATACTTAGCCATATACTTACTAAGAAAATGTCTTTCGTTCTTATGGTAATTCAAAGTAAAAGCAATATCTTTGCTATGTTCTAATTTGAAAGGAGAATAATCATGGATAATCATTTGGAAGATAGATATATACGATTTGACTGGGCTATTAAGCGGCTGTTACGTCAAAAGGCTAATTTTGGAGTTCTCGAAGGTTTCCTTACAGTCTTTCTTGGTGAGAAGGTGACCATTCTGGAAATATTGGAAAGCGAAAGTAACCAACAGAGTATCGATGATAAATTCAATCGTGTAGATATCAAAGCTCGCAATAGTAAAGATGAAATCATTATCATTGAAATACAAAATACACGTGAGCTTTACTATCTCGAACGCATTCTTTATGGGGTGGCTAAAGCCATTACAGAGCATATCTCGCTCGGAGAAACTTACTATCATGTAAAGAAGATATATTCCATTAGTATTCTTTATTTTGATATCGGTATAGGTAGCGATTATTTGTATTACGGGCAAAACAATTTTATCGGTGTGCATACCGGTGATAAGCTGCAAGTGAATGTCAAGGAAAAGAATGCGATTGTTACCCGCATGTCCGCAGAAATCTTTCCCGAATATGTACTTATCCGTGTAAATGAGTTTGATAAGGTGGCTGTTACTCCAATGGAAGAATGGATGCGATATCTGAAGAGTGGTGTGATACGCCCGGATACCACTGCTCCCGGATTGGAAGAGGCAAGAGAGAAACTGAAATATTACTCTATGACTCCACAAGAACGTATGGCATACGATGAACACCTCACTGCGGTAATGATTCAGAATGATGTGATTGATTCAGCAAAGTTGGAAGGAAGATTGGAAGGTATTGAACAAGAGCGTCTCTCTAATGCCCGGAAAATGAAGGACAAAGGATTGGACAGCACGATGATTGCTGATATCACCGGTCTGAGTCTTGACGAGATTGCCAAGTTATAAAGGCATGTTATAATATGAAATTGAAGCACGGATATTATCATCTGATTGCGATACTGGTAGTTGCTATCTGGGGGCTTACTTTTATATCAACTAAAGTACTGATTAATCACGGACTGACCCCTCAAGAAATATTTTTCTATCGTTTTCTGATAGCTTATCTGGGTATTTGGATTATTTCTCCTAAACTTCTGTTTTGCAATAATTGGAAAGACGAGCTTTGGCTAATGGCCGGAGGGCTTTTCGGTGGTTCACTCTATTTCTTTACAGAGAATACAGCTTTGGGAATCACGCAAGCATCCAATGTTGCTTTCATCATTTGCACAGCTCCTTTGCTTACCACCATTCTTTCCCTTCTCTTTTATCAGAGTGAAAAAGCTACCAAAGGTTTGATTTATGGTTCCATATTAGCTTTAATCGGGGTGGGACTGGTGGTCTTCAATGGTAGTTTTGTGCTTAAATTATCCCCGGTAGGGGATTTGCTTACTTTGCTTGCTGCTTTATCGTGGGCTTTTTACAGTTTGGTAATAAAGAAAATGACGGGGCGTTATCCTACCCTGTTTATTACCCGTAAGATATTTTTTTATGGAGTATTGACTATACTTCCCGCCTTTCTCCTTCATCCACTGCGACCGGATTTCGATATGCTTTTAAAACCGGTTGTATTATCCAATCTCCTGTTTCTGGCTGTATTGGCTTCTTTGGTCTGCTATGTCCTCTGGAATGTGGTATTGAAACAGTTGGGAACCGTCAGAGCTTCCAATTATATCTATCTCAATCCGCTGGTGACGATGGTGGCATCCGTAATTATTCTCCACGAACAAATAACATGGATTACATTATTGGGAGCCGGTAGCATTATATTGGGAGTTTATCTGGCAGAGAAAAAATAGAAGAGTAAAACTTGTATTTAGTTTGTATTGTTATTTTTTATGTATTCAGAAGGCACATATCCGAATTCATCCTTGAAATATTTGGCAAACTGTTTGGGAGAAAGTCCTATCTGATAAGCTATTTGAGAAATATTCAGTTGACTTTGTTCCAGTAATTGTTTTCCGCGTTTGACACGTAGTACCCGTATAAACTCGAGAGGAGATTTGCCGGTAATCATTATTAGTTTCTTATAAAGATGTCCGCGGCTCATCCCTACATAAGAACTTAGTTCTTCAACAGAAAATTCGGAATTATCCATATTTTCTTCAACTGCACGAATAGCTTTTTCTATGAGTTGTTCGTCCAGAGAACTTACGGTTATTTCACTCGGAGATATATCAATGGTTTTGAACTTCTCATGGTTGTTCTTCGTCCATTTTAATATCTTCTGAATACGCAAAAGAAGTATTTCCAGATTGAATGGCTTGGTAATGTAATCGTCTGCTCCTTCTTTTAATCCGCTTAATTCATGTTCATCGGCTGTGCGTGCTGTTAGTAGAATTACAGGAATATGAGAATAACGGATATCTGTCTTTATTTTACGACATAGTTCCATTCCGTCCATTTCCGGCATCATAACATCGCTGATGACAATCTGTATGGATTGGTGGGCAAGTATTTCCAATGCTTCTTTCCCATTAGGCGCGTCAAATACTTGATAAGTGTCTTTAAGGCAGTTGATGAGAAAGTTACGGAAATCGTCATTGTCTTCAACTATTAATAGGGAAGTTTTATGAGCATCTGTTGTGTCGGATACCTCATCAACCGTTTCTTTTCGAATTTCAGTGTCATTTTGTTTTTCATCATTGACTGCATAATTGTGAGTGACAGGGAGAGTGATGGTAAATATTGTCCCTTGAGGAATATGATTTTCCACTGTGATTGTCCCGTGATGCATAGCGACATACTCTTTCACAATATGCAGACCGATACCGTTTCCTACGTAGGTAGTGGTAGAATGTTGTTCTTGAAAGAAACGGTCGAATATTTTATCTTTGTTTTCGTCTTTGATGCCGATTCCGGTATCTGCAACCTGTATTTGTACATTCTCTATTCCGTTGGATGTTATCTTGGCCAACGTAACGGTGACTTCTCCATTCTCGTAATTGTATTTTACAGCATTGGATAAAAGGTTAAGCAGGATACGTTGTATCTTGTTACGGTCAAAATCCATATCCATTTTCGTTTCGTTTATGTGTAGACGGATGTTTATGCCTTTTTTGACGGCTTGTGGGATAAAGGAACCGCATACTTCTTTTACGAAGTCCGAAAGATTACCGTGGGAAAGCATTAACTGCGTTTTCTGTTGGTCTAATTTCCGGAAATCGAGCAATTGGTTTACTTCATTTAAAAGAGTTTCCGAATTTCGGTGTATCAGTTCCAGCTCTTCTTTTACTCCTTTCTCCAGATTAGAAGACAATAATTTTTCTAAAGGAATGATTATCAACGATAAAGGAGTGCGTAAATCATGACTGACATTCGTGAAAAAGCGCATTTTGGCTTCATCCATCTCATGTTGCTGGATTATCTCCATTTCACGTTTTTGCTGGCTAAGGTTACGGATGTGCTTACGTTTCATTTTCAGGAAGAAGAAAATGATAACACCTGCTAGAAGTAGGGTATAGCCTATATATGCCGGAACGGACAACCAAAAAGGAGGTAAGACATGTATCGTAAGGCAACTGGCTTTACTGTTCTTATAACTGTTATTATTCTCGTATACTTTTACTTCCAATTGATAGGTTCCGGGAGAAAGCTTATTAAAGTAAATCCGGTTTCCTTCCAGTTTAACCCACTCTTCGTCTTTGTTCAAACGATAAGCATATTGTAATTTATGCAAGGAGTTGTAGTCCATGGAAGAAACCTCTAATGCAAAGTTACTGTCGGAATAGTCCATGGTTATTTCATTCAGCAATTGGATATTCTTGTGGAGTAATATACGTCCGTTACTGTTTTTACTGCCTACTTCCATGCGCTGGTTGGCGAGGTAAAGACTGGTATATATAACCGGATGGCTTTCATGACGGTAGTTTATGAAACGTGGATTGATACGTAGATAGCCCCCAGAGCCCCCCATCAGGATTTCACCTTGTTGAGTACAGGTAATGGAATGATTGTTAAAAGCCATATTTCCTATTCCGTCTTCCTCAAAATAAGGATAACAGAGAAATTTGGATGAAGGTTCCGGTGAGTTGGTCGCTATGATGTTTGTCACGCCGTGGTCGGTAGTCACCCATATGTTTTTTTCTTTATCTTCAGTGATTGCCCGTATATAATCATGAGACAATCCGTTTTTGGTAGACAAATGAATTCGTTCTTTTGTATTTTTGTTATATACATCCATACCTTTCCGGGTGCCAATCCATAAAAGCCCCCTTGTATCCTGATAAATACAGTTGATGTGTACTTCTTCAAATAAATTTGAAGCTGAATTGTTGTTTTCCAGAAGTGATATTTCTTTGGTTTCAGTGTTCATGCAATACAGTCCGCTACTGGTTCCTATATAGAGATTGATTCCGTCCGCACACGAGAATGTGGTGATACTGTTGGTGAGCATTCCGGTTTTTTCCATAGTATAAGGCGTTATATTTCCGGCATTATCCAGACAGTAGATTCCGTTCATGATGGTTCCCAACCAAATGTTCCCATATTTGTCTTCTGTGATGCATCGGACATAATCGATAGAATATTTTTGTTCGTATGTAGTTGCCACTTTGCTGAATTTTCCATTTTGCTCATAGAACGCTCCGTTGCCGTAGCTGCCGAACCAAAGCCGTCCTTTTGAATCCTTATATGAACATACAATTATATCGGAAGGGATAGCATCCTGTTTTTTCGAAATGAAAGTATAGTTGTTTTTTTTCCTGTCATAGTAAGCCAGTCCTTCCCCGTCAAATCCCAGCCATAGATTTCCGTCTTTGTCTTCCACAAGGCAACTTACATCTTCTTGCTGGGGCAACCGGCAGGTTTCAAATGTGACGTTGTGCAGACTTGTGAAGGTAGCTCCCAATTTGCTTGTACCTACCCACATTATGTCCGAATGGTCTTTATAAAAACAACAGATATGATTGTTGGGCAATGAAAATGGATTGTCCACTTCCTTGCTAAGTCTCTCATATCCTTTTCCGTCCTGATGATAACTTATGTAAATGCCCTTGTTGTCCGTACCAATCCATATATTCCCTTTTCCGTCGTCTATAACGGCTGTGATAAGTTCGTTGGTAATCTCTTTTTCTCCGGGAAAGGGAAACCATTCTTTGGCATTAGGGTCATAACAACATACTCCTTTGGTATGGGGGACATAAAGCCAAAGCCTGGAAAAGGTGTCTATGTACATTCGTTGTTTCCATCCGAGGGGCAGGACAATCTGCACTTCCTTGCAAAGGTTTTGCGCTCTCCAGTCGACGTGATAAATATAGCTGTCCGACAATAGTACATAAGCGTTTGACTGGTAACAATCGATTTGCAGCACCTGGCAATTTTGAGGAAGAGATAAAGTATAAAGTTCTTTTTGCCTGAATACATAATAATAGAGGGTAGAATTGACTGTACACCATAAATTCAGATCTTTATCTATGTATAAGTTGTCCGGAGTTCCATATATTCCGGATTGTTCCAGTATAGGAGTTATGTGGTCATCAATTTCATCCTTTTCGCGATTATAGAAATAATAAGATTTGGGAGTTTTTATCCAGATTGTGCCCGAAGCGTCTTCCGCTGTAAATTCAATGTCGTTGTTGTAGGCTCCCAATTGTGTAGTGGTGTATGTCTTGAATTGATAGCCGTCATATCTGCTTAATCCGTTGAGAGTGGAGAACCACATAAAACCGTATCTGTCGCACAGGATAGATTGCACATAGTTGTCAGCTATACCGGATTTTACATCAAAGGTACGGAAATTAAGTCTTTCGCTGGCTTGCAACGTCAGGACAAATAGACAAAACAATGCAGATAAGAGATGTTTTTTCATATGGATTGATTCGTTTTTTGCAAAGATATGAAAATTAGGAATCGGAAATCCCTTTCCGGTCGCTTCTGATATTCCGAAATGTATCAGGATAGTAGCGCAAATGTATCAAGATACAAAAAGGACAGCCTGAAACTCATTTGGAGAAAGAGGGAGGGTTATCCTCTCTCTATATTTGCTATCGAAATAAACTATAGATACAGGTATCAAAATAGGAAACCGGAATTAAATAACAGGATATGAAACGAAAACTATTAATAGCTGCAACTTCTTTTATGATAGCATCTTCCGTATGCGGAAAGGACTTTAATGTATTGACAAAAGACTTTCAGCCCTGGGGAAATACACAATTTGACATGGAAGGCATGAAAATAACATGGACACAGAAGTGGCAGGGTGGTGGCTGGTGGTTGGCGCAGGATTGTTCGGAATATGAATCCGCACGGATTGAGTTTCGGGAGGTTTTGCCCATGGATGTCGTGTTCATAGTCATCTATTCGGCGAAGGATGAAAGAAATGAGAAACTCAAATCTAAGGTTACAATTCCTGCCGGAAAAAAAGAGGCAGCGATTATGTTGGATATTACTTATAAGAAATCCATAGACGGTCTGGGTATCAGTGGTTCGAAACCGGGTACGGTTTGTGTGAAATCTCTGGTTTTGGAAGAAATGAAACGATAACTTTTTTATTAATCTTAATAAAACGATGTATTATGAAGAAAAATTTATTAATTGCCGTACTTTTGCTTTTAACTGTATCATCAGTGTGGGCGAAAGATTACAATGTGGAAACCAAAAAGTTTAAATCTTGGGGGGAAGCACAGTTTGATGCGGAAACAGCTACCATTACTTTTACTAAAAATTGGCAGGGAGGCGGCTGGTGGCTGTCCCGCCTGGATTGCTCGGCATATGATTGTGTCGTGATTGAGTTTGAGGAGGCTTTGCCTATGGATGTCATGTTTATGGCAACTTATTCCGCTAAAGATGATAAAGACCAGAAAATTAAATCCAAGGTTAAGGTTCCTGCAGGAAAAAAGAAAGCTGTTCTTGAACTGGAACCGGCATATAAAAATTCTGTTGACGGTTTGGGTATCAGTGCAACAAAAGCGGGAGTAGTCAAACTGAAATCCTTGAATCTCAAGGAGAAAAAATAGTTGCGGCGTGAAAAGAAATGGCAAATTTTAAAGGTTAACATTTAATTTGATATATATGAAAAAGAATTTTCATAAGAATATGTTGATAACAGGGGCTTGTCTGGCGTTGTTATTCGGAGGAATAGTGAACGTACGGGCTATCGCACCGGAGGAGTATGAAGCTGTACAGCAGAGCAGGACAATTAAGGGAACGGTTGTCGATAAGAATGGTGAGGCGGTCATTGGCGCCAATGTAGTGGTGAAAGGTACGTCCAAAGGTACGATAACCGATGTAGACGGTCGGTTTACGTTGAACGGTGTGCCGGAAAAGGCTGTATTGTCCGTTACTTTTGTCGGCTATAAATCGAAAGAAATAACTTTGAAAAGTGGACAGTCCCAAATAAAGGTGGAGCTGTCGGATGACGCGGAATTATTGGATGAGGTCGTGGTAGTGGGTTATGGTACGATGAAAAAGAGGGACTTATCCGGCGCTGTGTCACAAATCAAAGGGGATGACTTGATGAGGGGAAATCCGGCGGATTTGAGCCAGGGACTTGCGGGAAAAATAGCTGGTGTGGTAGTGAATCAAAGTGACGGTGCTCCCGGTGGTGGTATCAGTATACAGATTCGTGGTACGAACTCTTTTTCTACGGATTCACAGCCTTTGTATATTGTAGATGGCGTACCTTATGACGCGGGGGGGACACCAAGCAGCGATGCCAATTCCGGAAATAATGAGTCCAATCCTCTGGCATTTATCAATCCGCATGATATACAGTCAATTGAAGTCTTGAAGGATGCGTCGGCTACGGCTATCTATGGTTCACGTGGTGCGAACGGTGTTGTATTGATTACGACCAGGCGTGGAGAACCGGGGGCGGATAAGGTGAGGTTTACTGCTAATTTCTCTTTTTCCCGGATTGCTAACCGCGTAGATGTATTGGATGCTTATCAATATGCGCTATACAGGAATGAGCAAGTAGAGAATAGTTATAAGTATCATGGAAAAGCATACACTTCTTTGCCTTATCCGGGAAAGTGGTCGTATAGCAATTCTGACAAGTCTCAAGGTAAGTACAATCCTGCACCGGAAGATTTTCTGAATCCGGGCATTTACACGGATGAGTACGGCAATGCAACGAAAGTCGGTGTGGCCGATTGGCAGGATTTGATTTATCAGGACGGTTTCTCGCAAGAATATAATATCAGTGTGTCCGGTGGCTCCAGAAACGGTAGCTGGCACTCGTTCTCGGGCAACTATCTGAAACAACAGGGTATTATCAAGGAATCTGGTTTTACACGTTATTCGATTCGTGCCAATATGGGGCGCAAGATTAAGAGTTGGCTTGATATGGGAGTGAATATCAGCTTTTCTCATACGGACACCGACTTTTCCCGGACGAACTCTAATGATTATGGAGTTATCCGTTCCGCGCTCGTGTTTCCGACTACTTATGACCCGAGTGACGACGAGACACTGAACTCGGACGAATTGAGCTGGCTGGCATCCAACCCTTATGCTTATATTAACTCGGCAAAGGATAACCTGAAGTCCAATAATGTATTTACTTCTTCTTATTTAGAAATAAAGCTGTTCCCGTTTTTGAAATTCCGTCAGAACTTGGGTATTAACTATACAAACAGGGAACGCGGCACGTATTATGGCCGCAGGACATCAGAAGGTTCCGAAGCTAATAATATAAACGGTAAGGCAGGACAGTCTACCAACTGGAGTATGGGAATTACTGCCGAGTCCTTGTTTACTTTCGATAAGACATTCAAGAAAATCCACTCCGTTAATGCCGTGGGCGGTTTTACTGTCGAGAAGAGGGACTATGGAAGTAAATCGATGTCGGCTACGGGATTTCCCAGTGATTTGACTCAGGAATATGATATGAGCCTGGGTACACTTCCCGGCAAATTGAAGAGCGACCGTACGGATTCGTCATTGGCTTCATTTTTGGGGCGTATCAATTATACGTTGATGGATAAATACATCTTTACGGCATCTTATCGTGTTGACGGTTCCAGTAAATTCACGGAAAACAATAAATGGGCAAACTTCCTTTCGGGAGCTGTGGCATGGCGTTTGTCGGAAGAGAAATTTATTAAGAACCTGAATATTTTCAGTAATTTGAAGTTGCGTCTCAGCTATGGTGAGACGGGTAATCAGGGGATTGGAAGTTACCGGACTTTGCCCATGTTGAATCCTGCTAATTATCCTTTTAGTGGTGGTGCTATCAGCAGCGGTTTCGCAGAAGTGGAATGGCGTGGGCCCGTAGCGGAAGATTTGCATTGGGAGACAACTGCCCAGTATAATGCCGGATTGGATATAGGCTTCTTTAATAATCGCGTCAACCTGACTGTGGATTATTATTATAAGAAAACGCGCGACTTGCTGCAGGAGGTGAAAATACCTTCCAGTACCGGTTTCTCAAGTATGATGGTGAACAGGGGATATGTGACGAATGAAGGACTGGAGATTTCCGGAAAATTCTATGTATTGCGGAATACTCCTTTGAAGTGGGACATCGACGCCAATATATCTTTCAATAAAAATAAAGTTGGCGGACTTGATTCCGACCAGTTTTCCGCAAGATTATGGTATAAAGCGGATGATGTATTCTTGCAGCGTAACGGCTATCCTATCGGAACAATTTTCGGGTACGTAGAAGATGGTTTCTATAATAATCTGGCTGAAGTCATGGCTTCCCCGGATCCAAGTGTCCGTGCGAAGGGGAAGAGTATGATTGGAGAAATAAAGTACCGGAATTTTGACGATGACCCTGCCATAACGAATGCAGACAGGGTAGTGATTGGTGATACGAACCCTGACTATGTATATGGTATAACCAATAATTTCCGGTGGAAGAATTTCACTTTGAGTTTTTTCCTGCAGGGAAGCCAGGGAAATGATATTTTTAATGGTAACCTGATGGAAGTAAAGATGGGAAATACGGCTAATATTCCTGTAGATGCCTATAATACTCGTTGGACAGAAACAAACAGGGCTTCTGCCAAATGGCCTAAAGCGGTGAATAGTTATGAACGGACTATGTTAATTTCAAATCGTTACGTGGAAGACGGCTCTTATTTGAAGTTGAAGAATCTTAGTATCGGTTATACATGGAGACCTAAGTTTAAGGGTATCAGTTCTATCAATATTTATGGAAATGCTACCAACTTGTTTACCATTACCGGGTATAGTTGGTTTGACCCGGAAGTAAACGCCTTTGGTTCTGATACTTCCCGGCGTGGTGTGGATATATATTCTTATCCGAGTAGCCGTACATTCTCATTAGGACTAAAAGTAGATTTTTAAACTGACCATTAAGATATAGAATTATGAAATTATATAAATTGTATGTTGTTTTAAGTCTTTGGGCAACGGGCAGTCTGGGGCTGGCTTCTTGCAGTGACTTTTTGAAGGAGGAACCTTATGCTTTTGTTGGTCCCGACCAATTGGGCAATAATAATGCGGCTGTAGATTTATGGCTGACCGGAGTATATAGTAAATGGGGAAACAATATGTTCCGTTATAGTAGTTTTCCACGTTGCCTGGAACTTGATTCCGATTATATAACCGGGCCGGACTGGGCTTTCAGTAATTTGGGAGCGGGAAACTTTCAGGCGGACGAGTATGCGACTTCTATTTGGACGGGTTGTTATAATTTGATTCATCGGGCAAACGTAGCCATACATTATGTAAATGAAATAACCGGTGCGGATGAGAAAGTAAAACGGAATGCGTTGGGAGAACTTTATTTTCAGAAAGCATTCTCTTATTTCTTGCTGACCCGTGCATATGGTGAAATTCCGTTGTTTGATGTCGCTATCAGTGAAGGAGCCAGCTATAACCAGCCTCGTCGTCCTATTCCTGATGTGTATGCGGAGATTATACGTTTGTTGGAGCAGGCAGCCGGTATGATGTATAAAAATACGGATGCCGAATATCAAAAGGGACATGTCGCTGCGGGCACTGCGATTGGCCTGCTGGCAAAAGTGTATGCCACTATGGGGGCGGGTGCGCTTCCGGCAGGAGAAAAGATGATTGTGAAGTCCGGTCCTTCCTATAGTTATAATGCAGGAACGAAAATATTGACTAATCCGGTTTCGAATACATTCGAGAAGACACAGGTGGCAGGTTATGAATCGCTTGACTGGAAAGACTGTTATGAGAAAGCGGCGTATTATGCAGGTATTATAATGGGGAGGAATCCTGATGTGAGTTATGGGACTTACAGACTGTTGTCTTTTGATGAATTGTGGAAGAAAAGCGGTTTTGATGAAAGTGAACATATGTTTTCCGTACGGACAAGGAGTGCTGACGAAGAGTATGGTAACGGAGTACATCAATGGTACTGCGGCATGCAGGATGCCGGAGGGGTATTGCAGAAAGGCCCTTGGGTAGGCAATCGTTTTCATTGGTATTGCTTGTTTGATAACGAAGATTATCGTATAACGAAAGGAGTCAAGCATCGCTTCCAGTATGACAGTCAGGTGAAGAATGGCAGGGGATATTATTATCCGGGAACCCCGGAATATAAGTTGATGGCTACCGGTAAGAATATGGACGACGTGAAAGTGCAGGAACCTGTAGCGCCATTCAATGACGGACTCACCTATACGAACAGCATATCATCTAATTGCCTCGCCTTTACAACTAAATATGCCGATGTGACAGACCCCACGATTGGCCGTACGGATGCTTATTGGCCATTCTTGCGTTATGCTGATATTGTATTGATTTACGCAGAGGCACAATGCGAATTGAATGACGGGATTTCACAGGATGCGATTGATGCCTTAAATGATATTCGTATCCGTTCGAATGCCAAAGAGGCTTCTGTAACCGGAGACGGTGCTATTGAAACGAAAGTGGAGTTACGTTCGGTCATTTTTGAAGAACGTGCAAAGGAACTGGCTTATGAAGGTGACCGTCGTTGGGATTTGCTTCGTTGGGGAATATATTTGGACGTAATGAATTCTTTGGGTGGAATCAATGAAGATGGTACGCGTACTCCTTATGACGAGGGAAGTATTAACAAACGTCGTGAGTTCCGTCATTTGCTGTATCCGTTGCCATCGTTGGAAGTTTCTACCAATATGGCTATTGATAAAAATAATCCGGGCTGGAACTAAGCCGTATGTTCAACCCAATAATTTATGAATAATATGAAGACTTTGAATAGAATATTGATAGGGACAGTGTTGTTGGCAACTCTGTTCTCTTGTCAGGATGTTGTAACTTATAATGATGGTTATGATGATGGCATGAACTCATTTGGAGCACCCGATGTGCAGGGCATCTATTCTCCGGATGATACGGATTTACAGGTTCCGCTGACCAAAGGGGGATTTGGTGAAATGATTGTGTTGGTCGGGGAGAACTTGAGCAATGTGACGAAAATTACTTTCAATAATATGGAAGTGGATTTGTCGGAAGTGTATGCGACGTCAAAAAAGGCGTGTTTCCCTTTACCGGGGGATATGCCTGAAGAAATCACGAACAAATTATATTATGAAACAGAGCGGGGGAATACGACTTGTGAATTCAAACTGGATGTCCCTGCGATGGAAATAAACGGTCTGTATAATGAATTTGCTTTGCCCGGCACGTCCTTACAGATAAAGGGCAAATATTTTGAATTATATGGATTTGGCAAGAATTCGTCATCTGTCATCAAGTTTGGCGATACGGAACTGGAGATAGAAAGCGTGACAGACCAGGTGATTACTGCCAAACTTCCGAGGGATATTCCGGATAACTCGATGATTGTAGTGGAATGGAATGGTACAGAAGGACATTGCTCTTATCAATTACCTTATCGGCAAACGGACAATCTTGTTTGGGACTTGGCTAATCCTTCGGATTATGGTATTTGGGGCGGTAAGGATTTTATAACCGATGGTTCCAATACAGGAGACCCTGTAGCTTTGGCCGGTTCTTTTTTCCGGGTAAAAGGCACTTATAAGGCTTGGAGTTATACAGGATTGCCTTCCGGCAGTATTATATTAGATGAGGAAGTTGCCGCTAATCCTTCTGACTACCTGTTCAAATTTGAAGTTAATTCGGCTTCGGATTATCCGTTCTATGACATTACGTCGAAGACAGGCGGTTATCTGATTAAGCTGAATGGCGGTAATTACCAGTGGAAATATTCATTAGATGAGAATATGAATACATTTGGAGAATGGTATACTGTAACTCTGGAACTTGAAAATGTAGCTACTGCCGGATTGGTTTCCGGAAAAATAGCTTTAACTTTGGCAATGCAACCTAATGTAGAATGGAATGTAGACCATAGTTTTGCCAATATCCGTATTGAAAAGAAGATAGGACAGTAATTCGATAGTGAGTTTGCACTTAACTGATAAATAGAAGTAGAATGATAAAAAGAATTTGTTTTTTATTGAGTCTTTTGATGTGTGGCGTCCTTTATGCCCAGGATATTACGTATCGTACTGTAAAGGATTTGTCATATAGTTCTTCAAAAGACCCTTATGCAACGGAGCGTTGCAAGCTGGATGTTTATTATCCGGAAAATAAGACCGGATGTCCTGTGGTAGTTTGGTTTCATGGCGGGGGGCTTACCCAAGGCAATAAATCAATACCGGGCAGGCTGAAGAAAAATGGAATGGTGGTTATTGCCGTAAATTATCGCCTACTTCCGAAGGTGGCTATTTCCGAATGTCTGGATGATGCCGCTGCTTCTGTTGCGTGGGCTTTCCGGGAAGTGGAAAAATATGGGGGTGATAAGAATAAGATATTTATATCCGGCCATTCTGCAGGCGGCTATCTGACGGCTATGGTCGGTCTGGATAAAAGATGGTTGAAAAAATATGATATAGATGCTGATTCTATTGCCGGATTGATACCTTTCAGCGGGCAGGTGATTAGTCATTTTTCTTATCGGAAGATGAATGGTATAGATAATCTTCAGCCTACTGTTGATGAATTTGCTCCTTTGTTTCATGTTCGCAAGGATGCTCCGCCTTTGGTTCTCATTACAGGCGACCGGGAATTGGAACTTTTCGGACGTTATGAAGAGAATGCGTATATGTGGCGGATGATGAAATTGGTCGGGCACAAAGAAACATACCTTTATGAAATCGGTGGTCATGGCCATGGCCCCATGGGCGATCCGGCATTCTATATCTTGAAGCAGCATGTAAAGAGGATATTAGGAGAGCCTGAAAAATAATTCAAAATAAGACGGCATCCGTTAGTTAGAACGGAACTGCTTGACGAAATCCCTGGCAATGTTTATTTTGTCAGGGATTCTTTTTTTCCCCGAATGTATCCGAATACTGTTCCAAATGTATCATGTGACAAATAGGATAGTGTGAAAACCATTTGGGAGCCATATTTCATGTGCACATCTCTACTTTTGCTTTCGGAAAGATAATTCTTTATTACCTACATTAAACTTAAAAATATTACAATGAAAAAAAGTAGACCGACCATTAGTATAGTGAAATCCCGAGTGTTCCTGACAGGGACTGCGTTCGTACTTATGGCATGTTCGTCGGGAGAAGAATTAGCCGGGCATTCGGGCAAAGGAGAGGAACCTGTTATTGCGCCTGTCCTTTGTACTTCCGGTGCTTCGGAGCAAGCGGTGAAAGTATATGATTTCTTAAGGGAGAACAGGAATAAGAAAACACTGTCCGGAACAATGGCATGCCCGAGTTGGAATATCAATGAGGCAGAATGGGTATATCAGCATACAGGCAAGTATCCGGCTATTGCTTTTTTTGACTATATCTCTTTGGAGTATTCCCCTTGTTCGTGGATTGATTATTCGAAAACGAAAATAGTGGAAGACTGGTGGAACAAGAACGGGCTTGTGGGTGCGGGCTGGCATTGGAGAGTGCCATGTGTCCAAGGAAGTGCCGAACGGCACTATACTCCGGGGGACGGTTCTGTAGATCCGGGTACGGGAAAAAGGACGACGACTGTTTTCAGTGCTGCTAATGCAACAAGGGAGGGCACTTGGGAAAACGAAGTTGTCAAGGCCGATTTGAAGAAGCTGGCGGGCTATTTGAAGCTGCTTCGCGATAAGGGAATTCCTGTAATATGGCGTCCTTTGCATGAGGCTGCCGGTAATATCTATAATTATAAGAATGGAAAAGCCTGGTTTTGGTGGGGAAATGACGGGGCGGGAGCGTACAAGAAACTATGGATTTATATTTTCAATTATTTTAAGAAAGAAGGAATCAACAATCTGATTTGGGTATGGACTACACAAACTAAGGATAGCGAGTTTTATCCGGGGGATGAATACGTCGATATGGTGGGGCGTGATATGTATCCTGCAAAGGATGAGTACACTACTGGGGAATACTGTTTCAGGCAGTACGGTACGATAACTGCTTCTTGTCCGGGTAAGCTGGTGGCATTGAGCGAATGTGGAAATGGCGAACAAAGCGGGAAAGTGTATCATCTTGCCCGGATATCCGCCCAGTGGGAGGCAGGGGCAAAATGGACATACTTTATGCCGTGGTATGATTACAGCCGTACGAAAGAATTGGATTCGGAAGCTTTTACTGCGACATCCCACAGGTATGCAGATAAGGATTGGTGGGTGGATGCAATGTCACAGGATTATGTAATCACCCGCGATCAATTACCCTCTTTTAAATAATACTTAATAGCTTGAAGATGAAAAATAAACTAGTTATGGCAGGCGTTTTCCTGCTTGCTTTAGGAATGGGCGGATGTGTGACAAGAGAGCAACAGTCTGCTTCGAAAACTGCGGAGACGGAGGCATTGTTGGATAAGTTAATCCACTTGCCGGAGAAAGGATTCATGTTTGGTCATCAGGATGATCCGGTATATGGCATCCGGTGGGATGGAGACGAGAACCGTAGTGATGTCAAAAGTGTGTGTGGCGATTATCCGGCAGTGATGGCTTTTGACCTGGGGCGTATTGAAAGGGGAGGAGAGAAGAACTTGGATGATGTACTTTTCGAACGGATACGCACAGAGATTATTGCACACTATGACAGAGGAGGTGTTTGTTCTCTTAGTTGGCATGTGGATAACCCTGTGACGGGAGAAGCGTCTTGGGATGTGAGTGATTCAACGGCAGTTGCTTCCGTCCTTCCCGGAGGAGAGAATCATGGGAAGTTTCTTGGATGGCTGGATAGGGCAGCAGATTTTATGAATTCGCTTGTCACGAAGGAAGGAGTTAAAATACCGGTGATTTTCCGTCCCTGGCATGAACATACGGGGAGCTGGTTTTGGTGGGGACAAAATCTTTGTTCTGCCGAAGAATATAAGTCGTTGTGGAAAATGACTTATGATTATCTACAGGAAAAGGGAGTGAATCATTTGCTATATGCTTATTCTCCGGGTAGTGAGCCCGATAATGTGAATGAATATCTGGAACGCTATCCGGGTGATGGCATGGTAGACTTGTTCGGGTTTGACACTTATCAGTTTGAGCGTGAAAAATATGTGGATACTATGGAGAAGTCATTGACGGTTCTTACAGAGGTCGGAAGGTTGCATAATAAACCGGTTGCAGTGACGGAGACTGGATATGAAGCTATCCCGGATTCCACCTGGTGGACGGAAACCTTGTTTCCTATAGTGGACAAATATCCTGTCAGCTATGTATTGGTCTGGCGAAATGCCCGCGAAAAGGAAGCGCATTATTATGCCCCGTATCCGGGACAAATATCTGCACTTGATTTTGTGGAGTTTTATAAGCATCCTAAAACCATTTTTGTGTCTGATTTGAAATGAAATTAAAATACTGAATAGATGAAAACATTTAAAGAAAAAATCCGCGACTTATTTGATGATTACGAGAAACTGGTAACTCGTAAGAATATGCCTGTTGAAGGTGGAAATGGAATTTTCACACGTTATCAATATCCTGTTCTGACTGCTGCCCATACTCCTGTGTTTTGGCGCTATGACTTGGACGAAAAGACAAATCCTTTCTTGATGGAACGTATCGGCATGAATGCTACGTTAAATTCGGGAGCTATTAAATGGAATGGTAAATATTTGCTGGTGGTGCGTGTTGAAGGAGCGGATCGTAAATCTTTCTTCGCAGTGGCCGAAAGTCCTGACGGCATAGATAATTTCCGTTTTTGGGATTATCCCGTGACTATGCCTGAGGACATTATTCCCGCGACAAATATTTATGATATGCGCTTGACGGCTCATGAGGACGGATGGATTTATGGTATTTTCTGTGCTGAACGTCACGATGATACGGCACCTGCGGGAGATCTTTCCTCGGCTACCGCTACGGCAGCTATTGCCCGCACCAAGGATTTGAAGACTTGGGAGCGTTTGTCGGATTTGAAAACAAGAAGCCAGCAACGAAATGTGGTTCTTCATCCTGAATTTGTGGATGGAAAGTATGCGTTGTATACCCGTCCGCAGGACGGTTTTATAGATGCCGGAAGTGGCGGTGGTATCGGTTGGGCCTTGGTAGATGATATAACTTGTGCGGAAGTAAAGGAAGAGACTATAATCGACCGGCGTTATTACCATACAATCAAAGAGGTGAAAAATGGTGAAGGCCCTCATCCTATTAAGACATCGAAGGGATGGTTGCACTTGGCGCATGGTGTGCGTGGGTGTGCATCCGGTTTACGTTATGTGTTATATATGTATATGACTTCCTTGGAAGATCCGGCGAAAGTGATTGCTTCTCCTGCAGGCTTCTTTATGGCGCCGGAAGGAGAAGAGCGTATCGGAGATGTCTCTAATGTATTGTTTACCAATGGCTGGATAGCTGATGAAGACGGTACGGTTTTTATTTACTATGCTTCTTCTGACACTCGTATGCATGTGGCGACTTCTACAATAGACCGGTTGGTCGATTATTGTATGAATACGCCTGCGGACGGTTTTTTTACTTCTGCCTCAGTGGAGACGCTGAAGAAACAGATTGATAAGAATCTGAAACTGATGCATACTTTATGATAGGGATTAGGGAAAAGATAGGCTATGGTTTCGGTGATATGGCTTCGTCCATGTTTTGGAAATTGTTTGGCTCCTATTTGATGATATTTTATACGGATGTGTTTGGCATGCCTGCAGCAGTGGTGGGCACGATGTTTCTCATCACTCGTGTTTGGGACTCGGCGTTCGACCCTATAATCGGGATTATTGCCGACCGGACGCAATCGCGGTGGGGAAAGTTTCGTCCTTATCTGTTGTATCTGGCTGTTCCGTTCGCTGTGATCGGTGTGCTGACTTTTACAACTCCTGATTTCGGTGATGGCGGGAAAGTAATATATGCGTATTTTACATATTCGTTAATGATGATGGTGTATTCAGCTATCAATGTACCTTACGCTTCGTTGTTGGGAGTGATGAGTCCGGAACCGAAAGACCGGAACATGCTTTCTACGTATCGTATGACTTTCGCTTACATCGGAAGTTTTATAGCATTACTTTTGTTCATGCCGATGGTGAACCGGTTCAGTATGGGACACGACGAGCAGCATGGTTGGATGATGAGCGTCATTGTAATTGCGGTGTTGTGTGTGTTGCTGTTTTATGGTTGCTTTGCATGGACTACCGAACGGGTAAAACCTATTAAAGAGCGGCAGAATTCCTTGAAAAGTGACTTGCAGGATTTGCTTCATAACCGTCCCTGGTGGATTCTGTTGGGAGCCGGTGTAGCTGCATTGGTCTTTAATTCTATTCGTGACGGGGCAACGGTTTATTATTTTAAGTATTATGTTGTAGAAGAAGAATATGCTTCCGTTTCTTTATTTGGAATTTCCTTTGTATTGAGCGGGCTTTATTTGGCTGTCGGGCAAGCCGCCAATATTGTCGGAGTGGTGTTGGCAGCTCCATTGAGCAATCGTATCGGCAAAAAAAAGACATATATGTGGGCGATGTCGATAGCGACAGTACTTTCAGTAATTTTCTACTGGTTTGATAAAGAGCAGTTGATGTTGATGTTTATTTTTCAGGTGTTGATAAGTATTTGTGCGGGTAGTATCTTCCCGCTTCTATGGTCAATGTATGCAGATTGTGCTGATTATTCGGAACTTAAAACGGGTAACCGTGCTACGGGACTTATCTTCTCTTCTTCTTCCATGAGTCAGAAATTTGGCTGGGCTATCGGAAGTGCCGTTACGGGCTGGTTGTTGGCTTTTTACGGTTTTGAGGCCAACGCGGTGCAGGGCGAGGAAGCTATTCATGGAATAAGGATGTTCCTAAGTTGGCTACCGGCTATGGGTACGGTGCTGAGTGTCATCTTTATCAGCCTTTATCCGCTTTCCGAGAAAGAAATGAGAAAAATCACTAACCAATTGAATGATAAAAGAAAGTAATAAGATTATGAAAATACATAGATGGATTATTAGCCTGGTATTCTGTTGTTGTGTAACTTTTCTTTCCGCACAAATCCGTGGAACGGAAATTACTGTAGTCGTATCTCCCGACCATACAGACTGGAAATATCAGTTGAAAGAAAAATGTTCGTTTACAATTCAGGTATATAAGGCACAAAACCTTTTGTCCGGAGTGACAATAGACTATGAGTTGGGGCCGGAATGGTATCCGGTGGAAAAGAAGAAAGGGGTTTTATTGAAAGACGGAAAGACAAGTGTAACGGGGTGTATGGATGTTCCCGGTTTTTTGCGCTGTAAAGTGCGTGCATCTGTTGACGGGCATGTATATGAAGGATTGGCTACCGTGGCTTACGCACCTGAAGAGTTGAGGCCGCATACATCACTGCCTGCAGATTTCCGTCAATTTTGGGATACTGTTTTGAAGGAAGCCCGGCAGATTCCTTTGCTTCCTACTATGGAGCTTATTCCTGAGCGTTGCACGGATAAGGTAAATGTCTTCCATGTCAGTTTCCAGAATATTTGTAACGGTTCGAGAACGTTCGGCATTCTTTGTATGCCCAAAAAGCCGGGTAAGTATCCGGCGTTACTTCGCGTACCCGGTGCCGGAGTGCGTCCCTATTCGGGAGATGTCCATATGGCTTCCAAGGGAGTGATTACGTTGGAAATAGGCATTCACGGGATTCCTGTGACGATGTCGCAGATGGTATATGACGTATTGTCGAAAGGAGCGCTTAACGGGTATCCTTATCAAAATGATAATAGCCGGGATAAGAGTTATTATAAGCGTGTTTTCTCAGGTGCTCTTCGGGCGGTCGATTTTATAGCTTCTTTACCGGAATATGACGGAAAAAATATGGGAGTGACAGGTTCCAGTCAGGGAGGAGCACTTTCTGTTGTAACGGCGGCATTGGACAAACGGATTACCTTTTATGCGGCTATCCATCCTGCGATGTGTGACCATCAGGCACATTTAAAGAAGATTGCCGGAGGATGGCCTCATTACTTTTATTATTTTCCTCAACCGTCAAAAGAGCGGATTACCACAGCAGCGTATTATGATGTGGCAAATTTTGCACGGCTTATTACTGCACCGGGTTGGTTCAGTTGGGGATATAATGACGAAGTATGTCCGCCTACCTCTATGTATGCAGCTTATAATATTATTACAGCTAAAAAGGAGTTGCATCCTTATTTAGAGACGGGACATTATCTATATCAGGAGCAATCCGATGAGTGGAATAAATGGCTTTGTCGTCAACTAGGTTTATAAATTGGCAGATGATATGGAAACGACAGTTAGAAAATTAAAGGAAGAAATGCAGTGTATGCTAACGGGCAATATTCTTCCGTTTTGGATGGATCATATGATAGATTCGGAGTATGGCGGTTTTTATGGACGAATTTCCGGCACAGGAGAACGTGTTCCCGGAGCTTCTAAGGGCGTTGTTCTGAATGCAAGAATTTTGTGGACTTTCTCATCGGCTTACCGTTTGTTGCATAAGGATGAATATCTGAAAATGGCAACCCGTGCCAAACAGGAATTGATAACTCATTTCTATGATCACGAATATGGAGGGGTATTTTGGTCAGTTTGTGAAGACGGTTCTCCTTTGGATACTAAAAAACAAATTTATGCATTGGGTTTCGCTATCTATGGATTGAGTGAATATCACCGGGCTACGGGAGACGCAGAAGCGCTTGAATATGCTATACGTCTGTTTTATGACATTGAAGAACATAGCTTTGATCGGATTAAGAACGGTTATTGTGAGGCGTTGACCCGTGAATGGAATGAAATAGAGGATATGCGTTTGAGTGAGAAGGATGAAAATGAGCGGAAAACGATGAATACGCATTTGCATATCCTGGAGCCTTATACAAATCTTTTTCGTGTTTGGAATAATGAGTATCTGGAATGTCAGTTGCGTAATCTTATAGAGCTCTTTACCGACCGGATACTGGATATTGAAACCGGGCATTTACGGTTGTTTTTTGATGATGACTGGAATAGTAGACATGACATGGTTTCGTATGGGCATGATGTAGAAGCGTCATGGCTGCTGCATGAGGCTGCCTTGCTTATCGGTGATAAACGATTGATAACCCGGATAGAACCGCTTGTGATAGAGATAGCAGAAGCGGCTTCCGAGGGGCTTCTTCCAGGTGCGGGTATGATTTATGAAATGAATAGGAGTTGTGGTTCTATAGATGCCGAACGGCATTGGTGGGTACAAGCGGAAGCGATTGTTGGATATGTAAACCTTTATCAGCATTTTGATGACCGTTTGTCACTGTTGAGGGCAGTACGATGTTGGGAATTTGTGAAAAGACATCTGGTTGATAACGACAATGGAGAATGGTTTTGGGGAATACGTGCAGACGGAACAGTGAATCGTGCAGAAGATAAGGCGGGTTTTTGGAAATGTCCTTACCATAATGGGAGAATGTGTATGGAGATAATGGAGCGGTTTTAGATGAATAATAGAGAAAGGAGTATTAAGATGAAGAAATGGATATTAATCGTTTTACTTTTTACCGGATGTTCGGCAGACCATCAGGCACAAGAAGGGGGAGTGCAGACACAGGAGAAGGTGGATTTCAATAAGATGCATTTCGGTTGTGACGGGAATAGCATTACTGCGGGTAATCAGTGGTCAAAAACGGTTGTTGATATACTTGGTTTTGCCACTCATCATAATGTTGCGGTAGGATCGGCAAAATGGGCATGTTATATTGATACGCAAGAATATGGCAGTAAGGACTTTGCCGGTATTTCCGGTGGGTGGAAATCTACAGATGATAAAGTGGAAATACAGAAAAGACACAATAATGTGGCAAAAGTACATATTCAGAAGTTTATATCAGAAGTAGAAAACGGTAGTTTTCCGGTACCGGATATATTTGTTTTTTCTATGGGTACAAATGATACTAAAATAGGAAGGGCGTCTGACGCTTTGAAAGAGAAAATATTGGATAAAGTGGATCTTACCACTATGGCGGGGGGAGCTCGCTGGTCTATTCAGACAATTATCGAGCGTTTCCCGGAGTGTCGGGTATTTCTCTGTACGCCGATTCAGTCGGGGAGTGCGTCTCATAATGACCTGAACTTGAAAAAAATAGCAGTTTTGCGGGAAATATGCAATGCTTTTTCTGTTCCGGTGATTGATTGTTATTCTGAATGTGGTATTAAAGCGGAAGACGAAGTTTGGGGAGAACGTGGGCGTTATTTGAAAGACGGGTTGCATCCGGATGTAGAAGGACAACAATTAATGGGGCGTTATATTGCAAAGAAAATACAGGATTATTTAGGAGTAAATTGACGTACGGACATAAAAAAAGGAGCAACGCCTTGCTCCAACCTTTGTTAACCTTAAATCTA